>ERZ1669248.947-NODE-947-length-11855-cov-56.989237_pt1 | contig 11855 bp, 9 predicted proteins | sample MGYA00579296_ERZ1669248 | MGnify/ENA primary metagenome ERZ1669248 (study PRJEB41166, sample SAMN08046057) | hot springs metagenome | biome: hot spring; feature: neutral hot spring; material: thermophilic sediment; isolation source: thermophilic sediment from...
AAGATCTCTTGCGAAGTCAATGGATACATAGAGTATGATAAGAACATGGCTTCACTAGGTAGAAGAGGCTACTGTATTGATCAGGTCAAGAGAGGCTTTAGAAGAGAAGAGATTAAGCTAGAGAAGAATTTCATTGACTCCTCCCCAGGGAACCCGTGGGTAAGCAAATTCGAATCAATTAATGAAATAAGTTTTGAGATGGATAAAGAACTCTACGAGATCCCAGATCTCGTCGTGGAGATCTGTGGAGGCAAGTATATTGCTAAGAGAAGCTTCACTATACAGCCTGAGGCCCCCGAGATTCTTAAGAAGATCCCTGAGAGAATCAGAGAATACTTCTATAATAAATATATATATGATAATTATGATGTAGAGAGCGAGTATAGAGACACAACAGCACTAAGCGAATTATATCTATACGTATCCAAGCCCCCTAGACTAAGAAAGATACTTAATGTAGGAATAAATGATGTGAGACCTAGTAAATCAATCACTGAGAAAATAATGAAGTATCTCGAGCACAAGAGAATAAGAGAGATCATCGAGAAAATAGTAGCTGACCCAGGCAATAAACTCCTTATCTTCAACATAAATCCACTGGACATAGTTTTTCTGTACATCGTTGAGAGAGATCCTATGTACATAGATCTTCTCAAGAGAGTTTTTGAGAACATAACTAGGCACTGGTTTAGAGAGGATCTAATAGGCTACTACACCGCTATTCACGGCGGCGCCGGTGCCTCTAGATTCATTTACTGGGCACTATCTCTTGACCTAATAGATGATTTCTTGACCAAAGATCTCAAAGACGATCTCGCTTACATGCTTAATGAAATTGGTAGAGAGATCTATAAGATAACCAATGTGTGGGCCGGCAACTGGGAGTTTGCTGAGGCAGCAGGTCTCCTAGCCATAGCTCTGAAAGTTGATGGAGTATACACTGATGTCTTCAGGGAGAAGGCCCTAACAATTCTTGAGACACTACAATACACCTTCCTCAGAGACGGAGGATCTGTTGAGTTAGCCGCAGGGTATCATCACTATGATCTTGAGAGTATCATGAGTGGAGCCGAGATCCTCTATTACTCAGGAGATAATCGCTTATACAGAAGAAGCTTAGGAGACGATGAACCAATTATTAAGAAAGCTCTCATATGGCTCTGGAACATACTCACACCATACAACACCACACCCGCTCTCGAGGACACAAACGAGAGCTACGTAGCCCCAGACCTCTATGTACTGGGCTACCTGAGGTACAGAGATGAGAGACTAGGCTACGTGGCAAAGAGACTTTGGAGCACCAGACCCTATCTCTATAACCCACTCACGCTACTGGCTCTAGCACTAAGTAACGAGGATCCCTTAGAGAGAGAGTTTACCGAGTTCAGGAGAGACAAGATCCTTAGAATGGATCCCAGCGGAAGATTCATTTATAGAGAGAGTGAGGACCCAGAATCATTCTTCCTGATACTCGACTACGGACCACACGGAGCCTGGCATGGACACCCAGACAAATTAAGTTTCGAGGTTTATAGAAGAGGAGAAGCCATTATAGTAGATGCGGGATCAGGAGGATATTACAATCCTCTCCACTGGTCATGGAATAGAAGAACAATTGCTCACAACACAGTGACTAGAGAGGATCAGGATCATGATGAGATCAGAGGAGAATTAATTAATATAGAAACAGCCGAAGACAGAGTCCGTGCGGTGTTCACGGCGAATATATACAGAGACACAGTCCTAGTCAGGGAACTGACACTACTCGATAAGAAAGAGGTGAAAGAAATAGATCTACTTGATAAAGTGATTGGTGAAGGATTATATCGATGGAATATTCATGTTAGAGGAGTATGTGAGAATAAGGACCCGAGGATTGTTTGTAGAACACAGAGAAACGGTATAGAGATCATATCATTCGATGAGAAATGGGTGATCTCCGAGGGGTTCAGAGGAGATAGTGAGAAAATAAATTATCTCTACCGAATAAAGAAGATCTCTGGGCAAGACTTCTTTAGAACAAAAATAATTATATATTAATAATAATTAAATGTCATAACCATACTAATCTATTTTGCTGAGATAAAAATAATACTTACTTAATCTAGTGAAAATTTTCATCATTATACTCTTTATACATAGGTGTTTGACGAAAATAATAGATTTATATCTTTTTATATAGTATTTTAAATGTAGAGTATAGAGTGCTTGGTGCTTCGCATGGTCTCTTCATACACGCGATATGTAATTAATAAAACTATTACATACACGATCCTGTGGTTCTTGGCAGCTTTTCTCAATTTTCTACTGCCTAGAATAATGCCTGGTGACCCAATAGGTAGATATTTAGAGACACTATATAACATGGGTCAGGCAGCTACTGGAGGAATCGCGCAGGTGGTTCCTGAGGCTGAGCGTCTGAGACAAGAGGTTCTTCACAAATTCGGTCTTGATCAGCCTCCACTGACCCAGTTCGTTTATTGGTTTATTAATTTCTTGAGGGGGGATTGGGGCTACTCAATATCTTTTCCTAATCTCCCTCCAGTGATTGATCTTGTTAAACAATATCTTCCTAACACACTTCTGCTTCTGCTTCCTTCTCTAGTTATTTCTTGGTTGGTGGGGAATTATCTCGGTGCCTACATGGCTTTGAAGGGTGGGAAGATTGATAAGATCGGTTTATCATCAATGCAGTTCATATCTTTGATCCCAGCGTACTGGCTCATAATAGTCTTAATATTCATCTTCGCGGTAAATCTCAAGTGGCTTCCTGTCAGTGGCAGACCCGCATATATTATACCCTCTATGTCTTGGGACTACATATCTGCTTTGTTAAAGGCATGGATTCTTCCTATGACAACAATAACGATCATAGGAATAGGTGGTTGGAGCATTGGTATGAGAGCCTACGTCATTTATCAACTCAACTCAAATTACATAAGATACTCAAGAGCCCTGGGACTACCACAGAGAGTACTTAGTAGATATGCTTTCAGAAACGCTATTATTCCACAATTCACAGCCTTCGCCTTAAGCTTCGGAGGATTATTCGCGGGCAACCTCCTTGTCGAGATGGTATATGGATACCCAGGCATGGGTTCTCTACTAGCATTAGTTATGTCTAGACTAGACATATTCAGTATGCAAGCAATTTTCACATTCACAGCATCAATGATACTAATAGCTAACTACGTAGCTGATATACTCTACGGCTTCCTAGACCCAAGGATCAGAAGAGGATTAACTGAGGCGGCTGGGTGAGGAGAGTGACTAGATCCGCATCACTAGGAAAAATCACTTCGAGAGGTATAAGCTTCATAAGAGAGTCTCTGATAGGAGAATTATTTACGAACAAGAGATTCACCTTAGGATTCGCAATATTCATGTCCCTAGTTCTACTAGGATACATAGGCTCATTATTCGCCTACCCAGACCCCTGGGACATAAGCATCTACAACCCCACAAAGACTAATCAATGCATTGAGGAACTAAGATTCCTCCCACCATCACCAGAGCATTTACTAGGAACCGACCAGGGCTGCAGAGATATTTATACATGGCTTGTTGTTGGTTTAAAGAATAGTCTGTGGATAGCAGCATTAGCGGGGCTCATATCCACTCTCGTAGCAATGATTCTTGGATTAGCCGCGGGCTACAAAGGAGGCTTATTAGATGACATAATTAATTTCTCAGCAAACTTCCTCATAGTTATACCAATGTTCATAGTGCTACTAATGGTCGTGGGCTACGTACCTCCTCAGGCAAGAACAACAATGCTAGTAGCAGTAGTAATAGGTCTTCTAAGCTGGCCCGGCCCAACCAGAGTAGTTAGATCCATGGTTATGCAGAATAAAGCCTCTGACTACGTAGACGTGGCTAAGTTAATGAATTTCACATCCACAGAGATAATGATTAAAGAGATCCTACCGAACATATCCTCATACATATTCCTCATATACATACAATCATTCTCCGCAGCAATATTCGCTGAGGTAGGTATAGGAGCAATAGGCTACGGACCCTTCGACGCAGTGACACTTGGAAGAGCATTTAATAACATGATCGGTGGCGGAGCAGTGACCATAGGAGCGTGGTGGTGGTTTGTTCCACTAGGACTAGTAGTTGTTTTCCTAAGCTATAGTCTACTACTAATAAACCTAGGGCTACAGCACGTGTTTAACCCAAGGCTCAAGTTAACTGTTTACGCCGTATAGAGGTGGTTTAGATGGATGATGTTGTCTCTAGAACACGTGATTTAAGGCTTTACTACATTCTTCCTAGAGGAATATACGTTAAAGCTGTTGACGGAGTATCTATAGAGGTACCCAGAGGAGGATTCCTAGGATTAGTAGGTGAGAGCGGCTCAGGAAAAACAACGTTGGCTGAGGGACTGCTCTACTTAATTGATCCACCGATGGTGAAGATAGGTGGAAAAGTCTTCTATAGACTAAGACTCAGAAAAGGATCATCAGATGACTACAAAGAAATAGATCTTGATAAAATACTTCCTAAAGAACTCGAGAAATTAAGAGGAGAAGAGATGTCAATAATACCACAATTCTCAATGGATGCTCTCAACCCCGCGATGAAGATAGGATCCTTCATAAAAGATATTGCAAGATACCACAACAAAGACCCTGATGAAGTAATAAACATTGCACTAGAGAGGTTTAAGACACTTGGTTTACCAAGCGACTTATTAGATAGATATCCACATGAGCTCAGTGGAGGGATGAGGCAGAGAACAGTGGTTGGGATATCAACAATACTAAACCCCAGGTTCTTGGTGGCTGATGAGCCAGTATCTAATCTTGATGTTGTTCAGCAACACATAGTTATTGATTTCTTAACAGAGCTTGTGGAGAAAAAGATTGTCGAGACTCTTCTAATGGTTACTCATGATCTACCACTAATAATTGAGAAAGCTAGGTATCTCCTAATAATGTATGGAGGACATATTGTTGAGAGCGGATCCAAGGAAGATATTTGGTCAGAACCTCTCCACCCCTACACAAAGATGTTCCTTGAATCCATACCACCCGTAGGAGTAAGAGTTGAGGAGAGGAGGATAAGAGGTGTCCCCGGCAATCCACCAGATCTCAGATTCCCACCACCGGGATGCAGATTTCACCCGAGATGCCCATTCGCAATGGATATATGTAGACTACAAGAGCCACCCGAGATAGAGATTAAACCTGGTAGAAAAGTTAAGTGTTGGCTTTTCCACGATAAATTCATTAAGAGAAGGTGAGACTTCTTGCCCGAGCCCATACTCAGAGTAAGAGATCTCACAAAAATATTTGTTTCAGGGATCTCTAGAAAGAGAATTGTTAAAGCATTAGATAAAGTATCCTTCGACATAGGAGAGAAAGAATTCGTTGCATTAGTAGGTGAAAGCGGATCTGGAAAAACAACACTGGCGAGAATAGTGCTTAGATTAACACCGCCAACCTCTGGGGAAATAGTTTATAAAGGCAGGAATATTTGGGGGCTTAACAAGGAGGAGTTGAAGTGGTACAGATCAGAGGTTCAAGGGATATTCCAGGATCCTTACACAAGCTTCAACCCATTCTACAAAGTTGATAGAGCTTTGAAAGTCGCTGCAGTAAAGTTCTTGAGAGGTGGAGATATAGATAAGATTATTAGAGAGGCTCTAGAAGCCGTGAGACTAAACCCTGACGAGGTCTTGGGCAGATACCCACATCAATTATCTGGTGGACAGCTACAGAGAATATCTATTGCTAGAGCACTCATCCCCAGACCAAAGCTTCTGATAGCTGATGAGTATATCAGTATGGTTGATATGTCAACTAGAGTAGATATAGTGAATCTATCCCGAGACTTAGTGGATAAGTTTGGTATGAGCATAATAATGATCACTCACGAGATGAATATGGCGCTTTACGCAACAGATAAAATAATAGTATTATTCAAAGGTAAAGTAGTTGAGTATGGAGACACCAGAAAAATAATGAGGGATCCACTACACCCCTACACAAAACTCTTGATAGAAGCTCTACCAAGTATTGAGAAGAAAATCGAGAGAAAAATTCTTCAAAAAACTATTGAGGCACAGATCAAGGGTCTGCGAGAAAGCCCTAGAGGATGCATATTCGCGCATAGATGCCCATACGTAGAAGAAAGATGCTACAATGAGGAACCACCACTTATAGAAGTCGATAAGAACCACTATGTCTCCTGCTGGCTCCACAAATAATCCCATTTTCCATAGAAATAGATTGCGTTTCTACGAAGAATCTTCTTCTTAGCACTATCAGAGATCTCTGAGTAATAAACTCTAAACACAGCCGCCTCAGGATACGAGATCGGAGTTTTTGTTGAGAGTAATAAAAGATCTTCACCTAATAAATCTACAAGCTCCTTAACTCTATCATACTGATATCCATAGAGAGTATCACTTGATACATCTACGAATAATTCTTTCTCAGAGATCTTATCCAAGTATTTTCTCAAGAGATCATATCTAAATGATGCAAGAAGAATTTTTCTACTACAGATTTCATCAAGATTCTTCACGAATTGATACAGATGATCCTCTTTAATCAAGTATCTAAAGATATAGGCTCTATGCATCTCTCTAATATCCTCTAACAGATCAAGGATCACGATTCTTTTATCTATACTACACATATACTCAATGAATCTAAGGGTTTCACGAGAACTAAGTTTAAAACCATGGTAAGCTGGTGCCAAAATATATGCTTTGTACAAAGGATCAATTATTTTCTCAATAAAAGACTTATTCACAGGCAAGTAACTGGGGTTGTAGCCTGCCAATAGACTTATTCTTAAGGATCTTGTTTTCCCAGGACTTTTCTCGCAGATTTCTCTAGCAATTCTATTAGCCTCAAGAGGATCTCTGTAGAATAGAGATGGTAAATAAGCTACATATAGCTCTTGAAAACCCTTAGAACTCATGAATTTAATTAATTCATCGAGATCCTCAATAAATAATTTCCTAAATGGGTAGTGCCCAAAGAATGATAATGCATCAATCACAACTAAACACCCTACAAGGATTCTCTCGATATATCATGATTTTAGTATCCGGATCAATATTTGCGGCCTCTACTCTCGCTACTGAGGTCGTGTAGATATTATCGCTACCAAATAAAATATTCCCCTTATAGTAATTCTTTATAAGTGCCTCAATAACATTGGAGTCACTAACACTTCCACCTATATCGATATAAAGGTTCCTTGACTCGCATAATCTAAGGATCTCAATAGTATTCTCCCAATCCCCTCCACCGCATATATGTGTGGTAATAACCTTGATCCTTGGCCATCTACGAGCTATTCTACATAGATCTCTTATATCAGCCTCTCCAACTCTGCTTCTTGGGTAGAGTCTGTGAGCAACATGGATCATTATTGGAACATCGTATTGCTTAGCTAACTCAGCATAGGGCTCAACTAGTTTCAGTTTAGGTTTAACAGATCTATAGATCTCACCAATCCCCCTAAAACCCTCCTTCAAAAACTTCTCCGCGGTCTTTAAATCATTTCTATTAAGAAGATTAACGTAGACAACTCCTCTAAGAACCTTGTTTCTCTTAACGAGTTCAAGCACTCTTAGATTACCTCTGTAAATCTCTTCATGACCAGGGTTAATAGATCCTAGATCGAAGGGGTATATAGATGCGAAAGCTCTCTCAACATTGAATTTCTCGAAGGCTCTAAATAAATCAGTGTTCAGAGAATCACTAAAGAAAACATGAACATGAACATCTATTACCCCAAAACCTCTTCTCCTAAGATCCTCGAATATCATAGTGTCACAAAATATTATTATCAAACCTTAAATATATTAGGTACTCGTAAACATCACTATGGTGAAAAATATTTACTTAATAGATCTCCCTGAGGAGATCCGAGATGAAGAAGAATTAGACGAGTTATTATCGAGACCATATCCAGAGACTATCGAGGATCTTAGAAAAATTGATGGTGACTTCATGGTGCTAGGCGCGGGTGGTAAGATCGGTCCTAGCCTAGTTATGATGCTTGCTAGAGTCTTCGAGAAAATAGATCCTGGGAGAGAAATAATTGCTGTATCAAGATTCAGTAGAAGAGGAGTCGTTGATAAATTAAGGAGGTACCGCAACGTTGAGATTATTGAATTAGATCTTTCTACTAAAGACTCAATTGATAAACTTCCTGAGACTAAGAATATTATTTTCATGATCGGCAGAAAATTTGGAACCGAGGAAGACCCTGGCTTAACATGGGTAACTAATGCTTATATACCAGCGTTAGTAGCGGAGAGATTCAAGAGATCTAGGTTCGTGATATATTCAACAGGCAACGTTTATCCACTAGTCCATGTCTCCACGGGAGGATCCACAGAGGATTCTGAGATAGGGCCTGTGGGAGAATACGCTTGGTCAGCACTTGCTAGAGAGAGAATAATGAGCTACTTCATTAAGAAGAATAAGGAGGCCTCGGGAGTTATTATTAGACTTAACTACGCTTGTGAACTTAGATATGGTGTATTAGTTGATATAGCCCTGAAGGTGTATAATGAAGAGCCAATAGATCTCTCTATGAGCTACGTGAACACTATATGGCAGGGAGACGCTAATAATTATGTGCTTAGAAGCATTAGACTAGCCTCAAACCCACCAACAATAATTAACTTAACAGGACCCGAGACAATATCCGTGAAATGGGTCGCCGAGGAGTTTGGGAAGAGATTCGGTAAGAAACCAATCTTCACTGGAGAAATAAACGATACAGCATTACTAAACAACGCATCCAAGATCTTTAGTCTCTTCGGATACCCAAGGATCCCATTAATGAAAATAATTGATTGGATAAGTAAATGGATCCTTTCTCAGAAACCTCTATATAATCTGCCTACTCACTTCGAGGTTAGAGTCGGCAAGTTCTAAGAAGCAATAAAATATAGTCTCAATCAATATTTTCTGAGGATACTTATGAGACCAATGCCCCCCAAGAATATTTTGGAGAAATTCAGAGAAGGAGGATTCATTGTAGCTCACCCACTAGCTCTAACCAAGGATCTTAGGATAGACAAAATTAGACAATCAGCATTGACTCGATACTACCTCGCGGCAGGAGCAGATGGAGTAGCTATCGCTGTTCACACAACACAATTCAAGGTTCATGACGATTTTGAGGGTATGTATAGACCACTTCTAGAATTAACCAGTGAGATAATCACCGAGTGCGAGAAGCGAATAGGTAGAGAAATCATTAGGGTCGCCGGCGTATTAGGAGATCTTAAGCAAGCTCTCAAAGAGGCAAAGACAGCATATGAACTAGGCTACCACGCAGCCCTACTAAGCCTGCATAAACTAAAAGGATACTCAGAGGATAAGATCCTTGATTATATTAAGGAGGTCTCGAGAGAGATACCAATATTCGGTTTCTATCTACAGCCGGCTGTAGGTGGATTAGCGCTTGGATACAGATTCTGGCGTAGATTTGCTGAGGAAATAGAGAATCTAGTCGCGATAAAAATAGCTCCTTTCAATAGATACTTCACAATTGATGTTGTGAGAGCCATAGTAGATGCTGACAGAGCAAGAGAGATTGCTCTATACACAGGTAATGACGATAATATAATCAATGATCTATTGACTACCTATAGACTAAGAAATGAGAGAGGTGATTACATCGAGACAAGTATCGTAGGTGGTTTACTAGGGCACTGGGCTGTGTGGACAAGAAGATCAGTTGAGATATATAGATTAATCAAGAGAATCAAGAAAGAGAAGAGAGATATCCCTAAAGAGCTCTTGACATTAAACATTCATGTAACAGATGCCAATAAAGCTATATTTGATGTGGATCACGGCTTCAGAGGAAGTATAGCAGGTGTTCTTGAGGTGCTTAGAAGATCTGGTTTCTTAGAGGAGGTCAGAGTCCTTGATCCAGAGGAAAATCTTTCTCCTGGTCAGTTAGAGGAGATTGATCGTGTTTATAGAATGTATCCTCATTTAAGAGATGATGAATTCGTATCTAAATACCTAAGTGATTGGATGAGTGGAGAGTGCGTAGGCTACGACTCTCTTAGAGAATTAAGTATAGAGGATCTTAGGAGAATATTAGGTGAATGATTTCTTGAGTAAATATTTTCTAGGGATTGACTCAGGGGCTAGCAAGATAGAGATCTCTGTAGTCTCCGAAGAAGGAGAATTAGTTAGAACAGTGGTCATAGAAAGATCTGGGAACCCCGCCTCTGTGGGGATAGAGAAATATTGTGAGAATCTCCTACACGCATTAGATAAAATTCTTAGTTATGTGTCGCCAAGAGAAGTAGTTGGTGTAGGTATTGGTTTAGCAGGTTATCTAGAGGGTTTATGGAATAACGATATAATTAATTGCTTAAGCAGAAAATTATTGATTAATAGAGATAATGTATCGATTTTCGAGGATATTGTGTCAGCTCACGCATCAATTCATTTATTGAAGGACGGTGTCATAGGGATCTTAGGGACCGGAAGTAATTTCTATGGAGTATGTGGTGAGAAGATTTGGCGAGTTGGTGGATGGGGTCATTTAATAGATGATCGTGGTGGAGCATATAGTTTTGGTTCTAGAGCATTGTCTTATGTTGTGAAATCTCTTGATGGGAGAATAGGATACACGAGATTAATTGATTACGCATTTAAGCTATATAATGTATCAAATATTCATGAGTTAGTATCAAAGATCTATTCAAGCGATGATCCGAAGAAATTAATTGCTTCATTCGCGCCCTATGTTTTTAAGGCTGCGAGAGAAGAAGATCCGTATGCACTTAAGATATTAGATGAGGAGATAAGTGAGATTGTTCTAGCGATCGAGACAATATATAGGAGACTTAATTGCTTAGATATGCCTCTCGGGATCATAGGCTCAGTATATAGAGAGAATAGAGATCTTCTGAAGAACAGGATCGAGGCGGAGCTAGAGAGGATCTTCTCAAGAAAATTCGAGATCCTTGAACCAAGGATCAAGCCATCGTGCGCATCTTCTCTTGCTCATATGAAGAAAATTGTTCCAAAGATAGATACTGTGGTGAGTAATTTATTAAGAACATGCGGAGAGACCTGAGGAGAATAATTACTTTCTCCTCACTAGCTTATCCACATCTTAATCTAGAGGAAGTTATTAAGAGAGTAATTAGATTCGATCTAAGAACTGTAGAGGTGAGAGCATCAAACGACGGGATCCACCTAAGACCAAGTGATGATCCCAGTAAAGTAGCTAAGCTACTGAGAGATTATAATGTCTCTATCGCATTACTATCCAGCTACGTAAGAACTAGAGACCCAGATACTTCGGAGGGATCCGCTGAAATAAATCTCTTCAATAATATATCTGATTTGGCGTATAGATTAGAGATCTCTAGAATAAGGATCTTAGCTAATTACGTAGATAACATAAATAAATCAATTGATATAGCGAGAAAATTCTTGGATAGAATAAGTAGAGTAGCCTCAGACAAAGGCTTAAGAGTACTCTTCGAGACACATGACTACTTCGCAGAGATCAGTAATCTAAAATATTTGATTGAGTTAGTTAGAGATTATGATTTCACTGGAATACTATATGACCCAGCGAATATGCTTATGAGAGACCAAGAATTCAATCAATCACTTAAGTTAGTGAAGAACTATACCTATCACATCCATATCAAGGACTTTAAGAAGATAAATGATAGGGTCATATACACCAGACCTGGTGAGGGTTCACTACCAATTTGTCTCCTGGTTAAGGAGATGATTAATTTGGATAAAGAGATTTATTTCTCAGTAGAGTGGGAGAAGATGTGGAGACAAGATCTCGAGGATCCTGATATTATAATTCCTCTCTACATA
>ERZ1669248.949-NODE-949-length-11839-cov-15.441276_pt1 | contig 11839 bp, 13 predicted proteins | sample MGYA00579296_ERZ1669248 | MGnify/ENA primary metagenome ERZ1669248 (study PRJEB41166, sample SAMN08046057) | hot springs metagenome | biome: hot spring; feature: neutral hot spring; material: thermophilic sediment; isolation source: thermophilic sediment from...
GCCTTACGGCGCTCCTACAATGGAGCCGATAATTTTGGCTCGGCAGGAGCCTCGCTCTCCCGTAGGTTGATTTCGCTTGTAGGGAGCCACTCAGAAAGGCTTCCGAACACACTCATGAACCCTCAGCTGCGAGTTTGAGATGCAGTCAGTCGCTCAAGCAACTGCTCCAAAGAGTTTGGCTGGATGTCAACACGGAGCGCCCTTAGGTAACCTTTGCCGTCATGAGTTCGCTGCGACAGCAGCGTAGCCTTCTGGACGAGCAGCCGAGCAACTCTGGCGAGCAAGACATTGTGAGGTATGCCAATTCGTTGGCGCATTGTTTGGGCGTTTTTCAAAATCCGCAACGCCAACTCTTTCGCCCGCCCATCAATATTCGGCTCGTGAGAAATTCCCGATATCACTTCCCGCTCAACGGCATCTTGAACCGCTTGCAAAGCGGAGATGGCTTCAACATCCGTCAAGTCTGGATGCTCAGATGCGAAAGTTGAAATGGCTTCTTCCACAGCGAACGCGGTCAACCTTTGCTCTACCTCTGCCCTTTCCGAGCCCCTTTGCGCCCACTCCGCTTCCCTTTGAGCCATTTCTAAAGCCTTCGCTTGTCTGAGGTAAGGGCAAGTGGATGGGCAGTTGAGTTTTTTCAACCGATGAGTTCCGCAGCAGGTCGGGCAGATGACATTGTAAACGACGGGACAAAACCTTTTCCCTTTCCGCTGACGGCAAAGGACGCAAACAGCCAAGCAGGTCTCCCCCTTTCCGAAAATTGAGTTTCGCTTCAAGTTGCTTTGCTGGGATTGCGGCGTTAATTTCACTCGCTTTCTGCGCTCTTTCGTTTCCTTCCCCTCATCGCTCGCTCAATTTCCAAACCGACCACAACCGCTGAAGTGTTCAACATTCCCGACATTCGCTGGCAAATCCTTTCCAACTCCCTTTTCACTTCGTCTTGACCCTGAGGGTGGGAGGCGAGGAATTCCTCAACGAACTCGGCGATTTTTTCCGCCCAGTCCAAAAGGAATTGAGCCTTCACGAAGTCGTATTGGCGATGAGGCAAATGGGCGTGGGCGTGAGCAATTTGGTTGGCGAGCCAAACCCAGTCTCGGCGTTCACTGACCTGTCGGACGGTTGTTTCCGTCACTTGAGCGGCGAGCCGCTTTTGATACTCCTGTCGGGACTTATACCGCTTCCAATCGTCTTCGGTTGTTCCGGGGATAATGAGGACGCTCATTTCCTTGCCCGTCAACTCCAGAAGGATTTCGCGAATCAAAGCCGTCATCGTCTGGGTTTCAAGGTAAGGGCGTAAAAGTTCGTTTTCCTCAGACAAGCCGAGAACCAAAGTCGTTTCTTCCAAAGTGATTGGCACAGCCGCCTCCACGCTCCTCCATGCGTCGGGCGAAAACGGCATTCGCTTGCGGATGAGCGGCTTCATTTTTTCCCAAAGTTCGGCAGCCGACTGCATAATCATCACCCCTTTCAAGGGCGTTTGCTGCCGAGAGAAATTTAAGTTCCCCATTGCCAACTGGCTTCCAAGCGAGCGGGCGCTTTTATTTCGCCCTCACAAAACCACCTTTTGTCCTCTGTGATTTGAACGGTCACCAAGTCCCTGTCGTCCTTTCCAATCCCGTTCAGCCGCACCAATCGGTTGCCGTGAACGGCAAACATCGGTTCTTCCGGCGGCAAAAGGGCTTTCAGCGAGCAAATGAATTCCGCTCCGCTTAAAGTTGGTTGCGTTGCTCCCGAAGGGCGCAGTGACAAGGAGAAATGCTCTGGTGGATATGTGGGGTTGACGATCACCGTTACGGGGCGACCGACTTGCTTTTCCAGCAGTTCCACGCTTTCCTCTTCCAAAACCAACCAACTTGCGACCTCCGGGTTAGCGGCGACCACGATTTCCCCTTCTTCACTGGGCGAGAGGGTTGCCGCAAAGGAACGAATTTTCCTGCGCAACTCAATGCTCAAAGTTAGGCTCGTCTTCACTCTGCCCCGACCTTGACAATGAGGGCAGGGTTTGGTCATCACTCTCCAGAGGCTTTCGCCTCGCCTGTGGCGGGTGATTTCAACTAAGCCCAAAGGTGTCAAGTCAACGATCTTAGTCGGCGTTCGGTCCCGCCTGACATACTGCTCAAAAAGGCTCAAGAGTTTGTTTCGGTCGCGGGAACGAAGGACATCAATCAGGTCAACGAGGATGATGCCGCTCAAATCCCTCAACTTCATTTGCCTTGCAACTTCTTCTATCGCTTCTTGGTTCGTTTGCATGATGGTTTGAGCCGCATTTTTGCTGCCCGTGTATCGTCCTGTGTTGACATCTATAATCGTCGCCGCTTCGGTCTCCTCAATGACAAGGTAACCGCCACTGGGCAAAGGCGTAACCGTATCAAACAGCGACCTGAGTTGTGGTTCAACATTGTAGTGCTCAAAGAGAGGGGAACGACCGCGATAAACCTCAATTCGGTCGGCTAAATCGGAACGCAACTCTTTCGCAAGGCTTCTAAGTTGCTCCGCTTCCTCTTCACCGTCCACAATTATGCGCTGGGTGTCGGGAGGAGCGATGTCCCAAAGCAAATCCGCAAATATTGACGGTCGGCTAAAAAGCAAGGACGGTGCAGGAGCAGTTGCAAACTCCTTGACCATCCTTTGCCATCTGCGATACAATTGCTCAACCTCAAGGGCTATCGCCTCAGGCGTTGCGTTTGCGGCGTGGTAGCGGATAATCAAACCGCAATCCAAGGGACGAAGTTGCTCGCCCAAACGACGCAACCTCTCCCGAGTCCGTTCGTCAGTGATTTTAACTGAAACCCCGACATGGTCGGAACCTTGGCAGAGCAGGACGCAATAGTGACCCCTCAAACCAATGCGGGTTGTTAACCTAACGCCTTTTCTCGGACCACCGTAGCGGGTTACTTGGACGAGAATGGTATCGCCTTCGCGGACGGCTTCCTTTATGTTCCTGAACTGCTCCTTGTTTGCGCTTCCAGAAACCCCTACGCTGCCGGGAACGATGTCGGCTACATACAGGAAACCGTTTCTTTTAAGCCCGATATCAACGAAGGCGGCATCAATTCCGGGGACAACGGTCTTGACAATGCCTTTGTAGATGTTTTCAACGATTCTCGGCTCTCTTTCAACTTCCAAATCAACGACTTTGCCGTTTTCCAAAACAGCCACACGGGTCTCCATGGGGTCGCATTCCACTAAGACCAAAACTTGGCGGGTGTTTGCCATCTCCAGCCCTCCTTCTGAACCCTCGGTTTGAACTTGCGCTGCCAAGATTATGGCATCGCTGGAGCAAAAAAGGCATGGCACTTTTAAGCGAGTTGTGTTAAACTTTGGCAACGCCACCTTGACCCCTTAAGGCGATACTGAGAGGCACTAAAGCGTGTTGCAGGTTCAACAAGGAGGGACCCACCTTGGCAGTTGTCACAATGCGTGAATTGTTGGAAGCAGGCGTCCATTTCGGGCACTTGACCCGAAGGTGGAACCCGAAGATGGCGAAGTTCATCTTCGGCAAGCGACAAGACATTTACATCATTGACCTGCACAAAACTCTGGCTCAGTTGGAACAAGCCTACGCCTTCGTCCGAGACACAGTGGCAAACGGCGGAACTGTCCTTTTCGTTGGGACAAAGAGGCAGGCTCAAGAGCCGATTGAAGAAGCGGCGAAAAGTTGTGGCATGTTTTATGTCACAACCCGTTGGTTGCCGGGGACTTTGACCAACTTCAACACAATCCGCAGCCGAGTGCAATATCTCAACGAACTCCGAGAGATGGAACGGAACGGAACTATGGATTTGCTCCCTAAGAACGAAAGCATGAGGCTGCGCAAACAACTCGCCAAGTTGGAGCAGTTGCTTGCGGGAATTGAAAAGATGGACAAATTGCCGAGCATCCTTTATGTCGTTGACATCAGGCGGGAAGAAATCGCCATCCGGGAGGCGAGGAAGTTGAAAATCCCGATTGTCGCCATCGTTGACACAAACTGCGACCCAGACCTCGTTGACTTCCCAATTCCGGGCAACGATGATGCTATTCGCTCCATCAGGCTCATCACCGGTAAAATCGCTGAAGCAGTGAAGGAAGGGCTGGCGCTAAGGGAAGCAAAAGAGAAAGAGCAAATTGAAGCGGCTATGGTCGTTGAAAAAGCGGAGGAAGGCGAAATGGTGGCTGTCACTACAACTGAAGCATCAGAAGAACAAGGCGTGGTCGTGGCAGCCACCAGCGATGAAGAGGAGGAAGTCCCCGACCGAGAGGAATTGGAACGGCTCTACGAAACTTACCTTGAACCGCCTGAGGAAAAAATCTGAAGCGGATTGAAGCGATTTCGTGGGGACGGAAGTTCAGCGGGCGTAAAAATTGCCCGCTTCTTCCAAAAGTCGTTCCTGCAAAGTTGAAATGCAAGCCAAATATCTGCAATTGCGCAAAGCGCAATGCATCGCGGACAAGACCGAGAAAAGGAGGGAAACGCAAGTGGCTCAGCAGGTCAAAGTTTCCGTTGAGGACATTAAGCGATTGCGAGAGGAAACAGGAGCAGGCGTTATGGACTGCAAACGGGCGTTGGAACAAGCAGGAGGCGATTTTGAAAAGGCTAAGGAGTTTCTGAAGGCTTCTGGGCTGCTCAAGGCGGAGAAGAAATCTGGCAGGGTAGCAAGGGAAGGTGTGATCGCTTGCTACATCCACCACGGTAATCGCTTGGGGGCGATGGTGGAACTGAATTGCGAAAGCGATTTCGTTGCCAGAACCCCTGAGTTTCAACAACTGGCTCAAGAGATCGCCATGCAAGTGGCTGGCATGGACCCGCAATACATCTCCCGCGACGATGTTCCCGAGGAAGTTGTGGCTGAGCAAAGGCGCATCTTTTACGAAAAAGCGCTCGCCGACGGCAACACCCCTGAAGATGCCGAGAAGATCGCTGAGGAACGCCTCAACAAGTTCTTTGAGGAGAAGTGCTTGCTGGAGCAGGCATGTATCCGAGACGACAGCAAAACCGTCGGCGAACTTTTGAAGGAAAAAATCGCTTTGTTCGGCGAAAACATTGTCGTTCGCAGGTTCGTTAGGTTCGTCGTAGGCGAAGAGTGAAAAGGGAGTTTCTGCGGCTGACAATTCGCTCCTATTGAAGGGCTTGCGAGGCGATGGAAAAGTGAAGAAGGAACCTCGCTGGAAGCGGATATTGCTGAAAATGAGCGGCGAAGTTCTGGGGGGCGAAAGGGGCTCAGGATTGGACGATGAGGTTGTCAACCGAATTGCCAGTGAAATCAAACAAGTCCACGACTTAGGGGTTGACATCGGTGTCGTGGTTGGGGGAGGCAATTTCTTTCGCGGTGCGGAAGTCGCTTTGGAGAGAGGCATGGACAGGGTGACTGCGGACTACATGGGCATGCTCGCCACAATCATGAACGCATTGGCTTTGCAGCAAGCGATAGAAAGGTTGGGAGCAGAGACGAGGGTGATGAGCGCTTTTGAAGTCAGAGCGGTCTGTGAGCCTTTCATTCACCGAAGGGCACTCCGTCACTTGGAAAAAAGGCGAATTTTGATTTTCGCCGCTGGGACGGGACATCCCTTCTTCTCCACCGACACCGCTGCAGTCTTGCGGGCTGCACAAATCGGTGCTGAAGTGATTTTGAAAGGCACAGATGTTGACGGGGTTTACGACAGCGACCCTCACCTGAACGCCAATGCTCACCGCTTTGACCAAATAACCTTCGCAAAAGCGATAGAGTTGGGCGTGAAGGTCATGGACACAACGGCTTTCTCGCTCAGTTGGGAACGAAACATCCCCATCGTCGTCTTCAACATTACCGTGCCGGGCAACTTGCTCAAAGTTGTCATGGGCGAACCTGTCGGGACCCTTGTGACGGCAGGGGGTGAAGAACAGCGTGGGAGTTGAGGAATTCGTTGACAGGGTGATTTTGGGAGATTGCTTGGAAGTGCTCCGCCAACTTCCTGACAATTGCGTTGATATGGCATTCGCCGACCCCCCTTTCAATTTGGGCAAGCAGTATGACTCCTACAACGACCGAAAGCGATTGGACGAGTATCTGAATTGGTGCAAGGCGTGGCTTCACGAGTTGGTTCGGGTGACGAAACCGACAGGTTCTATTTTCGTGCACAACATTCCCAAATGGTTGACTTACTTTGCCGCTTTCCTGAATGAAGTCGCTTACTTCAGGCATTGGATAGCATGGGACGCACCGGGACAACCTTTGGGCAAGACCCTTTACCCTCGCCATTACGGCATCCTTTACTACACGAAATCGCCCAAAGGCTTCAAGTTCTACGACTTGCGCTTTCCTCATCCACGATGTCGCATTTGCCAAGCACCTCTCAGAGACTACGGCGGCAAAAAACCCTTAATGCACCCTTTCGGTCCTTTGGTTTCTGATGTTTGGACGGATATTCACCGCATCCGTCACAAAGTTCGCCGTGACGAACACCCGTGTCAACTGCCAGAGCACTTATTGGAGCGGTTGATTTTGATGTGCACTGACGAGGGCGACATCGTTTTAGACCCTTTCGTCGGGACGGGCACGACAGCGGTGGCGGCGAAACGGTTAGGAAGGCACTTCATCGCCATTGACATTGACCCCAAGTATGTGGAGATGACGAAGCGGAAGTTAGAGCGAGTTTACCCCTCAAAAATCGGCGATTGCTATGTCAGCATCTTTTTGGGCAAAGTCGTGACCATCAGGGACAAAGACTGGGAGAAACTACGACCTTACTTCAAAATCCCGAAGGATTTGCAGACACAGGAGGCGACCCTTCACGAGGAAGCATTTTCTGAAATCCCGACATTGCCCTTTGAAGAAACAGAAGAGGTGGAAATCGCATGGTAGTTCCCTCAGAAGAGCAAAAGTTGAGGACGGTCATAGAGCGCAACACTTTTTTCTTCAAGCCTCCACAAGAGGCAGAGGAAGCCGAGGAGAAAAGTGTTGCCGTGCTTGTGGATAGCCTACTTAACCTGAGGCAAAAGGTCACCACATATGGCTGCAAGGAGGAGGTTTTCGTAGAGCACTTGCAAAGCGATCCAAGCGGTTTAGACTGCCTTTTGGCACTAACAGGGTTTTCAGGGGAAAGTCTGCGAAGGCTGCTAACTTTCGCAAAGTTAGTTGAAGACCCATCCCTGAACGCTCTTCTCTGCAGGGACTTGTGGAAAGGGGATGAACCAAGTCAAGAATGGTCTCTTGACGGGATAAAAGCACTGCTGCGACAAAACAAGGCGTTTGCAGAAGGTGTCGTCAAACTCTTTTTCAGAGGTAAACAAGTGCGGATTTTACAAAGAGTTTTGCCTTTGTTTGAATTCAATAAACTTGGCATCCGTAAGTTGCAATTCTCTGAAGAGGCGCTGATAGACACAATCGCTCGTTATCGGCTGAAGGGGGCATTGAAGGCATCCAAAGAGAGCAATCCGGAAAGAGTCATTGAGGAATGCTTGCGCAAGGAAGGGCTAAAATTTGAAAGGGGCAAACTTCCAAAAGTTAGGCGAACTTTGGATTTCATCATTCCAAGCAAGCAATCTCCAAAGGTCATCGTGGAATGCTCCTATGTCACGACAACCAGTTCAGGGATGGGAGATAAGGCAAAAACGGAGCAAGAGGTTCAAAGGGAGTTACGACAGCACTACAAAGGCGTCTTTTTCTGGGGGTTTGTTGACGGCATCGGTTGGTATGTCCGCAGAAAAGATTTGGAACGCATTGTTGGAGCGTTTGACGATGTTTTTACTTTTGCCGAGAATGAACTTGAGCGGTTTCGCCAACAATTGCATGAAGTTTTTAAGCATCGCTGAGCGAGGTGATGGGAATGTTCGCTGAGCCAATCAAAAAAATTCTCGCAGATGCAGAGGAGCGGATGAAAAAGAGCGTTCAAGTCACTTCCCACGAACTGGCAACCCTCAGGACGGGTCGGGCATCGCCAGCGATTTTTGACGGCATCAAGGTTGAATACTACGGTTCGCCCTACGAAATCAAGGAGTTGGCTACCATCTCCGTCCCTGACGCCAGAACCGTCGTTATTGACCCTTGGGACAAGCAAATGCTTGAGCCGATTAGGAAAGCGATTATGAACTCACCGCTCAGTTTGAACCCTGTCAACGACGGAAAAGTCCTCCGCATCAACCTGCCCCCCTTGACGGAAGAGAGGAGGCGGGATTTGCTCAAATTGGTCAACCAAAGGGCGGAGCATGGTAAAATAGCCATCAGGAACATTCGCAAGGACGCTCAAGAGGAATTGCGAAAACTGGACAAGCAACCCGGCATCTCCGAAGACATGCTCCGACGAGCCCGAGAGGAACTTGACAAGTTAACCGAGCGCTATGTTCAGGAAGTTGAGAAACTGCGGAAGGCGAAGGAAAAGGAGGTCATGGAGGAGTGAGTTCGGAAATCCCATCAGTTGTTGGATTGCGGAAGGAAGATGCCGTCAGGACTTTGGAAGCAAAAGGGATCAAAGTTTCGGTGAAGGAAACAAAGCCACCGAAAGCCCGAATCAAAGGTGAGCCCGTTGCGTGGCGGGTTGTGTCGCAGAGGGAGTTGGAAGAAGGTGTGGAACTGGTCGTGACGCCGGAATGGATTGATTGGTTGCCAACCTTCGCATCGGAAAACGAAGGGCGATGAAGCCGCAGGTTTTGGAGGCGAACGAATTTGCCCAGCCGCCAAGAATGGGAGCATTTGGACGAAGAAGGATTGAAGGCAATGCTGGACTGGGGAAAGTTGCCCAAGCATGTAGCCATCATCATGGACGGAAACCGAAGGTGGGCGAAGCAAAGGGGATTGCCCGTTTTGCAAGGTCACCGCGCCGGTTCAAGGGCTACCCGTCAAGTGATTGAAGCGTGTGTTGAGTTGGGGATACCGATTTTGACCCTTTACGCTTTTTCCACCGAAAACTGGAAGCGTCCATCTTTGGAAGTGCAAGGGCTTTTGCGCCTCATTGAAGTGACTTTGAAACGAGAGCGAGACGAACTCAACAGCAACGGCATAAGAGTCCGCCACATCGGTTCGGCGAACGGGCTACCTGAATCGCTCGTCAAAACTTTGCGGGAGACAGAAGAGATGACCAAAAACAACACCACTCTGTTGGTCAACATTGCCTTGAACTACGGGGGGAGAGACGAGTTGGTCAGGGCGATTCGTTCTATAGCGCAAAAAGTCGCTAAGGGCGAATTGAAGCCTGAAGAAATTGACGAAAATGTTGTCGGCGCTCACTTGGACACAGGCGGCTTGCCTGACCCGGATTTGCTAATTCGGACGGGAAACGAGTGCCGCGTGAGCAATTTTTTGCTATGGCAAATCGCTTACACCGAACTGTATGTCACACCTACCCTCTGGCCAGACTTTGGCAAGAAGGAATTCCTGCTTGCCTTGCTTGATTACCAACACAGGGAGCGCCGCTTTGGAGGGGTTTCCCATGTCGCATCAAGATAAAGGTCTGACTGAGTTGATTTTTTTGGCTGGGTTAGTCATCCTGCCCCTTGACAACATTTTTTGGGGGGCTGGATTGCCGGCGTTGATTGTCGCCAGCGCCCTCGCCTACGGTATCGCTTGGGAATTGCCGAGATTGCTGTTCAAACGGGGAAACGCTTTGGACCAACTATCCGCATCTTGGGCTTTGACTTTGGTCCTCACCTGCTTTTACTTGGGCAAAAGCGACCGAGCGATCGCACAAATCATTGAGCAGCAAGGTCAATCTGCCGCCTTCAACTCACCCATGTGGCTCATAAATGACGGAGTTCTCTTAGCCTTGACGGTAGCGGTGATGATGGTCTTGCTGGCATTGACAACTTTCGCACTTCACCTGTTCCAACCTTCGGAACAAGAATCCCAAAAGTCCTTGACCCAATGGGTAGCCACGCTACTGCTTCAGTTCGCCCTTTCTTTCTTGATCGGCACGGTGATTGGCTTGGGCGGTGGAGCGTGGGCTGTCTTGGTCGGAAATAAAGGCTTGACTTTCGGTTTGGTGACTTGGTTGACGATGTGGGCAACGGCAAGGGGAAGCCTTATGGCAAAAAGTTTGCCGGCTGGAAGATGGGGCATCGCTTTCGCAGTGGCGCTGGTCTCAGCAGGTTTGGTTGGTGGTTTGACCCGCTCCCCTATCACAGCGGCGTTGGCAGGTTTCTTGGGGCTGACAGTGATTATCGCCCACTTCATCGCCATCTCCTTCCTCTCCCTCGTTAAATCCAACTCAAAACCGAGGGACGAGGAAGCGTTAGAATTGATACACCAACGACCGAAAGATGCGCCATTCTATGTGCCTTGGGTCGGTTTCTACACTTTGCGGTTCGCAGGCTTAGTGGTTGCGTTCTTTGTCGTGGGGGCAGGGTGGCTCTGGGGTCTCCGGTAGTCGCAAACATTCCCTATCCTGTGAGGCGATGAAACCATGTTTGGCGAAAAGATACTGTTTGTGCTGTCTGCCCTTATCGGGCTTGGCATCTTGATTTTGATTCACGAACTCGGTCACTTTTGGGTCGCAAGGAAGTTGAGGTTCAATGTCCAAGAGTTCTCCATCGGTTTCGGACCAAAATTGCTCGGCTGGACAGGTAAAGACGGCATTGTTTACAACCTTCGCCTTTTCGCTTTCTTCGGCGGGTTCGTGAGAATTCAGGAAATTGAAGACGAGTTGTTGCAACAACCCGAAAGCCCACATGCCAGACCTGCAAGGGAAATTTTCCGACGGGTTGCAGTCATCGCAGCAGGTCCGATATCAAATCTGTTGATGGCTGTTCTTTTGCTTTTCGTCTACAGTGTTTGGTGGGCTGGTTTCAGGACGACCACAGAAATCGCCGCTGTGAGTGAAGGGAGCCCTGCCGAAAAGGCAGGGTTGATGCCCGGCGACCAAATAGTCGGGTTCGCTTACTTGCGAATGCATCTTCCTTACTCGCCCACCTTTAACCGTGAACTCCGTTGCTACATCTACAACCACCCAGGTCAACCCATCCGCTTGCTCGTTCGGCGTGACTTTTACGAGTTTCCCGTTATTGTTGTCCCAAACCGCAAAGAAGGTTTCCGAATAGTTCACACTCCTCACCCTCACGCCAGCGGCATCCAAAGGTGGTTGCAACGGATTTTCGGTAGGCTGGAGAAGGAAGAGTTTGGGCTGATCGGGGTCGCCTTCAAAACGGAACCAATCCCTGCAATGCCTTGGTGGGAAAGGTTGAAGGCTGCGATCCCTTTGACTTGGGACAATCTGGTTGACACATGGCAAAGGGTCACTTTGCCTTTTACCCAACCCATCTTGCTCCGTGAAATCTCAGGTCCTATCCGCATCGTCTATGAAGTCGTGGTTCACCGATGGTTGGGCGTGATGGAGCAAATAAGGGTTTTTGCGCTGATCAGTTTCGCCCTCGCTTTCCTCAACCTCTTCCCGTTCCCCATTTTGGACGGTGGGCGAATTTTGTTCCTGCTCATAGAGTTCGTAAGCCGCCGCCGAATTTACAACTTGGAAGTCAAGGCAAACTATGTCGGGCTGGCGCTCCTTTTAGCCCTCGTGCTCTTCGTCACCCTCAAAGATTTGCATTTCGTGCTGATGCGAGGTCAACAGTGAAATCAGAAAGCGAAAAAGCGTAATGCTCTTTACTCAAGGGATTGTTGGTGGCTTTCACCCTAAACTGTAGGGGCAAATGAAATCCGCCCGAAGAATTTTTCGGACAGGCTTTGCCTGTCCCTACATTGCGGATGAAATCAGCCTACAGGTTTTCAGGTAGGTTTCACCTGCCCCTACAGTTGTATGCGCACCAACAATGTTTGTTGTAAAGAGCGAAGCGTAACCTGCAAGCCACCGAGTGTGTTCGGGAATCAATTCCCGTTGCGAATTGACGCCTCTTACAGTCAAGTGGCGAAATCAGTGCTATGATGTGCGGGGAGCG
>ERZ1669248.951-NODE-951-length-11813-cov-17.028406_pt1 | contig 11813 bp, 9 predicted proteins | sample MGYA00579296_ERZ1669248 | MGnify/ENA primary metagenome ERZ1669248 (study PRJEB41166, sample SAMN08046057) | hot springs metagenome | biome: hot spring; feature: neutral hot spring; material: thermophilic sediment; isolation source: thermophilic sediment from...
CCGTTAGCGGGGTTGGCCCTAGGCTTGGAGTCACCAGCTTCGCCCAAGCCGCATGGGGTCCTGTCGAGCCCAACGCCACGGGGCTCCCATCTGCTCTCACTTGGTTGTTTTCTGCTGCCCCTCAACGCAGTGCGAATCACTGGAGCAGCCCTCTGCCCCAACCAAGCAATTATAGTGATAAGAGATATTTAAATTTATCGCTAAACCGGCAACAGCCTATCTAAAGGAGTTTCTCCATGTTTTCGATTCTTAGAGAGGAATGGAACAGATGTATTTAATAGGTGATGCAAACATGTTTTGCTTTTAGTCAATTAATTCTATGTTTCTTGCTATTATTCTAGCTGATTCAACAGCTTTGCTGTGTTTAGGTAGGTCTAGCAGTGGCTTTCCCTCCATACTGTATTTCAGTATCAGATCATCATCTGGAATTGTGCCAGCATATTCATAGCCTAGTTTCTTCACATAGCTTTCAACTTCTGAAACAAGATTTTGTGGTAGTCTATTTCCAACAGCATAGAATTTGTCTGGATTTATCTTCACCTCTTTGGCAATGTTAATAATTCTTTCAGCTGTTTTAATGCTCATTACTGATGGATCTAAAACAACTATCATTGTGTTTACATGTCTATCAACTCTTCTATTCAAATGCTCAAGACCAGCCTCCATATCCATTAAAACAACGCTATAGTTCTTCACCAAACCAGTTAAGATAGTGGTTAAAACAGAGTTTACATAGCAATAGCATCCCTCGCCCTCACCTCTACCCATTGCGATAAAATCAAAAAACTGAGACTCAAACAAACAGTCTCTCATAATCCAGTAGTTTAGCAGCGATATTTTGTCGAATCCAGATAGCGTGAATTCATCAATTCTCTTCCTAAATTCCTCAACAACATCACCAACTGTTTTAGCTATCTTTATCCCAAGAACATCTGGAAGATTTGTTGCAGGATCCGCATCAACTACAAGTATTGTGTCACTAATACTGCTCTCTATCAGAACTTTCAGTAGTAGTGCTGTCAAAGTTGTTTTTCCAACACCGCCCTTGCCAGAAATAGATGCTATGTAGGGTCTTTTCAAAGCTCTTCACCTAAACACTTATTTTCTCATATGGCTCCAAGGCTTAATCTCCTTGCTTTTTCTCCACCATATTGGGAAAAGCTCTTGCTTTCCTGGAAGTATAAAACCTGCTTCGTATTCCTCCATGAAATTTGGATCCAGCATTAGCTCTATACTTGCAGTGTTTTTTGCAACATTTTCTGCTGCTTGTACATAGCTTTTAGATAGTGTTGTTAGTATTGCTCCTCCAAGAGATCCATTTCCTATAAAACTTATTTCTGCATTTGGAAACTCTGGTATCATGCCAATGGCTATTGCACTATCAATGTTGAGATATCTTCCAAATGCTCCACATATAAAGACGTGTTTTATTTTATGAACATCTAAATGCATTCTCTTCATAAGAATTGATATAGCTGCACAAACAGATGATTTAGAGTCTATAACATTATATATGTCCTTTTCAGTAATAACAATATCTCTTCCAGTTCCAGACTCCTCAGCAGATGCAACAACATATTCATAGCCATCAGGACCTCTTCTAATGTATGGAGACTCAATATCTCTATAGAACTTTCCCTGAGCATCTATAACACCATTTATAAAAAGCTGTGCAACAAGATCTATGTAGCCAGAGCCGCATATCCCTATAGGCTTAACATTTCCAATAACCCTGTACCTTGCTTTCAATGTGTTTGAATCTATTTCAACACTTTCTATAGCTCCCTGAACAGCTCTAACACCACATCTAAGCCCCCAACCCTCGAATGCTGGTCCAGCAGGTGCTGTTGTTCCCAGGAACCAGTTTCTACACCCAATAACAACCTCAGCATTCGTTCCTATGTCTATTAATAGTGCTGGCTCATCCATAAGGTGAAGACCAGCTGTTATTATATCCCCTACAACATCTCCACCAAGAAATCTTCCAGAACATGGCAATACATAGACAAGAGCATTTCTATTCACATCCAATCCTATATCAGAAGCTCTTAATATGTATGGTTTTGGACTTATTTTAACAGGTTGCTTAAATGATTGTATAAGAACATGGGGATTTGCACCAACAAATAGATAAGTCATTGCAGTATTTCCAGCTACTGAAACATGGTATATGCTCTTCTTGTCAACACCATGTTTTCTACACAAATCATTTATTAAAGCATTTACCACATCCACAACAGCTTTTTGAAGCTCCTTAAGCTTTTCATCATTTGTTGCATAGGATATTCTCGAAACAATGTCTTCTCCATACATCATCTGCTTGTTAAACTCTGACTCAACATCTATTACCTCACCAGATTGTGTATTCAGCAATGCAACAACAATTTTTGTTGTTCCAACATCTACTGCAACACCATAGTAAACCCCACTCTCCTTAACATCAACAACTGCATTGTGAAAAGGATCTACAAAAGCTATTGCCTTGCCACGTCTCTCAACAAAATCCTCAGCTTTTCTTATTAAATCATCATCAACTCTGTAGAAAGAACTTAGCTTAACTATGTCAAAGTAATCTGAAATTGTTATTCTACTTAGAATAGGCTCTACTTCAATTTTTGGTAAGTTTACATATGACAGAAGCTTGGCTTTTCCAAACTGGCTTTCGGGAGGAATAAAAACCTCCACATCACCAACCACTTTAGCTAAGCATGCTAGTACATAGCCTTTGCCAATTTCCTCATCTGAAATAATTGACTTATCGGCTAGTCTATGTTCAACCCCTCCCTTTACAAGCACTTTGCACTTGCCACATAACCCTTTACCACCGCAAACACTTCTAATTCCTATGTTTGCCTTGCGAGCCACATCCAAAATTGTTGAGCCTTTAGAAGCTTTTACAGCAATATTGAATTGTGGAAAGAAAACATTGACTGTGGCTTCATACTCTATTGTTTATCACCAAAAACATAAAAAATTAACGAAACTCTCATTGACCGATCAACTCTTTTAATTTGTCCTCAGTCCACATCTTCTCAATGAACTTACCGATTTCGCTAGAATCCATTGGTCCAACAACTACTTTCCAGCCAGTAGCATCTTCTACATCTCCAGAAACTCTAGCAGCTTTGCCAGGTATTATGAGAACCTTGTACTTAACTTTCTTATCAAGTTCCGCAGCCTTTATAACCTCTGCAACCTTCTCCCCAGTAAACTTTCTGCCAGCTACAGCAACATCAACTGCAAGCCCCTCTGTATCAACAACAACAAGCCATGCATTAACCTTGGCCTTTTCAACATCACTTAAAACAATGCTGTACGTCAATGCATAGTTTGTTGTTACTAGAACGGGTGATTTCTCGTCTGGCTTTCCAATTTCTCTAACACCAGCTGGAACAGCAACTGGTTTTCTAGGATCTGTATACAGCTGAAATCTCCACATTACCTGTGGAAGCAGCACCCAGCCATCGAGTGAGTGCATAATGAGAACATCAGCATATCTGGTCATGAGCAGTGTAGCCATTATTGCTTCCCACCACATCTTATCCATAACATCCCCCTCGAGCTGTGTCCACACGGATATTGGTGTTCCGATGAGTGGATACCCAGCATATTTCCAAAGATCGTTAGCAGCTTTGTGTCTAAGCCACGTAAAGGCTTTTACAGTATATGCAAGCCCGTTTAAACCTACAAATGTTCCGGGATCTAGAACAAGATCATTTAATCCAAGACCCTCGCTAAGTGTTGCAACAAGCGATACCAAAGTGTCTAAATCTCCTGGAGAGGCTATGGCTAGTGGTGCATCAAATCTTTTCGAAAGCTCAGCCATATCTCTCCAATTATCTTTTGTGGCTGCATATATCAATGGCCTGTGCTCTTGTGGCAACACATTGAAGCCAGCTTCAATAACTGTTGGATTTGTTGAACAGAGTATTAGGGGAAGCGACGAGTTTTCAGCCACAATCTGAACTGTTTTAGCAAATTGCTTAGGATCATTTGTTACTGATCTAACTGCTATCAAATCTAGCTTAAGTTTTCGACCAACATATTCATATTCAAACTTTTCTATGGTCTCAACACGTTTAAGAATAGTGTCCTTATCCATTGAATCATCAACATCTATAGCTATCGCAGCTGGATTCATGTACCTTAGCTCATGTCTATACATAACATATTCTCCACCAATTTTCACAACCTTCTTAGAGCTCTTCACAACAACTTCTCTAACTGGGGGAGATAGAAGTGCTCTTAGTTTTTGAAGACTTTCTGCATAGCTTTTATCCTCAACTAGAGGAGGACACTGCTCAACTGTAGCATCAAAATTCACAAGCTTAACAGCAAAAGCCATGCAGTTTGGCTCTCCACACTTTCCACAATTTGTTTTTGGCAAAAGCTGATAAACTTCTATTGGTGTTGGAGGTTTCCAGGGCATTGAATCACACCACTGGAAGTTTTGCTGAAAGCCAGGACAACGCCTTTTCAGGTTCCCTTGGCTTTGGTTCTGAAAACAGGTATTCTCTAAGACTTTTGAGAACCTTCATTGTAAGTGGGTGAAGAACCATGAAATAATCTGCACCTGCAAGTAGACATATAACACATGTTAGTGTTTCCCACAAAGGCCCTCTGATTTCTTTAGGCCCCCAGTACTGATCCATTGTCATCCAAGCTTCTCTAGCACCCCAAGCGTTTGCAGCTCCAACATTGAATGGGTGTTGAAGAAGATCGTTACCCATTAAAGCACCTAGTCTTGCACGCTCCATTGTTGTAAAGCCATATTCTGTGCCATAGCCTATTCCACCTATGTTCAAATCCAGTATTATTCTGTTTCTCGGTATCCATGTATACACCTTCCTGTTTATCTCCTCAGCTTTTTCAACACTCATAGGAGAGAAGTCTATTACAACAGCATTTGTTTTTGCTATATTTGGACAAACCTTCTCCAAATCCATATCCAAATTCAGGCTATTTATTACAAGTCCCTCACTTGGAAATGCATTGGCCACAGCATTAAATACCGCAACGTCTTTCTCCGGATTGCCACTACCACCAACAACAATAGGCACCTTAACCACTTGCAAAATCTTATCAACAGTTTTTACTGCCTCTTCTGGAGAGGCATTCTTTATTGTTGGATCTGTACTAACGAGGTGAATATCTATGGCCTCTGCACCAAATTTCTTAACCCATACCCTTGCCCACTCCTCGGGATTGTCAAGAGCATCGCCAAAAGCTTGCCTCACTGCTCTAGGCAAACCAATTCTCATATCGAAAGTGTCTCCTCCAAAAGCTGGTGGATGTGGGGGTTTATAGCCAGCTAGATAATAGTATGGTGGAAGCTCGTGACCACCCAAAACTATTACAGTATCTCTCGTACCACCATCACTTTTAGTAGCACCCATTCTAACCTCAACAACCTTTCCACCAAACTTTGCCTTTGGCTCTTCAAAAGACATTTTCATTAATTCAACAACTTTCTTAGCTATAACCTCAACAGCTTTTGCAACTGCAACACCAGCTTGAATTTCTGGTTTTGCTTCAACAACTTTTTGTGGAGGAGGTGCCACGGCAATTGGTATAGGCAAAGCCTCTGCAACTGGTAGAGGCATTTTCAGCTCAACTTCATCAAGCTCCAACTCAATATTGTAAAGCTCCACAAAACCTTTTTCAAGAGCTTCAACAATTTTTGCTAAAAGACCAGCAACTTCAGCATAGCTTTTCGCACTTTTTTCATCATCTAAACGCTTTTTCTGCTGCCTCGACTCACTCACTTTTTCTCAACCTCTCCTCTTCTTATAACCATCTTCTCAATTTTTACTCTAACACCCTTCAAAACAATGCTTACAGAGGGTCCTTTTGGTTGGGTAAGAGCTGTTGGTATAGTTACGGAAACTGTTATACCACCTGGCATTGGTATTGTCACAGCTTGTACACCAGCAGCAACAGGTGTTGGTGTCACAACCACTTGTTGCGGCGCAGCTACTGCTGGAGCTGGAGTTGGTTGCTGCAACACCTGCTGTGGTGGTGCTGTTGGTGGTTTTTGTAGTTGCTCCTCAGCTGCCTTTCTTTCTTCAACAGCTTTTTTCTCAACAGGCTTCTCCTTCTCAAGAATCTTCTTTGCTATTGGATGACCCTTTTCAATAACAAATTTTTTGAGCTCCTCAACTGATTTAACCTCCTTCTCTGTAGCTATCTTATCTCTAAGCTCAGATGGTATAGCATCTAACACACGCTCCTTCAACTCTGAAGGCATCCACACAATTCTTGTCCATCCACCATCTGCTTGAAACAGTTTTTTGCTTCTTAGATACAGCAATCCTATTCCCTGGAACCCTGGAACCTGCTTACCACCACCAACAGCATCAGCTATTTGACTAAACCTCAAACCAATTGGTGTTACACCTGCAAATCCCCTGTGAACAAAGCCAACAGCATCAAGCTCTGGTATGTAGAATGTTGCTATTTCAAAGCATCCACATATTGTTGGTGGATACTCAAACAAGGAGTAGAGCTTAACTCTTTGTATAGCTCCGTTGGAGAACTTTTTAACAGCTTCGTTAACACCATCATACTCTCCCCCAATTGGATCCAGGCAATTACCTTTTGGCACAGGCTGTATAGGCCCCTTTGGATCTATTTGCGCAGCTACTCTTGCATCAAGCCATGATATTGCTCCACATGCGGATGGTCTTTCTGGTGTTATTATGCATACATGTGTTGGTGCAAATGATTGACACAATTTGCAGGCATAGAACATGTCTGCATCCTCGTCCCTAAGCCCCAGAGCCCTTCTATCCCTTTCCTCATAAACCTTAATAGCTTGTGGATAAAGAGCTTCAACAACTTTTGCATCTGTTATGAAGTATATTCTCAGCTTTTCCAGTATTGGGAATGCTGATTTAAATAATCTATATAATGCTATTCCAATGTATTTGAACGAGTTTAGACCTTTTTGATAAGATCTTTTGCTAACTCTAAGCCATATCTCATACCTTTGATTTAAATGCATATACCCTTGAACATAGTTGCTAAACTCATGTATTCGTCTCTCAAGAACACCCTCAGCCTGTGACTCAAGGCCCTTGCCAGCTCCCTCCAAAATAACTGCATACTCATAGCTCTTACCCTCGCTCAACTCATTCAAATCAGGTCCCACAACAACAATTTCCCCATCAACAACCTCATCAAGAGGCTTAACCAAGAACAACTCAAACTTGTATTTAACTTTTGGTCCTCCAAGTTCAACAAACATTTCTGGTGCTCTAACCCTTTGACCTTCGTACTGAGGCCCAACATCAACAGGTATATCAGAAAACACTCCCTTTGGCGGTGGTGGAGGAACCTTAAACACTTTCACAGATACATTTGCAGGAACCTCAAATTTTTCAATAATTTTTAGCACAGCTGACATAGATTCTCACACACATTTCTATCTATTTTTGATTAAAAGTTTTAAGAGATTCAACAATATGGGTGAAGTTCTTGTACCACACAACTAGGGGTAGCGATGGCAAAGTCCATGTAGCATTTGGCTGTGCATATGGGTCTAGGGATAGCGATTGCACATCTGGTCTGTAGTGCTTCAGGTAATTGAGTAGAAGCCATCCATAGGCATATCTAAACCCGATGAAGATTGCTAGTTTGCATGGAACAAGCCCTTTGGATATTTTTTGAATTGCCTCAAGTGGGAAAAGGATTTTGTAGCCTTTGAATCCCTTCTCATCAAATCTCTTAACAACATCAGAACTTGACACAATTACTGGTGCGTTTAAGGCTTTTGCCATTTCAATTACATGGTCTATAACATTAATGTTTCCAGCAGCTTCAATCTCCTTAATGTTTGCACCTACAAGAATTGCTTCTTGACCAAGATACTTCCTAATAATTTCAACCACCCTATTCACATCAGTAACCACAGTAGCCTTTACTGGTCCCGGTGGAATATCTCCCTTGAGCCAGTATTCAAGAGCCATGCTAACCACCTATATTGTTACTCCTTCCCTCCTCAGCTTGTACTTCTCCACAACATCTCTCAACAGTGTTGGATTTGGCGTTACGGGTCTTTCTCTCCACCCAACCTCCTTCAAGTAGCTAATAACCTCATCTCGATATGTTATCGGTATATCGCCTTCTGTTCTTATATACAAGTGTATATCTGGAGGCAATTTGTCATTGCCATAGAACTGCTTGTAAAGCGATATGTAGTTTGTTAGCTTTATTGCTCTACCCTGTGGAGTATCGGCAGGTCTTATGCAAAGTTTTGGTATCATCACCATTGCTTCCTCAAGACTTTCAGCTGCGTAGAATAGATGCTGAGGTGCTGGATCTAGCTTCACTTTCTCACCACTCATTGCATCATAGCCAATCCAGCTCTCCTCATCTGTTTCATCACCTAGAAGCATTCTTCTGTACTTCAAGCCATGGGGACCAACTATAACAGGTACTCCCAGTCTCCAGAAACCAGATGCTATAGCAGCTGCTTTTTGGCTCATAGCACCCCATGCAACACCTACTGCACCAACTCTATTCAGTATATAGTCAGCAATCTCGGCATAGTTTGCTCTTAGAGGAAGTTTTGCAAAAATGTTTGCAATCTTTATTACAGCATCTGCAATATGTGAATTTGCAACGCATGAACCAACATTAACTATTCCACCAGCTTCGAAAATACCTGAGAACTCTTCATATGGTGTTTTACCCTCTTCATTTTTGTGCATAGCAATAGCCATTGCGGAGCAGCCAGAGGCAACAACAATGTATCTTCTAGATGCGAACTCTTTAGCCATTAAAGCCACGTCCTGAGCACCATCAGGCCAGTTAGCACAGCCAACAAATGCTACAACACCTGGTATAGTCCCCAAGACAATGTCTCTTCCAACTGCTCTTATCTCTGTATCTTGTATTGGTCCTCTCCCAACTCTACATCTATACTTCTCGCTTAGCGCAATGCTCTTAGCTGATGAGAGAATTAGTGTAAGCACAGGTATGTTTCTTGGACAATCATATTCGCATCTTCTACATGCAAAGCATCTTTGGTAGAGAGATGCAAGCTTAGATAAATCACCTTTGGCAGCAGCAGCCATGGCAACTGCTATTGGTAGATTCTGCGGACAGTTTCTCTCACACTCTCTACACAAGCTACACTTCTTGGCGTAGTCAATAATGTTTTGCTCATTGAGAAAACTAAGCTTGTATTTCATTCGCATTGGTGCAAGCTTCAAAGCTGTTTTGACAGCTACCTGAGCAGCTTTATCCTCATCTAGTATGAGAGCCCCTGGTATTTTGCCGCTTACAAGCTCTTCAACAACAGCATCTGGATCTGCATATGTTCTATCTGGCAACCCCCTCATAGCCTTATCAGATGTTGCTATTACAACAGCTCCAACATTTCTAGCCTCCTCAACAATGTTTGTGTATATGCATTGCTCATCAATTACAATAACATCTGGAACACCAGTTCTAATAAATCTCAGTTGCCAGGATATAGGCCCAACAATCTTAGCTTTCTTCTTTTCATATCTTGTAAGGTCGTGTGCTGTGCAGCAAAGACCACAAACCTCAACCTTGTCTCTAATGCCTGAAGCCTCTAGATAATCAATTATTGCTGTTGATGGCAATACGTTATGTCCTATAACAAGTATTACTGGTTTAGAAGCATCTATAGTCCCTATTCCGAGATCAACTAGAGGAGCATTTGGATCTGCTTTTGGCATACCCAAAGAAACTATTTGAACAACATCTGCAACCTCCATAGCTACGTGATCAAGCATTCCAAGATGAAGAACCTTAGATTCATAATCCATCCAATTGCCTTCTTGACCAATTTGAACACTTGCAAGTGTTTGAACAATTTGCTTCTCAACATAATCCAAAACAATTTCCAAATCCTTAATTGTTCTTGGCTTAACACCTGTAACAAGTCTTGTTATAGGCATTTCAACATATACTTCTCCACCAAGATCTATTGGAGTATCCTCACCATATTCTCTCTTTAGCTTCTCAAGAAGCTCTCTAGCATGACTAGCATGAGTTGCTGCTCCAATAGCACAAACAAGTGTTACCAACCTGGATTGCTGCTCAGATAAGTTTAATCCACACGCCCCCCTCTTACCCCTAGACAAGTCACATCTTCCATAAGTACACAAACAGCACAAGTCACAATATGGAAGATAAAGAGGTTTATACCTCTTCAAAAGTGTGTGGTCCCAGTGACGCAATGTTGCTATTGATGGGAATGGTGTTGGCCCTGGAGGCTCTTCCCACTCCTCAACAACATAACCAATACTTATATCAACACCCTTAGCCTCGCCCAAAGATGTTTTAAGCTCATCAATTCTGAATCTAACGTTTCTAAAAGGTATACTCAAAACACATGCACCACTAAAATAAATAATAATCTAATTTTCTAAAAAATAAATTTTTTCTAAAAAATAAATTTTATGACTTTATTTCCTATGTAGAAACTGTGCAACTATCTTGTTTTTCAACTCACTCAATGCTTTCACAGCTGGGGAAAGAGGCTTGTAATCCAGAAGTGAAACACCGTTGTAGTCAGCCTCGACAACAGCTTCATCAAATGGAATCCAATGAAACACCTCCGTATTTATGTTTTTCTCAACAAACTCAACATCCCCAGAGCTTCTAACCTTGTTAACAACATATCTAAAGTTCTTCACACCAATATCTCTAGAGAGCTTCTCCATTTTAAGTGCAACATCCAGTGCTTTTATCGATGGCTCTACAACGCATAGAACAAGATCCACACCCCTAACAGCACCTCTACTCATGGGCTCTAAACCAGCAACCATGTCAATCACAACAACATCTCTTCTTCCAAGAACAAGATGAGATAGCAATGCTCTTAGAAATGCATATTCTGGACAGAGACACCTCGTACCTCCTTTTCTCACTTCACCAAGCTTCAAAACAGTTACGTTGTCAGGTCCTTTAACACCAAACCTATCAACAATGTCATCAACTTTTGGATTCAAAACTAGAAAGCCATTTGGTAGCAGTGTTCTAGACTTTATAAACTCCTCTTCATCGAATAGAATGGGGGCTTTATCAGCAACATCACGAGGAATTCCAATAGCTGAAGCCAGATTAAGACTTGGATCAGCATCAACAGCTACTACACTAAAACCATCTCTACCCAAAAACCTGGCAAGAGCTGCTGCTATTGTTGTTTTTCCCACACCACCTTTTCCAACAACAACAATTTTCATGGAAAACCCGCTTTTGGCTATGCCTAGTCTTTTTGAATCTTTCTAAGTATGACCTTGTGCCCTATGAAATCAATGCTTTCAATAACAACATCATCTATTTCATACTTTCTTCCAGCTATATCAACAAATATGTATCCATTGCTTTTTGGAATCATTGAAACAGCTTCCTCAATAACCAATCTGGTTTCTGAACCCTCTTTCACATAAACCTTTGACTCGCACATGAAACTTGTTCACCCCTTTTCTTGTTACATTGCAAAGAGCTTTATTAGCTTATGCACAAGCTTTAGTTGTTGTGAAACTATATGGTTTCCATTCTTGTAACTGAATATGTTGTTAGCACCTGTTCACAGGAAAAATGCTACAGATCCTTGCTTAGCGAAGCATATGGAATGGTTTTAGCAGTTACAGAAGCATTGGCTAGAGCAGGTGCAAATGTTTTTGTTACTGTTTCGAAATATGTTGCAAACTGTTTTGCTAATATAAACAAGGTTGTTGTTGAGGAAAGCTACATGGATTTTGTTGAGGAAATGAGTAAATATGTTGATTATGTAATTGCTATTGCTCCTCCACTAGAACTTGTTGAAGTGGTTG
>ERZ1669248.952-NODE-952-length-11806-cov-4.031827_pt1 | contig 11806 bp, 14 predicted proteins | sample MGYA00579296_ERZ1669248 | MGnify/ENA primary metagenome ERZ1669248 (study PRJEB41166, sample SAMN08046057) | hot springs metagenome | biome: hot spring; feature: neutral hot spring; material: thermophilic sediment; isolation source: thermophilic sediment from...
TTGTCTCTTTGCCTTTATTTTTATTACCAAATATTACTTGGCAAAAATTTTTAGTTCCTACTTTAGAAGGTCAGTATATTATAAAAAATTTAGCAATAATTTCTCTTGCATTAGTATTAGGAGCACATCTTCATTATAAGGATTATTAAATATGAAAAAAATTTTTATATTATTTTCGATCACCGCTATTTTTTTAATTTATTTTTTATTATTTAAAGTAATTTTTAATATACCACGAAAAATATTATTTGAAAATTATATATATGTAAATAATAATCAACTTATTTCTAAAATAAAACCAATAATTAATGAAAATAGAGTTTGGCAGATTAATCTTTCTGAAAATAATATATATTTTTTTGAGAATTCGAAGTTAAAATATGTCATACCAATAGCCTATCAAGCACCTGAAGATAAGTGGTACCAAACTCCAACGGGTTACTTTAGGATAGGTATAAAGAAAGAAAAACATATATCGTCATTATTTCCTGTTTATATGAATTATGCTGTTCAATTTTATGAGGATTTTTTTATACATGAAATTCCATATTATCTAGATGGTAAAAAAGTCGAATCTACTTTTAGCGGCGGATGCATAAGGTTAGAGAAAGAATATGCAGAAAAATTTTTTAATTTAGCGAAAACTGGTGATTTAGTTATTTCTTATAAAGATTTAAAAAATTTAAAAATAAAAGAAAAGTTTAAGTTTCCAGTTAATTTAGAGGAATTTTATATAAGACAAAGATTCAATAATCCAATAAGAAACAGGTGGACATTTTCTAAGAACAGAAAAATAGATTATATTCAGCATTCAGGCATAGATTTAGCTCCTTATTCTGATTCTAAAGATTTAAATGTCTATAATATTTATGATGGTAAAATATCTAGAATAGTCAAAAATGGTGAAGATGATCATGGTCTAGGAAATACTGTTATTATTGAACATAATTTTAATGATAGAAAAATTTATTCTTTATATGCACACCTTTCTGAAATTAATAAAAATCTAAAAGAAGGTGAATTTATCAAAAAAGGAGAAATAATAGGGAAAGTAGGAGCAACTGGATATGGATGTAATTATTGGAGAATAGGTGAAGATGGATGCGATAAAAAATCTGCTCTTGATATACATCTCCATTTTGAAATAAAAACAAAACCAGTTTTAGAAAGCCCAATTGATGCAAATTGTTTTATTTACAAAAGAGAAACTAAATGTTATGGGTATACTCCTGAAAATCCAGAAAATTATGGTTATTTAAATCCAATTAAGTTTTTAGCTATTGAATAAACTTAATACTTTTTAAAATTTCATATCTTGCAAATGGTTTTTCTAGGTAAGATTCATATAAATTTAATTCATTAAAAATTACACTCCAATTAAGCTCTTTTTTAATATCTGGCAAATTTTTATAATTTTTAAGCCTAGATAAGTTTATATGCGGCAAAAATTCTCTTTCCTCTTTCTGAAAAGGAATAGCATTTTTAATTAATTTTTCTTCTAATAAATCTTTTATAGCTTTCAATCTTTCATTTTTTTCAATATAAAGCCAAATCATTCTCTTTTTATCAGGAGGTCCATAATCTATTTTTTTAATTCTTAAATTTAATGGTTTTAGGATTTCTTTGTTTTCTATATAAAATTCATCAATTAAATTAAATATGACTGGCAAAAAATTTATATCAATATGGCCTAAAAATAAAATAGTCAAGTGTAAATTTTGCAAAGGTATCCAATTAATTTTAAATTTTTTATCTATTTCATCTTCTAAAGAACCAATTTTAGGATAAAGCCCTTTTGTAATAGGTAAAGCAAAGAATAATCTTTTTTTCATCTTACTTCGATTATTTTTTCTGCTACTATTCTATTTTCTTTAATATTTGGATTATAATCTCCTATAACAGAAATAATTTTACCCTCTTCCCAAATAATGGGCGTTGAATTATAAATTTCAGGATATACAACTATTTCTATACTATCAGTGTAGTCTTCAGCATCTATATATAATATAATTTCATTTGTTTTAGTTAACACTCTTTTAATTTTATTTATAACACACAATATTCTAACCTTTGTTTCTTCTTTATATTTTTTAATATCTCTAATTTTATTAAAATTATTGTTTTTAATAAGTTTTACAGGATGGCCAGATATATATATGCCTAATAACTCCTTTTCCCACCTTAATTTATCAAATATACTAATTTCTCCTCTTCTTTTTAAAATTAAACTTTCTGTTTTATTTCCGAAAAGCGTCGAGCCAGAATATACAATACTTCTTTGTTTCGATGCATATTCAAGTAAATAATCAAGATTAAAATATAAAACACCTCTATCCTCTAAATTATCAAAAACACCAGCTTTTATTAATGCTTCTAACGATTTCTTATTAAAATCTTTAGATCTTATCCTTCTTAAAAAATTAGCAATAGAAAGATAAGGTCCATTTTGCTCTCTCTCTTTTACTATGTCTTCAACTAATTTTGAACCTACATTTTTTATTGAAGATAATCCAAACCTTATTGTACTATCATCCACTATAGTAAAGCTTTCTCTGCTTTCATTAATATCTGGAGGTAAAATTTTTATATTCCATCTTTTAGCTTCTTCTACTAATTCTTTAATTCTTTCTGTATCATCTCCCTCATGAATAAAAAGAGACGTTAAAAATTCAATAGTATAATATGCTTTTAAATATGCTGTTTGATAAGATATTAAAGCATAAGATACGCTATGACTTTTATTGAATCCATATCTAGCAAATGGTTCATACCATTTCCAAATTTTTTCAGCTGTTTCTCTGTCTATTCCATTTTTAACCATTCCTTCTATCATTTTATTTTTTTGTTCTTCAAGTAAAGAACCTATTTTTTTACCTATTGCCTTTCTTAATATATCTGCTTCAGCTAAACTAAAACCAGCTAACACTTGAGCTATTTGCATCAACTGTTCTTGATAAATAGCAATACCATAAGTTTCTTTTAATATATCTTCCAATTTAGGATGCAAATAAGTAATTGGTTCAACTCCAAATTTTCTTTTTATATAAGAAGGAATAAGCTCAACAGGTCCTGGTCTATATAAGGCTATCATTGCGTTTATATCATCTATATTAGTTGGTTTTAATTTTTTTAAATATTCCGTCATACCTCTACCTTCTACTTGGAATACTCCCACCGTTTTACCTTCTTGATATATTCTATAAGCATAAGGATCATCTAATTTTTCATAATCTAAATTAACTTCAATTCCTCTTCTTTCTTTGACTAAATTAATTGTAGTTTCTATCTCTGATAATGTTCTTAATCCTAATAAATCTAATTTTAATAACCCCAAATCTTCAATAGAGTACATATCATATTGTGTTATAACTCTTTTTTCTTGCGGTGCATATTGAAGTGGCATATAATCTGTAATTTTTGTAGGCGTAACTACTACTCCTGAGGCATGAACAGAAACATGCCTTACAACTCCCTCAATTTTTTTAGCAGAATCAATTAAAGTTCTAACCTCTTTATTCTTATTGTATAAGTCAGCTAAGTCAGGTATTTCTAAAGCTTCTTCTAAAGTAACTCCCATAGGTATTAATTTAGCTATTTTATCACATAATGAATAAGGCAATTTTAAGGCTCTTCCTACGTCTCTTATAGCAGCTCTTGCGGCTATTCTACCGAAAGTTATAATTTGAGCAACCTTATCTTGACCATATTTTTTTCTTAAATATTCTATTACCTCATCTCTTCTAATATCAGAAAAGTCAACATCAATATCAGGGAATGATATTCTTTCTGGCGTAAGAAATCTTTCAAAAATTAAATTGTATTTTAGCGGATTTACCTCTGTAATTTTTAAAAGATAAGAAACCAAACTACCTGCTGCAGAACCTCTTCCAGGTCCTACTTTTATTCCATTATTTTTAGCCCAATTTACAAAATCTTGTACTATTAAAAAATATGAAGAAAATCCTGTTTGTTTTATTATAGATAGCTCATATTCTAATCTGGAAATCGCATTTTTATCATTTTCTAAATTTCTTTGTCTTAATCCCTCGTAACATAATTTTCTTAAATACTCGTCAGGCGATAATCCTTGAGGAACTTCATAAACCGGCGGTTTTGTTTTGCCTAACTCTAATTCTAAGTTACATTTTTCTGCTACTTCTAAGGTGTTTTCTAATGCTTCAGGTATATCTTTAAAACCTTCAAACATTTCTTCATAACTTGCAAGGTGAAAATAATCCTCTTTCATACTTAACCTCTCTTTTTCATCTATATCCTTACCTGTTTGTATAGCTAAAAATATATCATGAATATCTCTCTCGTCTTTGTTAATATAGTGAACATCTTGGGTTGCAACTAATTTAACCTTTGTCTTTCTAGATAGTTCAATAAGGGGTTTAAAAACTTTTTTGCTTTCAGCTATCCCAGGATGATATCCAATTTCTAAATAAAAATTTTCTTTTCCAAAAATATCTAAATATTCGTAGACTATATTTTCCGCTTTCTCTATGCTGTCATTTAAAATAGTTCTTGCAATTTCACCAGCCAAACAGCCAGATAAACATATTAAGCCATTTGAGTATTGTTTAAGCAAATTTTTATCTATTCTAGGTTTGTAATAAAACCCTTCTAGATGAGCAATGGTAATTAATTTCATTAAATTTAAGTACCCTTCGTAATTTTTAGCTAATAATATAAGATGGTAACTTTTGGAATCTATTTTGTAGGTTCTATCATTTATTGTGCGAGGTGCTAAATAGGCTTCTACGCCTATGAGTGGTTTTATTCCTTTTGATTTACATTTTTTATAAAACTCTATAGCACCATACATATTTCCATGATCTGTAATAGCTAAACATCCAAAACCTAATTCTTTAGCTTTTTCTATCAAATCATCAATCTTACACATTCCATCCAATAAACTGTAATGAGTATGAACATGAAGATGTACAAACTTCATTTCCTTAATATTATAATAAATTTAAATGGAGGATAAATTTTTTATAAAATATAAAAAAATTTTAGCAATAGATGAAGTAGGAAGAGGTGCTTTAGCAGGGCCATTTTTTGTTGGAGGATTGCTTAGCGATATTGAATTTTATAGCAATCTTAAATTATTTAATATAAAAGATTCAAAGAAGCTAAAAGAGAAAAAAAGATATGAAATTTTTAATAGTATAAAAAAAATTAAGCCCAAATTCGAAATTATGAAATTTACTAATAAAGAAATAGATAAGCTAGGCATAGGAAATTGTTTCAAAATTGCTATAGAAAATTTATATAAAAAATTTAAGCCAGATTTTATTTTAATAGATGGCAAGCCTGTTAAATGTAATATTGATAAAAGAAAATTAAAATTTATAGTAGATGGCGACGAAAAGATTAAATTAATTTCAGCAATCTCAATAATAGCTAAAGTTTTAAGAGATAAATATATGATAAGTATAGATAAGTATTATCCAGTTTATGAATTTAAAATTAACAAAGGTTACGGCACAAAAAAACATATTTTAGCTATTAAAAGATTTGGGATTTGCAAGCATCATCGAATATCTTTCCTTAAAAAATTACTCTAAATTATCATTTATACTTTTGATTTTATTTAATAAATTTTCAAAGAATAGCTGTAATCTGATCGCATCTGTTTTAAGCCTTTGCAAGAATTTGATAGATAAAAATACTAGTGCTTTTTTGATTTTATTTTTGAAATTTGAAAGAGATTCAAGGTTTATTATTTTTTTAATCCTTTTTTCTGTATTATAAAATATTAAATAATCCTTAGGTAAAACTTTAATTTTTTTATATTTCCTATTTAAATAAAACACAATAACTCCTAGGATTAGGAAACTTATAATAGGAGATAAAAAATTTAAATTAATCATTTATACTTAACCTGCAAAATCTTCTAACTTCTATTTTCTCCCCAAACTTATTGGCAAATTGTGATATTAAATCTTTAATTTTTAGGTTTTCATCTTTGATATATTTTTGCTCTAAGAGACAAACTTCTTCATACCATTTTTCAAGTCTGCCTTCTATAATCTTTTCTTTTACCTCATTAGGCTTATCTTTAATATCGCTTTCAAATTCTTCTATTTTTTCTTTTAAAATATTTTCAGGAATTGATTCTTTATTTAAGAATTTAGGATTCATAGTAGCAATTTGTAAGGCTATTTCATGTGCTAGCTTCTTAAATTCCTCATTTTTTGCAACAAAATCTGTTTCTGCTCTTAATTCTACTAAAGCTCCAACCCGACCGTTAAAATGAACATATCCCTCAATTATACCTTGCCCTGCTATATTACCACTTTTTTTCTCTAATAAACTTTCCCCCTTTTTTATTAAATATTTTTTAGCTTCATCAATATTGCCACCTGTTTGTTCTAAAGCCTCTTTGCATAAACCAATAGGTGCACCTGTTTCTTCTCTTAATTTTTTTATTTTATCTAGTAATTCTTTATCCATTTTCTTTAATTTTCTGTATTAAGTAATTAATTATAAATCTAATACTAGAAGGCGCTTTATCATTAACTGGTACAAAATATTTTACATTACTTATATCATTATCAGAACCAGCTATCGCAATTACTGGTATGTTTTTCTTTAAAGCTTCATTTAAAGCTGTTTTATGAGATTTATAAGCTAAATCTATTATAAAAATAACATCAGGAAGCCTTTCTAAATTTATAACTCCTGAATAAATTTTTTTCATTTTGTCTAAGTCTCTTAATAATCTTTGTTTATCTTTGGGTGGGTAATTTTCGATTTCTCCACTTTGCTCTTTTTGTAATAATTCCTTAAAATAAGCAATTCTATTTTGTATAGTTTGAAAGTTAGTAATAAAGCCTCCTACCCACTTATAATTTAAATATGGCATATTGAATTCTTTAGCAATTTTTTCTATAGAATCTTCAGCTGCAGGTTTTGCTCCTACAAATAATATAATTTTATTTTCTTTAATAATTTCTTTCATAAAATTAGCTACTTTATCTAACTCCATTAATGTTTTCTCTAAATTGAAAAATTCTATATTACCTTTTTTATTTCTAATCAAATAAGGTTTCATAGAAGGATGAGTATATCTTTTAGCTCTCCCATATTGACATCCAGCCTTCATCATTTCTTCTAAAATCTTTACTTTTTCTTCTTTTACATTAACTTCTGTATTTGTATAAACCATTTTTTAATGTTATAATTATAATTGAAATGAAAAACAATATACATCCTAAATATTTTAAAACAAAAATTAAATGTGCTTGCGGGAGCGAATTTGAAGTTTATACTACTAAAGAAAATATTTCTGTAGAAGCTTGTAAAAACTGCGCTCCCTTATTTATTGGCACAGAAGAAAGAAAAGTAATTGTTGGACAAGTTGAAAAATTTTTAAAGAAATATAAGAAAAAATCTTAAACCATTTAAATTTTAACATAAAAATAAAAATAAATTCAAGATTTTATTATTTACTTTAAAAAATGGAAGGGCAGCAAAATAAAAAAATCAATAGTGTTATTTTTGAGATAAGAGCAGGAGTTGGAGGAGAAGAAGCTGCTCTATTTGCTAGAGATTTATGGAGAATGTATTTGAAATATTTTAATAAAAAAGGATATAAAGTAATAGTACACGAAGAACAACAAACTGATTTAGGTGGTATAAAAACATTAGTTGCAGAAGTTAGAGGGGATAATATTTATGAAATATTAAAAAATGAAGCAGGAGTGCATAGGGTTCAGAGAATTCCTATCACCGAAAAATCAGGTAGAATCCATACATCAACAGCATCTATAGCTGTTTTACCTAAATATGATTTTGCTCCTATAGAAATTAAGGATTCAGATATTGAAATTGAATTTTTTAGAGCATCTGGTCCAGGAGGACAAAATGTTAATAAAGTAGAGACAGCTGTTAGGATATATCATAAACCTACAGGACTGGTTGTTACCTCTCAGTCAGAAAGGACTCAACAAAGAAATAAAGAAATTGCATTACAGCTTTTGAAATCAAGATTGTGGCAAATGCAACAAGAGAAAATAGAAAAAGAATTAGTAAAAGAAAGAAGAGAACAAATAGGTAGCCAAGAAAGATCGGAGAAAATAAGAACATATAATTTCCCTCAAAATAGGGTTACAGATCATAGAATAAACAAATCTTGGTACAAATTAGAAGATATAATGGATGGCGATTTAGATATAATTTTTAAAGAATTTGAAAAGCAAGAAGTTAAGATATGAAAAAGGAAGCAGCATTGTTTATTATTTATCTTTTAATAACAGCAATATTTTTATGGATTTTTACAAACCCAGATGTGATAGAAGCATTTTTTAAAACTTTATTTTTCCCTTTAAAATATAAATAAAGATAATGACATACGATTCAATAATAATCGGAGCTTCAGCAGCAGGGATTAGTGCTGCTATATATTTAAAAAGAAGGGGTATAAATTTTTTGATAATAGCAAAAGATATTGGAGGAGAAATGGCTCTTTCAGGTATAATAGAAAATTACCCAGGTTTCCCTTATACTACAGGGATAGAGCTTACTAAAAAATTTAAAGAACACCTAGAAAAATATAATATAGAAGTGCTAGAAGAGACTGTAAATAAAATAGAAAAAGATAATGAAATTTTTAAAGTGTATTCAAATAAAAATTTATATATCTCAAAAACTTTGATAATTGCAACAGGTTCACAGCCAAAAAGATTAAATATACCTGGAGAAATTGAATATAATCATAAAGGAGTAAGTTATTGTAGCACCTGCGATATGCCCTTATTTTCTGGTAAAACTGTAGCAATAATTGGAGGAGGAAATTCAGCATTAGAGGCAGCTCTTATGGGTTCTGATATATGTAAGTCTGTTTATCTAATAAATAAAAATCCTTATTTTAAAGGAGATAAAATTTTGATTGAGCAAGTACAAAAAAAAGAGAATATCAAAATAATTTACAATGCTTTAACAAAAGAGATTTACGGAAATAATTTTGTAAAAGGCTTAAAATATCTAGATCTAAATGATAATAATATAAAAAGTTTAGAAATAAATGGTGTATTTATTCATATAGGTATGAAACCTAATACTGAATTTGTTCCAGATGAATGGAATATAAAAAATTCATATGGAGAGATAGTGGTAAATAAATTATGCGAAACAAATATACCTGGTTTATTTGCAGCAGGTGATGTTACTGATATACCATACAAACAAATAGGAATAGCAGTTGGGCAAGGAATAATAGCTGCACTTTCAGTTGTAAATTATATAAATAGAAATCTTTAATGGATGAATTAATAAATAAAATTAAATATTTAAAAAATAAAGAAATTTTTGAAAGAATTTTTGACTTTAAGATAGAAAAAGCGAAGCAAACTTTTACAGAAAAATTAAAAGAGAATTTTAAAGAAGGAGAAGAACAAAATATTTATATATTTATAAATAAAATTTTAAAACATGAAACTCATTTTAATATTTGGAGAGCAAAAAGGAGAGAACCAAAAGAATCTAAAGATATAAAAACTTATGATCCATTTTGTAATCCACTAGAAGAAACACCAGTTGATAACATAGGAAGATTAGAAAATGAATATGCAATAACTGCATCTAATCTAGCAAAAATTTCATCTTTACATTCTTTAGTTATTTTCAAAAAACATAAAAAAGAAGAGCTTAATTTTTCCGATTTTTTGAATGGTTTTGATTTAGCATTAAAATGGTTTGAACTTCAAAATAGTCAAATTAAGGTTTTAATTTTTAATTATGGATTAAGAGCAGGAGCAAGCATAGAACACCCTCATTTTCAAATAATTTCTTTAGATGAGATTCCTTATAAAGTTAAAGATTTTTATGAAAAAATCGAAAAATATAATGAAGAATTTAACTCAAATTATTTAAATGATTTGTTTTTAGTGTTAGAGGAATTAGATTTAGCCAGAAAATTAAATAATCTTAATTTAATTATAAATTTAACTCCATTTAAAGATAAAGAAATATTTTTCTTTGATGATAAAATAGAAAATTGTAAAAAAGAAATTTCCTTGATTCTATCTACATATAAGGAATTTTCAGAAAATTTTAACTTATTCTTATTAGAATCTAATAAAGGTCTTTTAGGTTATATAGTTGATAGGGGAGAAAAAGAAAAAATAAATTCAGATATAGGAGCCCTTGAAATATATGCTTTCTCAGTAGTTGGTTTTAACTTATTAGAATTTGCTAAAGATTTTATTCTGAAATTGGAAGAGAAGGAGTTGGAATTTCAAAATTTAACGTAGATGTTGTAGAAGTTGAAGAAGTAGATTCTTCTGAAGATGTTGCAGTTAGATAAGGATTAGCTTGTAATAATTTATTTATTTCTCCAGGAGAAACTTTTTGAGGTGTAGGCCTTGTAAAACTTATGGGTAATGCAACAAAATAAAGAACAGTGCTTATTACTACTATCCAGACCAATATTTTTGTTATTTCTTTATAACTGTCCATTTTATTTAATTATATAATTTTTCTTTGAAAAGTCAAAATCGTCAAAAAAATTAATGAACCTAAAATAACCATACAAGGGCCTAAGGGTATATTCAAAAAATAGGATATAAAAAAGCTAAATATAGAAATTGTTTCAGAATAAAACAAGCTATAAAATATTAATTCTTTAAAAGAATTAGCTATCATTTTAGCAATAGAAGTTGGAATTAATAAAATTGCACTTATTAATAGTGCCCCCAAAAATTTAATTCCTAATACTATTACAATAGCAAGTATTAGGTTAAAAATAAAGTTTATTTTTTTTACATTTATATTTTCAGTATATGCTAAATCTTCATTTAAAGAAATCATAACCAAATCTTTTGTTTTGAATATAAAAAATAAAATAACCAAAATAGCAGCGAGAAGTATAATAATTAAATCTTCTAAAGAAACTAAAAATATATTACCAAAAAGAAAAGAATTAATGTTACCTTTAATATAAGGAATATAACTAAATATAATCACACCCAAAGAAAGTCCTAATATAGATAATATCATTACTAAAAGGCCTAAATCAAGTTTTGTTTTTTCTTTTAAAACAAAAAGTAAAATTGAAAATAAAATTACCCATAAAATTGCTACTATATTTATATTTATTCCTAAAAGATACGCTAAAGCTATAGCAAAAATAGAACTGTGAGAAATAGCATCACTAAAAAATGATATCCTTTTAAAAATTACAAAAATACCTAATAGTGCCAAAGGAATGGCTATTAAAGCCAAAGAAATAAGCGGATATAAAAACGTTGATTCTTTGAAAATTTCTAACATTTTTTATTTAAATATAGGTAAATTTTCGTGAGCTAAATAATATAACATAGCACCTCCACCTGTTGAAAAGAATACATTTTTTAGTTTTTTAACCCTAATTTTCTCAAATATTTTTAAAGTATCTCCTCCGCCTATTATTTTTTTGTTTCCCATTTTAATAATTTCTTTAGCAAAATTTAAGCTCCCCTTAATGTATTTTTTATCCTCAATTTTACCTAATGGTCCATTCCAAACAACTAAATCCATTTTTTTAAGTTCATCTAAAAAAATTTTTAAACTTTCATTTCCTATATCTAAAATAACATCATCCTTTTTAATTTCACCTAAGAATCTATAACCATTTTGAGTGATGAAATCAAATGGAATTAATATTTTATTGCTATATATTTTTTTAACCTTATCTAAATATTCCTCATCATAAATAGATTTGCCTATTTCAAATCCTTTAGCTTTTAAAAAAGTATTCGCAATTCCTCCTCCTAAAATTATTATTTCAGCCTTATTTAAAAATTTGTTTATTAAATCA
>ERZ1669248.953-NODE-953-length-11781-cov-4.294644_pt1 | contig 11781 bp, 18 predicted proteins | sample MGYA00579296_ERZ1669248 | MGnify/ENA primary metagenome ERZ1669248 (study PRJEB41166, sample SAMN08046057) | hot springs metagenome | biome: hot spring; feature: neutral hot spring; material: thermophilic sediment; isolation source: thermophilic sediment from...
GTCGGGGGCGATGGCGCCCGCCGATACTTGCGAGAGCTCGGGTGGCGAACCCGCTCAGGGGGATGCCGACCACTTGAGCACTAGGGATAATAGGGGTTGGGCGGGGCAGCGGAGGTGTGCTCCCGAGGTTCCAGGCGATAAGGGAGGCGAGGAGCTCTGCCGCCAAAGCCGTGCCGTTCTTCGTCGCTAACGCTGCGCTGCCGCCCGCGCTGATACTGGCGCTATCGAGGCTCGAGCCGGCTGTCGTTTACACGCTGCTGTACCCACTCATAGCTTACTTCGCGCTATGCCTGCTCTCGCTCGCGCTGCTGTTGGCTGGCAGGGGTGCTCTGGCGGAGGGCTCGCTCCAGCCAGCGCAGCGCTTACTGCTCCTCGCGGGGATCCTGGGGCTCTTCACCGGCCTGGCCGCCGGTGGGCTGCTGGCATTGCGCGCGCGCAAGCTGGTGCAAACCGTGGGGGGAAAGGGTTTAAAGGAGGGGAGGGAGGGCCTGCAGCGGAGCCGACGTGAGCGCGGAGGGTCCTCCGCCGCCGATAGTCAAGGTTCCGCTGCTGAGGCGATTCGGGGGGGTTCCGCCCAGGCCGGCGAGGGAGGGTAGGGGGTACTCGGTCGGTGAGATCAAGGCCCTAGGCCTCACGGTGCAGGAGGCCCGGCTGCTGGGCGTGTACGTCGACGAGCGGCGCAAGAGCGTCCATGAGGAAAATGTCGAGAGGCTCAGGGAGTGGTTGAAGGAGGTGGCTGCGGGGGCCGTCGAGCCGGCCAAGCCCAAGCTGCCCACCACTTATGCGGTGAAGATGGACAGGGGGAGGGCCTTCAAAGGCAAGACCATGGCCGGTAGGAGGGTGCGAGGCCTGCTGAGCCTGAAGTACCGCTACACCCACCACTACAAGTGGAAGAGGAAGCAGAGGGAGCGGGAGCTACGCAAGCGCCACGAAGCCTCAAGGCACAAGGGAGGCGATTAGCCGGCTGGGGGCTCCGCTCTCCCCCTGCGCAGGCTGGCGAGCTGCACTATCCCCCTCCTCTCCAGCTCCTTCAGCTGCGTGAGTATGTGCTCTTCAAGCACTTTGCGTGCACACTCGTAGCAGTAGTACCTCCCGGCCAGCTTAGCCAGGGGCTTTGCCTGCCCGCAGATTTCGCACACAACCTTCCTGGGACCCTCCGTCATCGCTCCTGAACCCCTCGGAGCCGGTGGATTAATAAGCCTCCCTGAGGCAGCGCGAGTGTTGGTGCCCAGCATGGGCGCGAGGTCTTCGCTCGACGCGTTGAGGAGCCCGATCGAAGCGCTGCTGAGGATGAAGGAGCTGGGCGTGGAGGTCAACGTCAGGCTCAAGGACGGCACTGAGTACAGGGGGGTCATAGAGGACGTCGACGCCACCATGAACTTGATCCTGGCCGAGGCCGTCCAGGTGAGCGAGAACGGAGCGCCGCTCGTGAAGTACGGCAGGGTGTTCATCAGGGGGAGCAACATACTCTACGTGTACACCGGGGAGGCTGGCGCGCTCGCGTAACTGATGCTCAAATTCATATCTAGGGGTTAGCTTAAATACCGTATCGAACCGGGCTGTCGATGGCGCAGCCCAACATAGTGGTAGAGCGCTTCGAGAGCCCGCCCGTGGAGAAGAGGTTCATAGAGTTCGTCGAGCGCAAGGGGCTGGGCCATCCGGATTACATCGCCGACGCAATCGCGGAGGCATCGAGCGCTGCGCTGTGCAGGGAGTACATCAAGAGGTTCGGGGCCGTGCTCCACCACAACGTGGACAAGGTGCTCGTAGTAGGTGGGCAGGCTAGGCCGAGGTTCGGCGGCGGCGAGGTGCTCGCGCCCATCTACATCCTGATAGCGGGGAGGGCGACGACGGAGGTCAGGACTGAAGGCGGGGGCGTGGAGCTGGTCCCGGTGGGTCCGATCCTCCTTTCTGCGGCTAAGGACTGGATCAGGAGGAACTTCCGCTACCTCAACCCGGAGGAGCACGTGGTCGTGGATTACAAGGTGGGGAAGGGCTCAGCGGACCTCGTGTCGATCTTCAGCAGACGCAAGGAGTACCCCGGGGCCAACGACACCTCGCTAGGGGTGGGCTACGCACCCTTGAGCGAGACGGAGAGGCTCGTCCTGGAGGTTGAGCGCTACCTGAACTCGCCCAAGGTCAAGAGTGAGCTCCCCTTCGTGGGAGAGGACATCAAGGTCATGGCCGTGAGGAGGGGGTCGCAAATCGACCTGACGGTGGCGGTGGCGTTCGTGTCGCGGCACGTGGTGAGCAGAGGCGAGTACCTGAGCGCGAAGGATGAGGTAAAGAGGAGGATAGAGGACCTGGCCTCTAAGATCACCAGCAGGGAAGTGAACGTCTACGTCAACACGGGCGATGACCCGTCGGCCACCGATGAGAGCGGGTATTACCTAGTGGTCACGGGCACGTCAGCGGAGCACGGGGACGACGGCGCGACGGGGCGGGGCAACAGGGCGAACGGGCTGATCACCCCCATGCGCCCGATGTCCATGGAGGCCGCCGCTGGGAAGAACCCGGTCAACCACGTGGGCAAGCTCTACAACGTGCTAGCCCGAATGATAGCAGAGAGGGTCGTTAGCGAGACTGGGGTTGACGAGGCCTACGTGAAGCTGCTCAGCCAGATAGGGAGGCCAATCAACGACCCCCTAATCGCCTACGTCGGCATCGTGGCGGAGGGGGACGAGGAGTACCGTAGGGCCAAGAAGGAGGCGGAGGGCATAGTCGCGGAGGAGCTCAACAGGGTGAACAAGCTTTTGTATGACTTCGTTGAAGGGAAGATAACCCCCTTCTAGCCGAGGGGGGCTCCGCCCCTCTCCGCCCTGTAGCTGTTGATGATGTTTCTGACGAGGTTCCTCGCGTACTCGAGGGAGCCTTTCTCGAGCTCCCTGAGCTTCCCCTCCATCGCACTCTCCAGACGCCTCCTGTCGAAGACGTAGACGGAGCCGAGCACGGTGAGGGGAGACGCCTCGTCCACCGTGAGCAGAGCTACTCCATCGCACGCCAGCGCCTCGGCGAGGCCTGCGGGGCACTCCTGCTCGCAAATGATTGCGCGCAAGCTCAACCTCTTGACCGCCTGCCTGATGCGCTCCAAGTCCGTGGGGGCCAGCGCGCCCACGACGACTACGCGGCTGGGGGGCTGATCGGTCGCTGAGCCCAGGCTGCTCAGCCTGGGCACTACGACGAGCTCCCCGTCAGCAACCCTCGCCAGGATCTCCCTCAAGCTTTTGTTCTCACCTTTGAGGTGCTCGACCTGCTGCGCCAGACTTTCGACCTCTTTAGATAAATTAAGCAATTTGGATTGCATCTTCTCTATCTCTTTCTCCTTTCTGATTTCATAGCTCTGAGCCGTCAGAATTCTATCTATAAAGCTCTCTAATTCATTTATCTTATTCATCAATTTCTCTCGTTCTAATTCTAGTTCTTTTACCTTTCTTTCTAATTTCGCTAGCTCCTCCGGGTGCGGCTTGACGGTGCCGCTAGCTGGTCGAGCGGCTGACTGAGGGGCGGTCACCCGCGCCTCGGGGACCAGCACAGACTTCGACACCTGCCTTATGGCCTCCCAGATGGGGGCCCCCTTCGCCACCAGCGCCTTGACTTCCTCGACCGGTATCTTCAGGCCGAGCCTGTCCACCCTCTCCCTTACTTCGTCGAACTTGGGCTGCAGCTGCCTCAGGGCGAACAGCGCTGCGGCCAGAGCGTCCCTCTGGTGGGGGTCCCTTATCCTCGGGCACTCCGGCACCGTCGATGAGAACTCGTTCACCAGCCTCCTCTTGTCCTCTATCGTGAGCGGCCTCGGCGGGCTCACCAGCACGGCGTTAAGCGTCGCTGCGAGCTTTTTCACGTAATCAGGAGGGGGTGAGACGTCCGTGCTCACGACGATTGGCGAACCAACCTCCAGCAGCAGCCGGATCACCTGCCCGCGCCCCAGCTCCCTGCCAGAGGTCAGCAGCCTGAGCTCGCCGCCGAGGGTGAGCGCAGCGACGCCAACAGAGACGCCCGGGTCCACGCCCACGATCAGGTAGTCGCCACGCGGGCGCAGGCGTCGGCCCTGCGCCAGCAGGGGCACGAAGGAGGGCTTGCGCTTAGCCACAGGTTCGATCCTGATCTGCAGGTCGTGGTCCCTCAGGGGCCTGACCAGCCCGTACAATCGCTCGCGCGGCGCGTAAACTATGAACACGCTGCGCTCCACGCCGTAGGCGCCCTTCGTCACGAAGAGGTCGAAGTCGAACCCCTTCTCGCTCAGGAGCTGGCGCAGCTCGTTGGTCTTCTCGAGCACCCTACCTTCCACGCTCCTCCTGAACCTCTCCGCGCTCATCCCGCCCTGCGACGGGCTCCTGCCCTTAGCGACGACTATCCGCGTCTCGTTTAGCTCGAACAGCAGGAGCTCGGAGCCCACACCCATGTAGCAGAGCCTGGCGGCAACCTCGGCTGCCTGGTGAGGGCTCAGCTTGCCGCCGCCTAGGCCGAGGCACGCGGCCAGCGAGGGCAGGGGGTAGGACTTGTCGCCGATCAGCGTCACCTGCACGAGCCTAGGGGGGTTCTGCAGCGAGCTCAGCAGGCCCTGCAGCTCGCTGATCGAGGGGGCCAGCTCGTAGACGTTGTCGACGGCCACTGCCTCCACCCTCTCCCTCTCTATCAGGCTTAGCAGGTCGCGCAGGCTGACGACGCCCCTCTCCTCAACCTCGCCGTTTACAAGGAGGGCGTAGGCTAGGTGGGGATCCTGCGAAGCCTGAGGGGACTCCCCCGGCAGCAGGTCAAGCCCTAGGATCTTTCTGAACACCCCCACCGATCACCCTTCTGATTGCCTCCTCGACATCGTATACTACGCCATACTTCCTCCTGAAGAATTTTAAAAGGTTCTCCACATCCCGCTTCACGTAGAAGAGAGAGCTGGGGTGGGAGCTAGAAACCCACTGCGGCCAATCAAAGATCACAGGCCTGCTCTGCGCCACCAGGACGTTGAACTCGCTGAGGTCAGCGTGCACAACCCCGGCTGCGTAGGCCTTGCCGACCTCGACTAGCAGCTCCTCCAAGAACGAGCTAGGGTCGGGGAGTGGGGGGGCCTCGCTCAGCTCGACGCCCTCCACGTAGCCGCTGACGACGACGTGCCGGTTCCAGTCCACGGGCTCGGGGACCGAGACGCGCGCGGCGTACAGGATCCTCAGAGCCTCGAACTCGTTGCGGGCGGCCAACCGCGATTGGTAGAGCCAGGATATGTGGTGCCGCTCGCCGACGTACGACCTGTAGCGCCTAGTCTGCCTGAACGAGGTCCTACCCACGCGGTGGAACTTCACTGCCACTAGCTTGCCAGCAGGGGTCTCCCCCTGGTAGACGTCCGACTCCTTGCCGCGGCCGATGGGTGATGCTGCTATGCTCTTCAGGACCCCCCTCTTGACGAGGGTATTGAGCGCCAGGCAGTCGTAGCCCCTGGACGTCAGGATGTAGCCAGTGTAGCTGCCCACCCTCCTCTGCAGGAGCCCCAGCGAGTTGAGCTTCCTGGCTATGGCCAGCACTTCATCAGCCTCCAAGCCGGAGAGCCTGGCGACCTCCTCCACCGGCACGTACTCGAACTTGGACATACCCCTTTCCACGGCGCTCAGGACCCTGAAGTCCCGCGGCTCCAGCTGCTTCAGCGCGTCGAGGGTGCTCCTGAGCACCCCACCACCTTCTAGCTCCCGCGAGCCAGAGATCGGCGCGTAACAAGCTTTATAAAAAGTTCTACCGGTAGGCCCGCGGGATGTCCGAGGAGTGGGTCCCTAGGAGCCTAGCGGGCAGGTTGGTGAAGGAGGGCAGGGTGGCTAGCATAGCGCAACTCTTTGAGATGAACCTGCCGATCAGGGAGGTTGAGGTTGTGGACGCGCTGCTACCAGGGCTCAAGCATGAGATAATATCGATCAACGTCGTGCAGCGGCAGACGGACGCGGGCGAGGTGAGCCAGTTCCAGGCCGCCGTAGCGGTCGGCAACGAGGATGGGTACGTGGGCGTGGGGATGGGCAAGTCGAGGCAGATACGGCTGGCCATCGAGAAGGCGATCGCGAGGGCGAAGCTCAACATCGTCCCCGTGAGGAGAGGCTGCGGGAGCTGGCACTGCCTCTGCGGCGAAGCCCACAGCGTGCCGTTCAAGGTGCGGGGCAAGAGCGGGAGTGTGGAGGTGGTCCTCCTGCCGGCGCCGCGCGGCGTAGGCCTTGTGGCCCCAGAGGCCGCTAGGATAGTCCTGAGGCTAGCCGGTGTCCAGGACGTCTGGGTGAGGACGCGGGGTGAGACCCGCACTCACCACAACGTTGCCAAGGCCACGTACGAGGCGCTGAAGCGAACCTACGCTTTCAACGTGTGATGGGTATGGCGCTCCTTGCAGTAGTCAGGATCAGGGGGGTCCCGGACAGGCGACCTGACGAGCGCAAGACGTTGGAGCTCTTGCGGCTCCACAAGGTTAACCACTGTGTGCTGGTGCCGGACACGCCGAGCGTTAGGGGCATGCTCAGGAAGGTCGAGTACGTCGTCACCTACGGAGAGATCGATAGGGAGACCCTCGTCGAGCTGCTCAAGAAGCGCGGGAGGGTGGTTGGGAACAAGCCGCTGACCGAGGAGGTCCTAAAGGGGATGGGCTTCTCCAGCGTGGAGGAGCTGGCGAGCGCGCTGCTGGAGGGCAAGATCGAGCTGGGGAAGCTGCCAGGGTTGAAGCCAGTCTTTAGGTTGCATCCGCCCAGGGGGGGCTACAGGGGTAGCATCAAGAAGCACTTCAGGGAGGGCGGGGAGCTGGGCTACAGGGGGCCTGCGATAAACGAGTTGATCAAGCTGATGATGTAGCTTCCCCGCCGGCCATCTCCCCGAAGGAGGAGAGTATCGCCTGCCTGACCTCTTCGAAGTGCATCGGCAGATCAGTGGGCGAGAGGCCCCTTTCGAAGTACTCCGAGAAGCGCTCCTTGGCCCCCTCCCCCAGCAGGCTGGCGTAGCTCGCTATGTGCTCCCCGCGCAGGCGCTCCTCGGAGGGTACCACCTCCTCCCCCAGCGGGATCTTCAGCCCAGCGTCCACAGCACCTTTAGCGACGGCGAAGACCCTAGCGCCCTTGGTCGCCCGCCTGAGACCTATGTCCAGTATCGCCTCGCCCACCCCCGCTCTGAGGGCCTTGAGCCCCACCAACAAGCCCACCAAGTACGCTGAGGGCGTGTTCTTGGTGCCGCCTTTCCAACCGTACTTCCTGAGCTCTCCAGAGTGCGCCGAGACCAGCGTCACGTCCCCCTCGGGCTTGGCCCTCACCAGCTGAGCTATCACGTACCTGTTCGTGATCCTCACGACGAGCCTGGGCTTACCCGACAGCAGCAGCTTGCGGCGCTTGTAGTAGTTAGTGAGGCCCTCGCGGCGCCGCCGGAAGGGGACCTTGTACCTACCGCTTCTCGCCACCCCCCGCCACCTCGGGCCTCCTCAGGAGCCCGTGCTCCTCCAGGTACATCTTCAGGTGCCTGACGCTGGAGAACATCCCACCCTTCACGAGCCCCCTCAGCCTCCTGTAGTCGGCGGCGCTGATCACCCCCTTGAGCCTGAGGGTCTTCAGGAACCTCCTCTGCGCGCGCACACGCGCTATCCAGAGCCTCTTCTCATCCACCCTGGGCCCCTTGCGGCTGCCGGGGCCCCTGCGCCTGCCCCTCTTGCGCTGCTCCCGCACGATCCTCCACCTGCCCCTGCTCGGGGTCGAGGGCGGGGCTTCGTAGACGAGCCCCTCCTTAATCAAGCGCCTCACGTCCTCCCTGGTGATCGCGGTTTCCACCTTCTCGGTCGCCGAGGGGTCGATGCGCACCCTCGAAGTTCCTACCTTCAGTAGGTCTGCCGCGAGCCGCTTGACGAGCTTGCCGGCCGTGGTGCTCATCGAGCCCACCCGCCCAGCTCCCTTTAAAAGGCTTCATAGGTCAGTTGGCGACCCTCAGGCCCAGCTCCCTGGCCCTCCTGAGTATTTCATCCCTCTTCCTCGCCCCCACGGTGGAGGCTATCCTGACTATGTGCGTTCTGGGGTCTAGGCCCTCGAGCTGCGAGGGCGAGTGGACGAGGACCTCCTTCAGGCCAGAGGGGTGGAGCCCTCGCACCGCCCTCGGCCCCCTGTAACCCACCTTGACCCTGGGCGGAAAGCCCTTGCGCTCAAGGCGGATCTTGTTGTCCAGGCTGTGCCTGGGGCTACGCCAGGAGTCGTCCAGCCGCTTCAGAGCCCAAGCGTTCATCCTGACGAACTCTGGCCTCCTCCTGTTCATTTCGGCGCGCAGGCGCAGCAGCCTCTCCATCCCGGTCCCTCCGGCCCCAGCCATCGTCACCACCCGGCAGCGGCGGGGCAGCGCGGGCGCTGTAATAAAGCTTCTCTGGGTGACCCTCCGCCAGTGTGTGGCTTAACTCTTTCCAGCCAGAAGCCCCGCCGAACCGCCTAGTAGACGTAAGCTAGCAGTACCCCACCGATCCCCCTGGCTTCCGCCTCCCTGTCGCTCATGACACCCTGGGAAGTGGAGAGTATCAATATCCCCACGTCCCTGGCGGCGAGGTAGCGCTCCCTCCACTTCGCGAAGTCGCCCTTCTTAACGGGCACCCTCGGCTTTATGACACCGCAGTCGTTGATCCGGCCGATGAGGTAGACGCGTATCTTGCCCCCGCGCCCGTCCTCTATGTACTCGAAGTCCCCTACGTAGTTGTGTTGCTTCATCACGCTGAGGACCCTGAGCACGAGCTTCGAGCTGGGGTATATGATGCACTCGCGGGCGCCCCTCAACTCGTTGTTCTTGATTGTCACGAGGGCGTTTGCCAGGACGTCCACGACGACCATGCTGACCCCCTAGCTGTACTTCTTGAACCCGAGCTCCGGAGCTACCTCCCTGAAGCACCTCCTGCAGAGGTAGAGCCCGTACTTCCTGATGATCGCTTCGTGCGTCCCGCAGCGCCTGCACCTCATGGACCCCTTGCCGAACTTCCTCCTCCTCGGGGGCCTCAGCTTCGCCATCCTACACCACCTTCGCGCCCAGCACCTCCGTTATGAACTCTATCGCCTCCTCCCTGGTCACGAGGTGGCCCTTGCCGATACTCGACCTGCGCCTGCGCCTGCGGGCCACCCGGTAGCCCGGCCTCTCCAGGGCGACAATCACGTCCATGCCGAAGATCCCTATCGAGGGGTCATACTTCGTCCCGGGGATGTGGATGTGCTCCCTGATGCCGAAGGCGAAGTTGCCGTGCTCGTCGATACTGGACCTCCGGATCGTGTAGTCTACGGCCGCCAGCGCGCGCTTGAGGAACTCGTAGGCCTTCTCGCCCCTCAGCGTCACCATGCAGGCGATGTTCTCGCCGCGCTTGATGCCGAACTCCTTTATCGTTCTCTTAGCCTTCCTGAAAGCCGGCTTCTGGCCGGTCAACGTCTCCAGCACTTGCGCCGCCTTGAGCAAGCGGTCGCCTGATTCGCCTACCGCTATGTGGGCTATCACCTTCCCGATGTAGACCCTCCTCATCGGGTGGCCCACGTCCAAGTACGGCACTTGCGGCACAGCGAGCCCTCGCCACCCATCTTTTAAGTTTTACAGCGACGGCCGCCTGCCCAGCCTCTCCTCCCACTCCTTAACCTCCTCCTCCGATGGCAGCGAGATCGATGGTTTCTCCGCGCCGATCGCCATCACGTACTCGAGTATCGTCCTCGCGACCGACTGGCCGTCGAGGCTCCGAAGCGCCGTGACCGCCTTGGCGCGCTTGAAGACGACCTGGATCGACTCCACCCGCCCCACGAATCCCACGCTGTGCCCCCCGATGACGTAAGCGATGACCCCCTCCCTCATCGGGACGTGGTCCACCACGGTCTTCTCCTTGAGGTTGAAGACGATCGTGTCGAACGTCCTGAGCTCGGACAGCTTGCCCAGCTCGCCCCCCCTCTTCAGGAGGAGGGTCCTCCCGTCGTGGAACGTCAGCTGCAGGTCGCCGCGCCTAACTGTGACCTTCCTCTTGACTCTCAGCGGCTTGATCTCGGCCTCCCTCTCGTCTATCCTGTGAAGCATGTAGAACTTGGTCGGGTGGGGGACTACCCGGTAGTACTCCTCGGCGCCCTTGAGGTAGATCACGTCCATCAGGCCCACCGGGAACTTGTAGTCGGTCACGACCCTCCAGTCTACGTAGACCTTCCTCTCGGCGATGATCCTGCGTGCCTCGCGGAGCGTGTACGCGTACTTCAGCGCGTCGCGCAGCACGACCGCTACGGGGATCGAGAAGGCGGCCGGGTGCGGCCCCGGCGAGGGCCTCACGGCCCACGCGAAGCCCTTCCTCGTTATTGGCCACCAGGGCGGTGCCATGCTGCGCCTGAGGTGGCCGAGAGAGCCGATCCCGCCCTTCGTCACTGCCCGCCCACCCCTCCCCCCGTGGCCTCGATCTTAACGCCCGCTTTCCTCCTTTCGATGATCCTCTTCCTCAACTCGTCCGAGAGGTCCAGCTTCGTTATGACGACCTTCGAGGGGTGGATGGGTATGTGTACCTCTCTCCCGTCGGATCTGACCCTCGTAACACCCTCGACGTAGATCCTACCCTTCTTCACGTCCACCTTGACCACCCTGCCCTCGTGGCCCTTGAAGCTGCCGCGCACAATGAGCACAGTGTCGTTGGTTCTCACCCTGAGGCGCTTCACGCCCAGCTCGCGCCTCAGCTCGTCGGAGAGTGGTGCAACCAGCTGCTTGGATTTGACGTGGAGCGGCGCCCGGTACACCTGCCTCTTCCTGACCTTGCGCGGCTGGCTCGTCACCGCTCTGTCGTACCTGCCCATGCCCGCTGCCGCTGCCAGCTGCCCTTAAAAACCTGCCCCCAGCGGTTCCCGCTACTCGCTAGATCCGGCCTCGGATCCTCCGCCTGGTGCTGAGGCAGTGGCCGCCGCAGCAGCCTTCTCGCGCTCTATCTGCTTCTTGGTCTCCTCAACGATCTTGCGCCAGTCTATGTACCTCTTGATCAGGGCCTGGAGATGCTGCTTTAGTAGCTCCGTCGCCCGCTCCTTCCCCAACCTCGCAACGTTCCAGGTCACGAAGGGCGAGTAGAAGGTGGCCTTCGTGATCTTAGGCTTGTCGTCCTCCAGGGTGAACTGGATGAAGCCGAGCTCCCTCAGGTAGCACGTGTCATTGGGGCACAGAATGTCGAGCTCCCTGTTCTCCTTCTTGATGTAGAGCACCTTGTACTCGGAGGGGTCCCTGATGATCCTCCCGCAGACACACTGAATGTACTCTCCCTCCCCCAACGCTACCCCCTCGCTGGGGCCCCCAGCGACCCCAGATAATTAAGCTCTTCGGTTGGAGCTCAGCACTCGAAGGACCACATCACGAGTCAGTCGCGAGCTGCCTCATCCCCCGCTCCGCTCAGGGTGTGGGAGCCATAAATACTTGCGTCCCGCGGCCCGGCGCCTCATTTTTAAAGCGCGAGTGCAAGGGTGGCGGCAGAGGAGGGATGGTGGTGCGCAGGGAGAAGAAGTCGAAGTACCACCGCGGGTCGAGGACGTGCGGCTGGGGGAGGGTCGCGCAGCACAGGAGGAGCGGCAGGAAGGGCGGGAGGGGGAGGGTCGGCTACCACAAGCACAAGTGGAGTTGGGTCATGGCCTACGCCAGGGACTGGTACGGCAAGCACGGCTTCACGCGGCACCCGTCGCTGGTGGCTGAAGCGAGAGTAGTGAACGTCGGTGAGCTCGACGAGCGGGCGGACGAGCTCGTGAGGGCCGGCCTAGCTCAAGTGGAGGGCGATGCAGTGAGGGTGGACATCACACAGCTCGGCTACAACAAGCTGGGGGGCCGCGGCCA
>ERZ1669248.954-NODE-954-length-11770-cov-17.446607_pt1 | contig 11770 bp, 9 predicted proteins | sample MGYA00579296_ERZ1669248 | MGnify/ENA primary metagenome ERZ1669248 (study PRJEB41166, sample SAMN08046057) | hot springs metagenome | biome: hot spring; feature: neutral hot spring; material: thermophilic sediment; isolation source: thermophilic sediment from...
ATCCTATAGTATACTACTCTCTTGCCCGCTACCTTCTCGACCTTAATGTAACCTTGTGGTGATAGCCTTGCTACAGCCTCCTCCATGAGCTCCTTTCTTACACCAAGCTGTATAGCTAGATCGGCTAAGCCCACACTGTTTAAGCCCGCCATCCAGGCCAGGTAGAGCACCTGCTGATCTAGGGGTCTGGGCACTCCCGGTAGGTATTTTAGGATTGGGTTTAGGAGCTCCCCTATCAGGTCATCTGATGCCACATCCCTGTAGAAATCCATAACCCTGGTAAGCCTAGCGTATGAAACGTAGTCTGGTTTACCGAGGAACTCTAGTATCGTACCTGGATCCACGGGGGTCACATCAACGTATTTCAGTAGGGCCTCCCTGGATAACGTTGTGTAAGCATAGACCCTGAGCCTACCCCCAACCTTCAAGTAGCATAAAGTGAACCTACTACCCCAGGATAAGGGAGCTCTAACACCGATCCTAGGCCTGACCTCGTAGAGGAATACCCTACCATCCACTACAAGACCTGATGATAACCCGTGCTAGCTCGGGGTCGTCCAGGAGCTCTAGTAGGAGCCTAACGTCTAACCTAGCTCCTGATTCCAGCATAACCCTGTACACAACATAGTATACGTTATGCTTCTCCTCGAACGTCCTAAGGGTCTCCCTTACATCCTCCAGGTCTATGGGGTATGGTCTGATATCAAGCTTATAACCCCTACTAGGGACTACCTCCATTAGCCATCCGAATGTCTCAGGTGTAATCTTCCTCCTATAGTATAGGTATTGTATGTAGTGTCTGAATATGTTACGAACCCACCTATTAGGGTGGTTAACAACATACTCTATAAGCTCCTCTGATAACTCCCTACCCTCAAGGTACCTTATGAACAGTGACTTGTAGTACTTAAGGGTCTCCGGATCCCTCACCTTCCTACGCTTCTTACGCTCCAATAGGAAGTTCTCGAAATCCAAGCTCCAACTAAGCTTAATCCCTGTAAGGCTTAACCCAAGCATCCTCCTTAGATCATCTTTAAACTCTTGAACGACAAACCTTAGAATCGCGTTCCTAAGGTACTCATCTCTAGTAGCGAGACTTAGTATCCTAAGAGCTAAACCATAGTCAACAACACCATCCTCCCTGATAACACCCAGAGCTTTAAGCCTATCCCAATCACTAACAATAGATTCGAACTCCTCCCTCGTTATATGCTTTAAAGCCTCCATGATAACCTCATCTGGGATCCTACGCTCCCCCATGAGGTACCTATGAAGAGTAGACTTAGATAAGCCTAAAACCCTACAGGTCTCATTAAAACCAAGCTTACCCTTAATATACGATAAGATACTACGTCTAACATCATCACCTAAAACCTGAACATTAACCACTCTAAACCAACCACCCTCAGATCCTAACTCAACCATGAGTTCCCATCCCACCCATAAACCGGGAACCATAAACGAGAGTATTTAAGCCTTAATGGGGAGAGATGTTGTGTGGCGGGCCCGCCGGGATTTGAACCCGGGACCTCCGGCTCCGAAGGCCGGCGCTCTGTCCTGGCTGAGCTACGGGCCCATTTATCTTTTTGTTTATTATAGACTTTTTATCTTTTGGTTATTTTTACTGTTTTTGGTGATGATAGGTCCGCTACTGATTTGTGATGTTAGAACCCGAGTCTGACGCTATTTATATAGGTATAATGTTTTAGTATGTGTTTTACATGATTGTTACTAGCTCCATGCAAAGCATTTATTACTTTGCTAGTACTTTTAGTATTACTGGGGGGTTTGTGTGCTTAGAAAAGCTATTTTTCCCCTTGGGGGTTTGGGTACCAGGCTGTACCCCTTAACTGTTGAGACTTCCAAAGCTGTTATTAGGTTTCTTAATAGGCCTTTGATAGAGTTTACAATTGTTAAGCTTGCTAATCAGGGAGTTACAGAGTTCTATATGGGTGTGAGTGGCTATTTTAATTATAAGGAGGTTTATGATTATTTTGGTGAGGGTTTGAAGATTAGACTTAAGTATGGTTTTCCAGATGTTAGAATAAGGTATCAGCCTAACGAGGATAGTATTGGTAATGCTGATAGTGTTAGAATTATTATGGAGTATTACGATATTAAGGAAGATGTTCTTGTTGCTCAAGGTGATTTGCTATTCGATATTGATTTAGCCAAGTTCTACTCTAGTCACAAAGAGAAATCAGCATTTATGAGTATAGCTGTTAAGTTTTTAGATGATGCTAAGGAGATTAGACATTTTGGTGTTGCTGATTTAGATAAGGATTGGAGAATAAGAAAATTTGTTGAAAAGCCAAAGAGCATTGAAGAAGCTCCCAGCAGGTATGTGAATACAGGTGTGTACATATTGTCAAAGGAATTTAGAAACTTTATATCATCACCAAAGGTGATGGAGTATAGAGAAAGAGGTTTAATGGATTTTGGACAGCACATAATACCTCTTGCAATAGAGAGTGGACTACCTGTTTACGCATTTGAGTTAAAGGGCTACTGGTTCGACATAGGAACTCCGGAGAGGTATCTCGAGGCTGTATTCTACATGCTTAGAAATCTACCTCCAGAAGAGTTAGAGGCTAAAATGCTAACAAAAAATGTTAAGGTTCAGGGAAAAAGCAAAGAGTCTATGGAGCTACATAAGCAAATACTTCAAAACATTTTGTCTGGAAATATCAAAGTAGATGGAGATAATCTAATAGGTCGTCACGTTAAAATAGGAAAAAATGTTTCGCTTGCAAATAGTGTTGTAGACAATTACACTATAATCAATGATGGTGTTTCCATACACTATAGTGTTGTTATGGATAGATGCAGAATTGATTCTGGAACAGTAATTTCCCATAGCATAGTGGGTAGACATACTAAGATAGGTAAAAATGTTAGAATAGAGAATTCCGTAATTGGTGACGATGTTATTGTAGGTGATGGTTCAACACTTAGAAATGTTAAGATATGGCCTCACAAAGAAATTCCAAGCAATGTACACATAGAGAATATAGTGATTAGGTAAAGCTAAACAATTTTTATACTATTCAAAGTTTTGTGAAGTTCCTCAAGCCAAGTCTTTATAACTCTTGGATTCCAAAACTCTGTCCACCAATAATCACTATCTATAGCGTGGTACAAAGCCCAGTAAGCTTCTTTAATATCCTTTGTTTCTCCAATCAATTGCTTATATATCTTGAGTCTCTGATAAGCTTTTTCAATTTCAAACCACATATATCTTTGTTCGTTCAATTCACCATCCCATTTGTGGAAACTGTTTACCCACGAATTTGTTGGAATATACAAAATCTTTCTACAGCTATCACCACAAGTCTTCACAGCTTCATAACCAGTTAAACTTTTTAAGAAGCCTTTCTCTTGCAAGGTATTGATGTATTCATATAGCTTTACAAAGTATGGATAGGTGTTTTTAGGATACTTAGAGAATATCATCCAGTTTTCACCATCTAAAGCAATTGTTACAAAGCCTCTTCTACTAACAATGTTGAGAACTGTGTCTAGTGCTGCTTTCAAAGCTTCTACTCTATTAGCAAAGTTGTTTCTAAAGCCTATCAAATCACTAATTGGCTGATCTCTAAACAAAATCTTGATTCTCTTCCCATTACCAACAAATTCGTAGGGCTCGTAAATAGTTGTTTTATCTCCTATAGCTCTAGTGAAATGGCTTTTTCCACAAAGAATGGTATACTCCAAACCCATATCAGCATAGATAGAGCCAAGCCTGTTATGCCAAGCCATTTCAGGTGTCCAAACACCATGAGGCTCAAAACCCGCAACCTCTTTTGTTATCTCCATTCCCAATCTTAGCTCATCTCTAATAACCTCCTCCATATCAAATCTATGAATTAAATACCCCAGGATGGTGTGTGCATATACAGATGTTAGAATCTCTATGGAGTTTTGATTTGCAAGCTTTTTATAGAGTTCAAGAGTTTCCTTAATAAGCTCAATTCTTCTATCGCTAGGCAAAATCCTTTCCCCATTCTCCATTACATAGCCTCTTTCAATAGCTTCTCTCCACTGAGCTAAAAGACTTGGAGAGAGATTAACAGTTGTTTTAACTTTTGGAAACATTTCATAGACTTTTGCATGAATATAGTAAGGACCTCCCAAGGCATATGGCTCAAACAAATTGTAAATAACCCATTTAAATGGATAGTCAGCAAAATAAGCACCACTTGGTAAATAATTTGGTGGTTGGTGATTATGCCAAACAATAACTAGATTAACAAGCTTTTGAACAACACCATAAACAGAAAGGTTTATATTTTCAGAAGCCTCCTCACCACACCCCCTAACCTTGGCAAAAAGCCTCAAAACATACTCTGAACTCTCAGCACGTGGTATTTCAAATACAAACTGTGTAGAAACCTCAACACCACCCTTCACTTTCCTCAAATCAGAAAAAACTTTTCTCTCACTATTTGAAATAACGAACTTGGATTCAAAAGAAACCTCAAATTCTTCACAAGGAACATCTCTATAGATAACTACATCGACCTTTGCTGTTTCACCATAGACATAGATTGGTGAATTAGGTATTATAGCAATGTCCAAGGCACTCCCACGTCACAATATGTTTTTGTTATCATGATTTATAAAAACTGCACTGTTTAAACCAATAACCCAAAGCTTAAATATTTTTAAGAAGTTTCACAAAATGACAATTACATCTATAACTATGGAGTAGTTAATGTGAAATCGTGTGGTAGCGTAACCCATATTTACCACAGTCTACGTATTTGTTAAGCGATTTAGCATGCAATGGCGTAAACTATCTGTAAGAAGTGGAGACAGAAAAGTAGAGGTTTACATATTTCAGGAAAAAGAGAATGTATATAGAATTAGGATTGATGATAGAGAATACATTGTTGAGGTTACTAGAAAAAGCTTTGCAGTATCTAATACTTATCCAAGAATAGAGTTAAGACCAGGAGAACTGGTAGTAGTAGCTGAGATACCGGGTAGAATTGTTGATGTTTATGTGAAGGAGGGTGATTTTATCAGCGAAGGCAATGCAATTGTGGTTATAGAGTCCATGAAAATGGAAATAGAGATTACATCGCCTAGAAAAGGTGTTGTAGAAAAAATCTTTGTTTCAAAAGGATCTTTTGTAAATGTTGGTGATCCATTGATAAAATTGAGGGAATTGAACCAGTGAAACAATGTTTAAAAAAGTGAATTAGATTTAAATATAATGAATTATTTACTTGTTTACTTCTTTGCCTTTTTCTCAGCCTTCTTCTCTTCCTTTTTCTCAGCTTTCTTCTCAGGCTTCTTGGACATATTGTCACACCTAAACTTATTTACCTTTATAAATAGTGTAACTTAAATTTTTGTAACATAGGCTAAAAATACAGAGATCTCCTTTTATACGCATGACAAGAATGTAATTATGTTTTATAGAACATCCACATGATAAACAATTTTTATATCATGAGATGCAAGCTTTTCCAGAGCATTTTTCGAAATATAGATTGTTGCTATTCCAAATACCTTACTATCTTTAGACTTAATCAATGCATTAACGGCTTCAAATTTGTCTAGGTCTATGAGAATAAGGTCTGAAAGAAACACCTTCTTCTCTTCCTTCACACAATTTCTTGGATATATCAACATCTTCATCTTTTTTGATGCAGTGGAGTAATATGAGATAACTTTTATGAGCTCTGGATTTAGGTTTTCATTTGGTAATGGAATACAAAGATCTGCACCAGTTTCATTGCTTATCAATGTAGCTAATGTTGAAGCTTCTTGAGACAGTGAAACAACAACATCTATATCGAAATTCTTCAAACTAGCAGCAATTTTTAGTGCATATAGCTCTAGAAACCCCATGTTCATTGAAAGACTATATGGATTTGACCTAAACTTTTTAGCTTCATTGGCAAGAATTTCATCAACTATTCTAAGCTTTGCTAACTTTGTAGAAATGCTTTCAACAACCTCCTCACTTGGCAACCCAATTAAATTTACATATTTCCACAAGCTTTGAAATGGAACATCGAGTACTTGTTCAAGATCTCTTAAGCTAAAGAATCTGTTCAACGCTTTTAGGATTTTAACTATTGTAAGTTTTTCTGTATATCCAAAAACTTTTTCAGACATTGAAAAAACTCCACCAGACCTTACATAAAACTTTGTTTGAAAAAGAAAAAGAGTTTTTATGGTGTTCTAATGTTGCTGAAAACCCATCTGAGGTCTGGAGGATTCTTTCTAACAATATTTTCTTCGTATAGGCCTTGTGCTATAAGTGGAAGAGCTATTGTTGCATCAACATAAACAACTCTCTTCTTAGCTTTTGGAGATACCTTCCCCCAGCTAACAGCCTCTTCTAACGTGGCACCTGAGAGACCACCCCACTGTGGAGCATCCATAGTTATTTGAACAACATACTCTAGCGACTTGTATGTTTCCACACCTGTTTCCATACCTCCTAGAAGTGTTTGCATAACAGTTACTAGATTCACATAGTCTTTGGGAACACCACCACCTATGTAAATAGCAGACATTTTCTCTGCTTTTCTACCAATTTCAACAATTTGATCAAAGTCTTTAACCATATCAAGTACTATGTTATGCCCCTTTTCCCTTATTGCAAGAACAGCTGCAACACCATAGCCGCTATCAACAAGAGCTGGTGAGAATACTGGAACCCCTGCTCTGTAAGCTGCTGATACTATACAGTCTATTCCTTTGCTATTCAAGTACTTGCCAAAGAGATACAAAAATTCTGCTGTTGAGTATTGAGAACCCTTTGGAAGGGTGTATATAAATTCTTTTATGAGATTCTCCATTTTTCTATAGTCAAGCTCACTTGCAAAAACATCGTAAAATCTATCAATTTTATATCTCAAAAGCTCTGAATCATCAACATTTGGAGAGCCTTTGTAATAGCTAAACCCCATAGCCTCATAGATATCCTCTGAAATATTTGCACCTGTAGAAACAACAACATCAACATATCTTTTCTCAATCAACCACTTAATTATCTTCCACATACCCGCGGTACTCATAGAACCTGCAAGTCCTAGGAATATTGTGTTGTTTGGATCCTTAATCATCTCAACTATAATTTCATATACCTCTCCCAATGCTCTACCCTGATAGGCTGTGTTTGCCATATCTCTAAGAAGTTCCTTAACATCTCTTCTCTTTACTTCAAATGTTTTCAATTTTTCAACTAGGTATGGATTCTTATATTCATCACTCATTCTGCTTTAGCCTCTAGACCTTGTTTTTGCGATGAGAAGAGTAGGTTAATAAACCTATTACACTATTCCTATTTAATTGCAGCTAAGTGATTTTGTGCTGAAAACTTTGTGAAGGTCACTAAAAATGGTTGATGTTGTGTTCATGTTCGAGTTGCATCAGCCGTATAGGCTTAGAAAGGATTTGCTTAAACACATGCTTTTAAATGGTATTAAAAGAGGTTTGACATTTAGTGAAATGTTTGATTTGATATTTGATAATGAGGTTAATAAAGAGGTTTTTGTTAGAGTTGCTGAAAAGTGTTATGTTAAAGCAACTAAGATTCTTTTGGAGTCTGTGAAAAGTGTGAGAAAATCTGGCAAGGATTTCAAGTTTTCTATGAGTTTAAGCGGAGTTTTAATTGAGCAAGCATTGAAGTGGGATAAAAGAGTTGTTGATGTTATTAACGAGGCTGTTTTAGAAAATGTTGCTGAGCTTGTTGAGCAAACATATTATCATAGCTTGGCCTCATTGTTTTCCATAGACGAGTTTATTGAGCAGCTAGAGCTTCATAAGTCATTGATAAAAGAGGTTTTTGGTGTTGAGCCAAGAGTTGCTGAAAATACTGAGTTCATATACAATAACGATATTGCATGCACACTAAATAGACTTGGCTATGATGTGGTGCTAACAGAAGGTGTTGAGAGAGTACTTGGTTGGAGAAGCCCAAACTATGTCTATAGTGCTAGAGGTTGCAATGCTAGAATTTTGATGAGAAACTATAGACTTAGCGATGACATAGGGTTTAGATTCTCAGATAGAAGCTGGGATCAATATCCATTAACAGCTGATAAATATGCTTCTTGGCTTTCCAAAACCCCTGGGGATGTCATATTGATTGCAATAGACTATGAAACGTTTGGTGAGCACCACCATCCATCGACAGGAATACTAGAATTTTTGAAGTGGCTACCAATAGAAATCGCTAGGCATGATAACATAAATGTTGTATCACCATATGAAGCTGCTTATAGAAATAAACCAAGGGATGTTATTGATGTAAGTTTTTGGGAAACCATTAGCTGGGCTGATGAAAGGGATTTGTCTGCATGGCTAGGGAATGATTTTCAGAAAAAGCTATTTGAATATTATGCAAGTCTAGAGCCATATGTTAAAGCAATTGGTGGTGAAGCTCTAAAAATTTGGAGAACACTTGGGTCAAGCGATCATTTATACTACATGGCTACAAAAACAGGTCCTGCAGGTGATGTTCACAACTATTTCTCTCCCTATAAGGATGTTGTAGTTGCTTACACAACTTATTTAGAGGCTTTAGCAATGTTTGCTACAATGATTCTAGAGAAAATATCCTCAGAACCCAGTAAATATGCAAAGAAAATTGTTCTTCCAGGTAAAAAGGCATTTCAATTTTACCAAGCACCTGGAAAACCATTGCCATATAGAGCAAGGTGCATTACAGAACTAGCGGCACTTGTTCAAATAGTTCCTGAAGAGTCTTTGGTTTATCACATTCTTAGAGGAGATCTTGCAAGATGGTTTAGAGAAAATTTCTTTCTAGAGAATGTAGCAAGAGAGTTGGAAGATCTTGGAGCTTTTGTGAAGCAGGGAGTAGTGGAAATTAGTAAGTTAAGGGAGTTTGTGCTGAAAATTCTTTCAAAGATATGAGCTTTCAATTCTTTTACAAAACCTTAAGATATGTTGACAAGTTTTGAAATCACCATTTTTAAACTGATTTTAGTAATGACTAAATCATTGTTTCTAGGAGCAACTCAATACTACGATTTTTAGAAAGTCTTATTTAGCACCGAAATACCTGATTTAGATGGTGTTTTAATGGATTTTGTGAGGAAGGAGATAGAGGAGCTTAGAAAAAATATTGAGAAGGCTAAACTTGGAGGAGGTATAGAGGCTATAAACAGGCAACACGCAGCAGGCAAACTCACTGCTAGAGAAAGACTTGAGCTGCTTTTTGATAATGGTGTGTACACAGAGTTTGACATGTTTGTAACTCATAGAGCTACGGAATTTGGTATGAGTGAGAGAAGGGTTTTTGGAGATGGTGTTGTAACAGCATTTGGAAGGGTTAGTGGAAGAAATGTTGTTGGAATTGCTCAAGACTTTACATTTATGGGTGGTTCTGTTGGTGAAATGCATGCAGCTAAAATTGTTAAGGCAATACAGTTTGCATTAAGTGTTGGTGCTCCTGTTATTTTTCTAAATGATTCTGGTGGAGCCAGAATACAAGAAGGTGTTGACTCGCTTAAAGGCTATGGAGAAATATTCTACATGAATGTTATGGCATCTGGTTCAATACCACAAATAGCTGTTATAATGGGGCCTTGTGCTGGTGGAGCAGTATATTCCCCAGCTTTAATGGATTTCATAATAATGGTTTCAAAAACATCATATATGTTTATAACAGGTCCAAGAGTGGTTAAAGCTGCTATTGGCGAGGATGTTACAGAGTATGAGCTTGGCGGTGCTGAGATACAAGCTAGTAGAAGTGGTGTTGCACATTTTGTTGCAAGAGATGATAGAGAGGCTATAGAAATTGTTAAAAAGCTTTTATCGTATTTACCATCAAATAGTTTAGAGCTTCCACCAAGAATAGATGTTGGTGATGATCCTCATAGGACTGAGCCAGCATTGAATAATATCATTCCAGAAGATCCTGCAAAACCTTATGATATGCATGAAATAATAAATGGTGTTGTAGATAGAAACACATTTTTTGAGGTTCAAAAAGATTTTGCAAAGAATGCTATAGTGGGTTTTGCAAGACTCGATGGTCATTCTATATGTGTAGTTGCTAATCAGCCTCTTTACTATATGGGCTCTCTAGATATAGACTCATCAGACAAAATAGCAAGATTTGTCAGATTCTGCGACTCATTCAATTTGCCCATAGTGACTTTTGTTGATGTTCCAGGTTTTGTGCCTGGAACATATCAAGAGCACAGAGGTATTATAAGACATGGAGCAAAAATTATTTATGCATATGCCGAGGCAACAGTACCTAAATTAACTATTATTGTTAGAAAGGCTTATGGAGGAGCCTACATAGCTCTTGGATCAAAACATCTTGGAGCAGATTTTGTTGTTGCATGGCCAACAGCTGAAATTGCTGTTATGGGGCCTGAAGCAGCTGCTGAAATTATTTGGCGTAGAGAGCTTCAATCCTTAAAGGATGAAAAAGAGCGTGAAGAGCTATTGAAGAAACTCGTTAGTGAGTATAAACAGAAACTTACAACACCTTACTATGCAGCTTCTAGAGGATATGTGGATGCTGTGATAGAGCCTTCGGAAACAAGAAAGGTTTTGGTAGAGGCTCTAAACTTCTTCTTAACAAAAAGAGATATAAGAATGAGACCACCAAAGAAACATGGTTTGATACCACTCTAAAGGTTTTTTGGCAATGCTTTTTGAGGAAATAATTAATGATAGCTATATTGTTAAGCAGGTTGAGCATTTCAAAATTTTGTCTTCTATAGAATACATTGTTGAAAATACTCTAGAAGAGAATGAGACTTTAGAAATTTGTATAAACAATTTATTTAATCATGGAACAATCCAAGTTTATATACCTAAGCAAAGTGGGTTATGCAATTATGTAGAGAAGTTTTTTGGAAGACATATAGAGTTTATTTGCATTGACTCAATAAAATGTACAAACAACAACTTATCATCTTCGTTGGAAACACTATGCAAAAATTTCTATGTTGCTACACAGAGACATCTATACAAGTATCTCTTTGAGGATGTTGAGTACATGGAGATTGTGTTAAAAAGTGGAAAAGCAGTTATTGTTCAAGGCTTTGAAAAAAGTGTTGCAATTCCCCAGATACGAGATGTTATATTCATTGCACATACACACCCCATTGGATATCCACCTATTCCATCTAAAAAAGATTTGTACTCTATGAGAGATCTCATTGCTGAGAGGGGTATTGGGGGATGCATATATAGTACCAAAGGCTCTTTTTGTATGTACAGAACTGGTATACCAACATGGAAAGACTATGAGCTATTAACAATTGCTATAAACAGGTATGAGAAAATTGAAGATATTTGCACTATATCTTCAAACATTAAATGTTTTGTGAATTACTTTGGATAGTATTTAAGCAGCTTTGAATTTGTATAGATATAGATTTCCACATAGTCCTCCAGCATACTTGTTTTGATTTTTGGCATTAAAACCTCTTCTACTTGAAAAAGCCCAGCTGCATCATCCATGTAAACAGATACTTTGATAGGTCTTGAAAAACCTCTATCGATTTCAATACGCTTTATACTTAATGCAGAAACAGCATGCATATCGATTTTGCCAAGTTTATATGGTATTCTAGCTCTTCCCTCAGCCATGTCAAGCCCATCAGCAATTTTAGTAATTCCACATTCAATAGTTAAACACTGCACATTGTATTCTGTTGAAAATATTATGTGCATAACTTCTTGCCTTAACTCCACAACCCTTCTCTTATCAAATCCTAATTTACTCAAAACCCTATTTAAAATGTCCTTAGCTAGCAAAGCC
>ERZ1669248.955-NODE-955-length-11764-cov-16.852080_pt1 | contig 11764 bp, 12 predicted proteins | sample MGYA00579296_ERZ1669248 | MGnify/ENA primary metagenome ERZ1669248 (study PRJEB41166, sample SAMN08046057) | hot springs metagenome | biome: hot spring; feature: neutral hot spring; material: thermophilic sediment; isolation source: thermophilic sediment from...
AAATGCTAATAGGTTCTGCTACAGCACAGCAAATCCTGAATAAAAACGATGAAGCCTGGAGATCCTTCTTCGGATTGCTAAAGGCTAGAAAGGAGGGCAGAACACCACCATTCATGGCAAGGGTCAATCCACCGGGGTATAGGAAGAGGGGTGGGAGGAAAACGTTGTGGACTGTGCTTAGAAACGATCAGTATAGAATCGAGGGTGAATACATAGTTATCAAGGGCCTGGGAGCTGTTGGATCTATTAGGATTAGATATTCTGGGAAGATACATATAGCTGGGAGGCAGGGTAGAGCTGAGATACACTATGACCATGACGAGAAGAAGTGATATGTACACGTATCATACGAGGTTGAGAGGAGGATAGTAAGAGGCAGCATCCTTAGAATACTTCTCAAACCCCTTGGAGATAGAGAAGCTGGAATAGATATAGGTATTAATAACCTCTTAGCCATATATGTTGAGGATAGATCTGCACTGCTAGTGAATGGAAGGTCATTGAAATCCATAAGCTTCTACTGAAGGAGCAAAATCTCTGATTACCAGAGTACTTTGAATAGATATGGTTTGAAGTTTTCTAAGAGGCTTAGGAGGATGTTTAAGAAGTGGAGAAGGCAGATCAAATGCTACATAGACTGGGCTGTTAGAAACTCTATAGAATGGTTATACCATAGAGGTGTGAGGAAGATATTCATAGGATATTCAAAGTATGTTTCTCAGAAGCCTGGTAAAGGCTCCAAGATAAACTTCGAGGTGATGCATATATGGAGCTATGGCTACTTATTAAGAAGGGTGAAAGAGGTTGGAGAGGAATATGGTATTGAAGTAGAGTATGTTGATGAGAAAGACACATCGAGAACATGCCCAATATGCAGAGCAATAGAAAATCATGAGAGAATATATAGAGGATTGCTCAAATGCTATAAGCATAACAAAGTATTCAACGCAGACCTCGTGGGAGCATTCAACATATTCTCAAAGAGAAGAGCCATATCCCCAAGCCCCGCACTAACCGGGGTAGGGGTAACGCGCCTAAGACCGGGCGCGAGGCTAAACCGGGTGGAGGCCCGGAATGTAGTCCAAACCTCCCCACCCTAAAGGGAACTCTCACCCTTAAGGGCGGGGAGGAGGTCAGAGCATAAACAAATAGCTTTTTTGTGGATTTGTTAACCCAAGTGCTATTAATGCATTGCTTTTTTCTTTAATGCCATAATTTAGTATGAGACTGTAAAGCCTTTTTATGGATGTTGACTCTAGGCGTATAAATCTATCAGCATAGTCTATCGGTATTGGCACAGCATTTTGAGATGTGTTAAGCATCACATATTTCACAATCTCATCGATTCTCGATTTAGGGTAGACATCGAGTCTTATAGCCTGGGGATAGACCATGTCGCTAGGCGGTTTATAGAATATTATTGCTGTTTCTTTCATTACGTTGCATAGCTTCTTCAGCTCTTCCCCTGCTTCCTCGCTTACACACATTTCAATTGTATCCAATATTGCCTGTATTCTTCTATGTTTCAACGCTTTTGAAAATCTCTTCATAATGTTTAAATGCTCCTTAAAGATGTCTAGATAGCTGCTTATCACAATGTATTCTCCTGGCTCAAGAACATAGCTGAGCATCACCTTATCATTTAATTTTCTCAGCCTGTTAGCAAGCTCAGGGTCTGATCTCTCGATATAAGATGCTATGAATGTGCTTGAAACCCTTTTAACAACTCCAACAACAGGCACATGAGCTTTATCGGCCTTGTTAAACAGTTTTAGCAGCATTGCTGAGCTGATCGAAATAAGTTCATCGATGTTCGAAACATTCTCCAGGGGATCCCCATGTACCTCTCTAGCTGGTTTGAAGAAAGATGGGCGTGTTGAGAAGTACAGAGAGCCGTCGAGCATAACCATATCTGCATAACTATGCTTATCCAAAGCCTTTGCAGCTGCATCATACTCCATAATCTTTGCTGAGATCTCTATAGCAGTATTAATATGTTTTTCGCTATTCCCAACAAGCGACACCACTCTGCATATCTCATAAGATGAGGTGCCGCTAGGGCCAACAACAACATATCCTGAGGCTACAACCCCAAAGACCCCGGATACTATCTCTAGCACAGGCTTGCTCCAAGTACTATCAACAGCTATAACTATTTTACCGCCTTGCTCCAAAGACCCAGAGAATCTCTTGATTTCTAGGATACTTCTGATCCTATCTCTATTCTCTAGAGCAGGCTTTGCATAGTTTGCATAGACCTTGTTTATAATGTCTCTAGCAGCTTCAACTAAAGCTGTTGTGAGCTCTGGATTCTCGTCTGTTAGCTCTATGGATCTCCCAGACACCTCCTCATCTTCATGAAACATCTCTGACCCTCACCAGAAGTGGTCTTCTAAGTGGGTTGCCTAGGCCAGTGAAGAAGAATTCCCTTGGTGATAGAAGTGGAAGTGTATACTCCATATACTCTACACCCTCTAGCCAATTCCTCAACTCGTTATAGTCTCCAGATGTTTGCATCCTTGAGAAGAAAACAGTGTTTATGTTTCCCCTAATCTCTGGTGCAAGATCTATTACCCTTTGCGAGGATAGGATTAGTCCAAATCCCCATTTCCTACCCTCTCTACTGGTCTTAGCAATAATATCTTTTGCAGGGTCGCATCCATATGCACAGCAATAGTTGTGTGCCTCGTCAACTACAGCCACTAAATTAGCTTTACTTCTTCTGTATAGAATGTGTTCCCATATTCTCCTAATAAATTGGTGCACAATTGCGTTCTTAGCTCCATACTCTATCTCTGTAGACAAATCAACTATTATAACTCTTCTACCATTGCCACTAAGAAAATCTTTGACAACATCGTCAATCACAATAGATCTTCTAGAGAGGTTCTGCTCGAAGAAGCCTCTCCCAACCCTTGTGTATAGCAGTAGCTGAAGCTTCTCAATGGTTTGTTTCCTAGCACTCAGAGATAAAAGATAGTCGCTGAGGACTTTAACAAACTGGCTAAAGCTCCATTTAAACAGCCCCTTTGAGCTAAGCTCTTTATATCTCCTCAGAATCTCTTCGACATCCGTGTCCTCATCTCTTTTTCCAGTGCTCCTCATCTTTATTGGTAGACGTGTAGAATTAGCTTGCTCCTCAACGACACTTCTAATATATTCGATTACTGCTCCATAAACATATTCTTGTTGATCAGATTTTTTTAGACCCATTTGATCAGAAAGAATCTCGGTTATGATATCGGGGTCTAGAACTATCTTCGACGAGTCTATAACTGTAACCAAATCTTCTAGGCCTACCCATCTAGATAGATCGGCATAGTCAACACCTGTATGATCAAATATGATTACCTTGTAGTTTGGCACCTTTCTCAAAACCTCTTCGATAATTGCTTTCACTAGTCTAGATTTGCCAGATCCAGTAGCACCCAAAACAGCTATGTGGTAGTCCAAGGCAATTGGATTAACATTTATCTCTAGATTAGCGAATTTGTGATAGCCTATGAAGAGGCCCTGGGGAAGTTTTAGTATATTTGATAGTGCATCACCTCTATCAACCGTGTATACATTGCTCCCAGGCCTCGGTATCGCAAAGCTGAGGGACACCCCACCACCAGGGTTTATCTCACCAATGATCTCAACATAGCTGTGCATAAGGGGTGCTGAGAAGCTGTGGCTTTTCTCGGGATCGAAAACCGTTGGAAGAACATTTACATCTATAGCAAGATCCTTTTTAGTGCTACTCTTAAACACTCCGAGGAACCTCCTGCCCTCGATAAAGTCGTCAACCACAGCCAGCATCTCATCCTTCACATAGTCCATTGCCTCTCTAGAAATTCTCACAGGTGCTATCGATGATCTTGCACCAGATGTGATAACACCTACAAGCCTACCGATATTCCTTGGATTCCAGCTCCACAAAGATTTCAACCCACGTGACTAAAGTTGTTCTTAGACAATATTTTTGGGGAGAGAGTAAAGCGAAAGTAACCCTATAGAACAATCCAGAGAACATAGTTTTTATCGTAGCAGGCTCTGAAATTGACATGCTTAGAAACTTTCTCAAATTAGATGATCCAGCGGGTCACTATATGGTAGATACATTTATGAAGTCATTGTTGAGAGATTCGATAGGAATAGATCAATAAAGTTTCTGTTGAAGAGTTTCAGGGAAGAGGGTGTTGAGTCTCCCACCAATGTTTTGGAGTAGGCTATAGACTTCTTTAACAGCATTGTCGCATGGCTTGTTCTCTTTGAGAGAAGGTATGTAGATGGCATACGAAGACGATTTGAATGGAAGATGAGTCAGAGGCTTTACTATTGATATCAGATATGAGTATATGCCTACAGTTGAAAATGTAACTAGTCTATGGATATTCATTAAACGCTATTACCACAAAGATTCTGACTTTTCTCAGATCTTTTAGAGCTGCTGTTGCATGCTTGGTGTAGTGATGCTTAGGCCCTTCGACTAAAGAGCATTAGATGGGAAGGTGGTTATCTATCTCACTCAGTAGAACAATATTGGCTAGGTCTTTTAGTTTGTTATAGAATTTTTCGTCGCTTGTCACAAGAAGAGCTTTTCTGTCTATGGTTAGTGATGTGTATACAGCATCATAGATGCTGATGCCCGTTTTGAGTGAGAGTTCTACAGCTATAGTCCATGTATAGACATCTGGTTCTGTTGCTATCCCTAGATCTGCGATAGCCTTGACAGCTTCTATTATGTGGTTTGAAGAGAACTTGTATACCTTATGGAATCTAAGTGCATTAGCTACTTCTATAGTATGAGGTTCGGAGCCATCAATCTAACCAAGCCCTTTAAATGCATATCTCTAAGCTCTACAGCTTTCTCGAAATATCTTTCAGGTGCAAACCACTTAACAACTACACTAGCATCAACAACAATTATCTTCTCTCCCTCCACCTCCTAATCTCATCAGCAGAATCATAGTCACTAGGACCATAACTCCTCAGCATCTCCTCTCTAATCCTATCCATAGCCTCAGCAGCCCTCCTCATCCTCTCCAACTCCTCGAGCTCTCTCAGCTTACTCAAAATAGCTTCCTTCACAACCTCACTCCAATTAACCTCCCTAAACCTCCTCATCTTCTCTCTAACCTCCTTTGGAACCCTAACAGCAAAGATCTCAGCCACGTATATACATCGTATATACATTACAGAAACAGGTCACATAAAATTTTATCAACTACCTACATTGAAAACTATTCTTCTAAACAAATCTTAGTAAGGCTTCCTCCACAGCTACACACTCTTTCTATTGGGTATCATCCTCTACTTGCCACGGCTATATAGAATAGATTGGGAAAAACAGTCTCAAGTAAATGTTTTGCTATTTAGGGTTCTACAGCTCTTCATATCCTCCACAACCTAGTCTACTATTTGCATGGACCTGTAGAAGCGAAGATTGGGTAGATCCAATTGCCTAGGTATATGTGAACTCATCTGTACATTGAAGAAAACTTGACATTTCAACCCTATTTAGAGTCAATACAACCCCATCTCACTTCACCACCTAACTAAAGCCTTTACACTTTACAATGCCTCACCAAGTGCCCTAACTGATTTAGTTAAGCCTTAAGAGGAGCCGGGGGCAGCGTCTACTCTTAGACCTAGTCTCAATCAATATCATTGTCACTTCCCACAAATGTGCAAATATAGTGGAAAGAGTCTTCATATCCCCAAGGCTCTGCATATCTGATGAACCTTGGAAGAACACTGAAGACAAGTAGATAGCCAGGTATAGCAGCAACCAACTCAGCTATTACATACATAGAGAAGCATAAAAATGCCCTGGCAAAGCTTCTAGATTTACTAAGAGGTTCCATAGAGACATGCAAGCCCAGCAACCCATGTGTTGCAAAACCTCAAAAATTTCATCGCCTTAGCCATGGCGGCAAATAGGCTACAACCTCTAGTGCTGCAAGCCTTCGGCGATAACCTCTGCTGCAAAGTTATTAGTAGAGGGTTTGTTGCTTAATGCACACATCTTTTTTCAGCTGGCTAGACCATTTGCCACTGGCTTTCGTTTTTGCTGTGTGAATCTTTTTATCAGAAATATAATAGCTATAATAAGAGCTGACACAGTGATTATCCGCGAGATTATTATCACGGCAAATGTGATGTCGATGTTTAGAATCTTTGCCACAGCTCTTGGAAGTACATAAAATGAAAGTACCCATACAAGAGCTACAGGAAATGATGCTACAGCATATGACCCAAGGCTTATCAAGTGATTTTGGTAAAGCAATAGGAGCTTTCCTTGCACATATGCGTTGAGTATAAGCAGAATTGTCGATAGTATGAGAGCATTTGCAGTGCCAATAGAATCTATAGCACGTATTACAAGCCTCTCATTGTAGCTTAAAAAAACTATCCAAAACATAATGTAGAGGAGAAGAACCAGGCCTGTAGCCGAAATCCTTAACTTCATCTTCTTCTCTCTCGATGGCGACTGCAATGTGCTCACAATTAGTTACGGTATATAGAGTCTGTGGCGGTAGAGCTAAAAAATTTATGCAAATATGGTTAATGGAACAGCTGTTGCGATGATGATCATGGTTGTTAGGGCCTTGGACAAAACCTGTTTATTTATTCAAACCGCTGGTTAGGAGAAGGCTGCTACCCGTCTATAAATTTGGAATTAAATCATGTGTATACCCAGCGAATCCACCAACTCATGTGTAGCTCTATGGAGTGGTCTTCTCTTTAGCAGTGATCGACTTTGCTGTGGCTTCGTGGCAAGGGGTTTCGTGTCTTGAGAAAGAGGTTAGGTGGCTATAAGCTCTGAAGCCTTGAACCTAGCCTATTAGCCGCTAGTTCATCAGCTATGGCATACCGTGTACCAGGGTTAACCAGAGCCACATCCTCAAGAATGTCTATAGTAGTTATGGTGGGAGCTGCATACATATTTATAAAATTTAAGGGAATGAGATTTTATACTAATAAAGCTATCTATTGAATAAAAACAGTGTCAAAGATATTTACAACACCTCCACATTAACTACATTGAGTACTAAGGCCTTTATACTATTATATTAATCTTTTTGCTTCATTTAGACTTTTTTGAGAAGTTTTCTAGGTGGGCATGCAGCTAACTATGGATTGGCACTGCCAAGAATCCTTAGGTTGGGGTAGAATCGAAGAAGCAGTGGAAAGGGGTAGAGGAAGATATGTATAGAGGTTATAGGTGCAGTGGCGCGCGTAATGCCTAACATAGTTCAGTCTCAAAGCCTTGGTGTATATGGGTAAAAATCAACGTAAATATCGTGATTCGCTTGGTATATTCTCATATGCAATAACAATCAGGTGTGGGGGTGGATATGGGAACCTCTGGACTATTCCAAGTACTTCTCTAGCAGATGTTGAGTCTAAGAAAGTGAAGGCAATGATGTGAGATAAAATAGGTGATTGAAAAATGTTTACAGAAGGTTACAGGCATTTGCTAAACCTAGGTTCCTAATCCTCAAGTTCTATACTTGAATATGTTTGTTTCAAGTTTTGTGGTTATTGCTAATGGTATTTCTTTGAATATCTCTATGGTTCTCCCCATCACCTCTGTTTGAACCACACCTTGATTGTTATATCTATTTTCTCTCTGTTTCCTATGTGATTGTACCACAGCTTGGGTGTCTTCGAATTGTCTATTGTAGCTGTGAAGACTAGTGTATCTGTTTCTCCGGTTACAGCCTTCTGCTCCCAATAGCCCAGCTGTATAGCTGCTGTTTCAATGCTGAACACAACCCCCTTGATGTAGAGCAGTATTGCTTTGAGTCGATTCTCTACTGTTAGCTCAATTTTTAGCCTCATCTCCGAGCGTGTTACATTTACTAGTTCAACCCTTATGCTCTTAGCTATGATCTTGCCTAGGACGCTTAGATCAACCTCATTATTCAGATCTTTTTCTATTGGAAACATCCTTGTTTTGACGATTGTTGAGCACTTCAGGGGTGTGCCAATATCCCCAACAGGGGTGCTGACTATCACATTACCATCTACACTTAGATTCGATTTTTCTTTGTGACTTAGGTGCCTTTACCAAAATTCATCCAGAAGCGTATTGTCTAAGACTATATTTATAGTTGTGTTGTTTAAGCCTTTCCAAACATCTTGCTCTGGTATCGTTGTCTTCACAAGCTCTAGAACCAGATGTAATAACGTCAACAAGCTTTCCAACGTCTCTTGGACGCTAAAATCACAAAAATATCAGCCAAGAAAATGTTTTTATATTAGCTAATATTTTTGAGAATAAAGTGAAAGTTTTGTGTGATTAAAATTGTTTAGTGTTGTTGTAGAGGCATCTTTGCAGGGTTTGCCAGAAGAACAGGTATGTATATCGAAGCTGAGAGAAGGTATAGAATTGCACGGGTTTTGCACAGGATCTCAGGCATCGTTTGTATGCAACTTTGACAATGTCTTGGTTAAGACGCGTCCAGTTGAGACCTCGAGGCAGTTTTCTCAACCACCATTTGTTGGTAGACCAACGGTTTTTGTTATTCAGATTAGCATTGAGGGAGAGAAGGCTGCTGATGTTGTTAAGGTTGTGGATCTTGTTTATAAAATATTAAAAAGTTGTAATATTCTTTTGAGAATTGTGTAGGCTATGCACTAATCTTTATTAAAGCCTCTAGAACTATTTTAGAAGCTCTGTTAACATATTCTCTAAGCTCTTCAGCTGATGCAAACCCCAATTCCTCAACAAGAGAGTCGCTAACCATTAGAAGAGCACCTGTTTTTAAATTCCTCATAGCACCAAGCATGAAAAGTCCTGCACACTCCATCTCAACAGCTACAATACCTCTACTAGTCCACTTCTTAACAAATTCTGGGTCTTCAGCATAGAATGCATCACTACTTACAACAGGTCCTAGAACATAGTTTACACCAGCTTTTTGAGTTTCCTCAACAAGTGTTTTCAAAACATCGAAATGAGGAGCTGTAGCTGTGCAAACAGCCTCTTTTAAATATTGATAAAATGCTCCACCAGGATAATACGCAGCTGCTGTTGGTATAACAATATCTCCTATTTTAAGGCCCTTCACCATGGCTCCACATGTACCAAATCTGATAACAACTTTTGCACCAAGCATTGCAAGCTCTTCAACAACCAGCATAGATGATGGGTGTCCAACACCATGAACAGCAACAGATACTGGAACACCTTTATATGTTCCAGTATATATTATAAAGCCCCTATTTGTGTTAACAACTCTAGGATTTTCAAGCATTTTAGAAACTTGCTCAACTCTTGCAGGATCACCAGCAACTATGACTCTTTCCGCAACATCTCCCTTCTTAGCCTTTATATGTATAGGTCCAATCAATCTTTCCACCAATAAATATTGAGAACTTGTATAAAGATATAAGTTTTGTGTTTGTATGGCTAAAGAAATAAGGTGTAGGAATTAGAATGGTTTTTGTTAAGCTTGTAGGTGTTGTTGTTAAGGGTGTTGGAGAAGGAAGAAAGTATGTTGAGATTTACAGTAAAGCTTTTGAAGATGCCCTGGGGTTTAAACCATATCCAGGAACATTAAATGTTGAGTTAAATAAAGAATCTGAACTTAAAATGCCTACTATTCTCAATTCAAAACCATATGCGGTAATAAATCCTCCTCAAAATCATCTAGTAGCAGTGTATGTATGGAAAAGCTTTGTAGGCAAAATCAATAGCTCAAGCAAAATAGTTGCATATGTTGTAAGACCCATGAAAACTGTTCATGGTCTTAACATTGTAGAGCTTATATCGAGTGAAAACATTAGGAAAAAACTTGGTCTTGTTGATGGGGATTTTGTTGAAATAAATGTTGTTTTGTAGTAATACATGATTTGCTGTAATACGGTGATGCATCTGAGCTTTTGATTATAACATTATTTTGTGTTACGGTTTGGGTTTCTAACCTTTGGCACATCAAATTTGTGTCTAATTAAATACTTCTCTACATAGTTCAAAGCCTTTCCTCTTCTTTCCTGGTGATTAATTAAAAATTTTGCCACTCTTTCTGCTAGCTCAGCTTTGCATTCCCCACATAATAAATTGCCTGTTTTACATGCATTGTATCTATCTAAAAGCTTTTTATCATCATCTTCAAAAAGCATTTCATACATTTTGTAAATAGGGCAAGCATCTGGATTACCCCCATACTTTCTCTGCAGTTGTGCTGTTGGCTGACCTCCTGTAAATGCCTTCATTATTTTTTGCTTTGCTACATCAGGTGGATCTGTTGTATATATTGCCGTTTCTGGTTTTGATGAAGACATTTTTCCTCCTATTCCAAGTCCTGGAAGAAGCTTGTTATGTATCTGAGCTGGTTTTGGATAGTTAAGCGATGGTGCAACATCCCTTGCGAGTCTCCAGTATGGATCCTGGTCTATTCCGGCAGGAATTAAAACCATTACCTGCTCTCTGTATAGTTCTGATGGTAGAAATGCTACAGCCATTTGAAGAACTGGGTAGTAGATCATTCCAATGTTTGTTGAGTCTGTAAATCCAAATGATGCTTTTTGTGTGGAATATGTGATTTTCTTAGCAATTTTTATAGCTATTGGATATAAATAGCTAATATCCTCAGAATCGATAATGACATGGGTTTTCGATGGGTCTAAGCCAAGAGCAGCTAGGTCAAGAATGTTTTCATATGCCAAGCTATTGAACTCTTCCAGAGACCCTGATTCACTATGCCAATACTTCTCATCGTCAGTCATTTGAAAGAATAGCTCTAGTCCAAGTTTATCCTGCAACCACTTTGTAAATATCCATGGAAGAATGTGACCAAGATGTGTATGTCCCGATGGACCTCTGCCAGTATATAAAGCACATCTCCTTCCAGATTTGTATGCCTCTAAAAATATGTCAAAATCTCTGTGAGAATAGAACACTCTTCTCCTAATCATTACATGAACTTCTCCAGCAACATTTGCTAGCATATCAACTTCTCTATCCGTTAACGGTTTTGCACCAAAAATCTTTACAAGTCTTTCATAATCTACAAAAGCCTCTGCCTCCCATGGAGTTATATGAATTTCCTCTATTTCCACAAAAGCTCATCACCAACTTGCTAATACTAATGAAGATTTACCCAGGGTTATAAAGGTTTAGGGTATTATTGACAATCCTGCGAACCTCTTTAAAACAATGTTTACTGCAAAGATTATTAAAAGCAATCCGAAAAAGCCTAGCATAACTCTATAACCTTTTTCACTAAGAAGTTTAGATCCCTTTTTAGTGGCTTCAGCAACCGCCATAAGCCATAAAAAATCCATCCAAACATGAGCAGGGTACATAACAAGTATTGAGAAAATTCCAAGAGAGGCTATAGTTGAAATCAATGTCATTCCTATACTAATCCACCACAGTAGAAAGAATACGTTTAATGCTGTAAAGAAAAAGCCTACAACAATTGGATTGCCATAGAAATGCGATTTTCTAGTAGCTAGATTAAAACCCTTTGCAGCATCTCTTAGAAGCATATAAGCAAAATACAGTATTATAATGACTCCAGCAACAGCTATGACATTGCCAATAGATGTTGACAAAATTCTATTCACTTCACTAAACATTGTTGTAAGTGCTAAAATATATGGAAACTCGAAAAGCATGTGACCCAAGGCAACCAGGGCACCACCTCTCCAACCAGATTTCACACCAATGGACATTGTTGCAATTGTTAGTGGACCTGGGCTCAAGGCTCCTGATGGTGTTACCATAATTGTTTGAAGAGCAAGCGAAACTATTTTATCCATTAAA
>ERZ1669248.956-NODE-956-length-11757-cov-15.490087_pt1 | contig 11757 bp, 12 predicted proteins | sample MGYA00579296_ERZ1669248 | MGnify/ENA primary metagenome ERZ1669248 (study PRJEB41166, sample SAMN08046057) | hot springs metagenome | biome: hot spring; feature: neutral hot spring; material: thermophilic sediment; isolation source: thermophilic sediment from...
TCGAATCGGGTGGCGCTATGTCGGGCCTCCTCTGGCCTCTGTAGTAAAGCGTGTTTATTACGACGTCTGAGTACACGATGGCGCTGGAGCTGGGTATAGGGCCTAGGATTACTGGGAACCCGAGTGGATTTCTCAGCGAATATGCCGTGGCGACTTGATCCTGGGCGTTTATCCAGCTCCAGGTGTTGGCCCTGTAGGTGCAGCAGTAGAGACTGTAGCCGCCAATACTCTGCCAGCCGCAACTCTGCGCCGCCACGGATGTGGAGGCTACCCAGTAGGGGCCGTAGTACAGGTTCAGCGGTCCGAAGTAGGAGGGCGGCGGCGTGGAGGAGCTCGTGGTGCAGAGCTTAATTGTGACGTCTGCGGCCAGCGCGCCGGTTCCTACCCAGTGGCCGGGCGGAGTTTCGAAAGGCGGAAGGACTACGTGAGTGGTGTTAGAGTACATGTCATTTAGGCTGGGGCTTGTAAGGGTGTTTTTCACAACAACCACGGCGCCGGACTGGATGGGGTAGCGCACATAGTCGGCGTAGTAGTCACTTGTCCGCACCCTAAACAGGATGTATCCATCTAAAACACCGGGCGGGCCGCCGCAGGTCCACACCTCTAAATATATGATTCTGTCCTGAGCTGCGGCTGGAACATCTACATGCCTGGCTAGGTAGGTCGGCGACCTCTTATCGACAGTTACCCGCTGTCCATATACGTCGTAAAACACCGCAGTGCCCCCCACCGGGGCGTCGTATATATCTATATAAACTGTATAGTCCCCGCGCGTCGTCGCGTTGGTGAGGATAAACTCAATCCACAACGTGCCGTTGGGTAGGGCAATCCGGTATGGATTCCTCGTGCAACCGCCCGGGTATCTCGTGAAGTTATACGCAACGCTACGGATGTAGCCCACCACGTCGCCCACGTTAGCCGTGGCCGAGGCCACCGGCTCTCCGCCCCTCTTGCCGCCCCGCGGCACGACCTCCCGCCTATCTGTCGGCTTCGCCGTGGCGCCGCCGCCGGGCCACTTAACAAAAGGCGGGATATCTGAAGTCCGGTTCTCCACCAAGAGGTAGCCGCGTCCTTTCGGGGTAGCGACTGCGTATAGGTGCCCCTTTGCCCTCGCGTACTCCTCGGCGGCTCTCTGCACGGAATCTGGCGCAGAGTTAGAAATAGGCAGATCAAGACACACCCTCTTGGCTTTTTGCGGCATCACCACTGTATACACCACATCTGTTACGTTTGGAAAGACTCCTGACACGACATCGCCCTCGACGTACAGGGCGGTTGGGCGGAACCCCTCGCCGTCTACGTAGACGCTCAGCGCAACGCCATGGGGATTAGAAATACCCACATCTGAGGCATTTAAACAAATGTAATCTGACACATATGCCGGCCTGTGCGGAGAAGAGGCTGACATAGCCGTCGCTAGCGCGGCTATCAACAACGCGGTTTGGAAAAAACCTCCCTACCATGGGCTCTTGAAAATGTCTCCAATATATAATTGACGCAATACGAATCCTATTCGGGCCTCCTATGGTTGCTAGTTTAGGTCCCCAGGGCTTCGTGTTTGGCAGTCCACTCAGTTACGTCCTCCTTTTTGCCTATGACTACCCAGGATATTGTCTTGGAGAGCGGCCTCGTTTCTGCTATGATCACCTTGTCCCCCGGCTTCACCTCGATACACTCGGGGACTCTCACTCTCATCCTCCTCCTCCTGCGCTCATACCTATTGTACTTCCTGATGTAGTGCACCCACTCGTGGGTCACCACGGCGGCTTTGTGCATCCTCACCTTCTCGACGGTCACCTCGAGGAGCTTCAGCCTAATCTTTAGATGGCCGTGCCACGGGCAGAGCGGGTCGTCGCAGACGGCGGCCGGCGGCAGGACGTAGGGCACGCCTATGTCCCTCACCTCTACCTTCTTCCCATTAGGTAGCGTAAAGGTGTCGCCTGGCTTCGGCCTTGCCTGGAGCTTGACGGTGGCCATACTACTTCGCCGCTATGTGTAGCGAGGACCTCGTGGCCTTCAGCCCGGGCTCGCCGTGTTGCACGACTTTCGTCGTTAGTGCGAATTCGCCTAGGTAGTGCCCTATGTGCCACGGCGATATGTACACAGGTATGTAGGTGATGCCGTTGTACACCTGGATAGTCAAGCCGACCATCTCTGGGAATATTATCATGTCGCGGGCGTGTGTCTTTACGACTACCTTCTTCCCCTGCGCGGCCAGTCTCTTGGCCTTCCTGACCTTCTCCAGTAGCTTTCTGTGCTCTGGCTTCAGCCCCCTCTTTAGGCTCCTCCTCTGGCGGGCTGGCAGAAGTTTGATAAACTCGTCCATTGGCATGTTTAGCAACTCTTCCAGCGTCTTACCTCGGTATCTAAAGGTGGCCCACTCCTCCGGCGGTATCACCGCCGGGGTGATCCAGCCCTGCTTGCCTTTCTGAGCCTCCTGCTCTTTTGAAGACACGAAGGTGCTCAATGGACCCCTTTTAAAAACTTTCTGCTGTAGAAATCTTAAAAATGGACATTGGAAGCTGCGGCCATGGAGGTGGACTACGACGTGATTATCGTAGGCGCGGGCATCGCCGGGCTGTCCGCGGCGTTGTACACGGCGCGTCAGAGGCTGAAGACGCTGGTGATCAGCAAGGACCTCGGCGGCCAGCTCAACATGACGACTCTCATCGAGAACTACCCGGCTATCCACAAGATCTCGGGGCCTGAGCTCGCCAAGAGAGTTGAGCAACAGGCGAGGACCTTCGGCGCGGAGGTTATATTCGACGAGGTTAAGGCCGTGGAGAAGCAGGGCGACGTCTTTGTCGTGAGGACCGAGGGCGGCGACGAGTACAAGAGCCTCGCCTTGATACTGGCGTTTGGCAAGACGCCGAAGGAGCTGGGGGTGCCGGGGGAGGCCAAGTTTAAAAACAAGGGCGTCTCCTACTGCACAATCTGCGACGCTCCGTTTTTCAAGGGGCAAGACGTCGCCCTGGTCAGCTGGGGCGACTTGGCGAGGGAGCCTGTGACCATCCTCTCCTCCACTTCTAACAAGTTCTACTGGATATTCCCCTCGGAGAGGCCTATCCACGACGAGGAGTTTCTAGAGCAGGCAAAGAAGCTCGGCAAGGCTGTGCTCGTGCCCAACAGCGAGGTGGTGGAGATAAAAGGCGATACAAAGGTGAGAGCAGTCGTCGTGAAGAACAGGAAGACGGGAGAGGTGCAGGAACTGCCCGTCGCGGCGGTTTTTGTAGAAGTGGGCTACGTCACCAAGAGCGACTTCGTAAGGCACCTGGTGGATCTAAACGAGAGGGGCGAAATCATAGCAGACTGGGAAGGCAGGACGAAGACGCCGGGGGTGTTCGCCGCCGGCGACATAGTGGCCTACCCCTATAAACAAGCCGTTATCTCAGCCGCCATGGGAGTCGCCGCGGCCCTCTCAGCCACTGCACACGTAATGAAAATGAAGGGCAGGCCGGTGCACAGCCTCGTAGATTGGAAAGCAGAGAAAAAATAGCTACGTCACCAGGGCATCGAGGAGGTCCGCCACGCTGTAGTCCTCCAGTCTCCACATAATCTCCAGCGCCTTCCTCCTAGCCTCCTCCGGCAGTACGTCGCGGGTTAGTGTGTTGAACTTATCCTCAAGCTCGGCGTCGGTCATGGGGTTTTTGGGGTGCCCCCTCGCGTAGTCCACTCTCTCGGTGTATTTACCCCCTCCCTTGGTGTAGACCGTAATTACGGTGGGGAAGGCCTGCGGGTAGAGCTTGTCGAGCTCCGGGTCTAGGTTGACCTCTATCTTCTTCATTAGGGAGAGGACGGCGGGGTTCCTCACGTCTCTGTAGTGCTCTATTTTTATCGGGCCCCAGACAAACGCCGCGGCGGTGATCCACATTATGGAGTGGTCCGCCGTCTCCTTGGTGTGGGGGTCCCACTTCTCGGGGTCTTTGGGGCCGATGATTGTGTAGGCCGCCTCGTAGGTGTCTATCCTAATCTTCTCGATCTCCTCGACTCTGACCCTCTCCCTGAGCTTCAAGGCGGCCTCGACGGCTGTCTGGGCGTGGTACTCCACTGGGTACGGCTTGATGTACGTGTCGAGTATCCTACGGGGCGGCCTCCCCTCCTCCATGCCCTTCAGCACCCCCAGGTCGAAGTCGCCTTGCAACAGCTGTTTGAAAAAGGCCATCTCCCCCTCGAACGGCTTGTAGGGACCCGTGTAGCCCTCTTGTGCGAGCAACGTGGCGAATACCGCGTTGCGGCTTGAGTTGGCCGCGGCGGCGCCCTTCCACATAGACAGCTCGCCCACCCTCGTCTGGCGCATCGCGGCGTGGGGAACGGCGTAGATGGCGAGGGCGTGCTGGGTCTTGACCGCGTCGAGGCGTAGTAGCTTGGCGGCGGCCAGCACGCTGCCAATCCCCAGGAAATTGACGTGGTCCCAGCCCCTCTTCCGCAGAGTCCCGCCGTCGCAGAAGGTGACCGACGCCTCGTAGCCTATGGCTATTGCCGTGATGAGGTCTGTCCCCTCCGCGCCGACGTAGTCGCCCACCGCCAGGGCGGCGCCGATCAAGTCGCTGGGGTGGAGGGGCTCTTTGGAGAGGTAGGTGTCGTTGTAGTCGTGGTAGCGGATCATGAGGCCGTTTACAAAAGTGGCCCAGTCTGGCGTGGTTTCGTAGCGCGTGCCCAGCAGCCTGGCCCCCCTCGAAGTGGCGAATTTCGACGCGACTCTCCTGGCGATAGCCACGGGCTCTGCGTTGTACGCCGCGAAGGCCACCGCCATGGAGTCGATGATCCTGCGCTTAACCTCGTGACGAGTCTCTAGAGGCACCTTGGAGTAGTCTACGGCGCCGGTGTACTCCGCCAGGATCTTCGTGACTCTATCCATGGCGCCCGCCCCGCCCGCTCTTATAAATATTGTCTATATATCTAGAAATCTCGGCGTCCAGCTTCTCGTAGTCGTAGTACTTAATCAAGTCGTAGAGCTCCTTCCGTGTGAACATCTTGTCCAGCCAACCTTCCTGCGTCCCCTCGTTCATTATAGCTCTGAAGACCTCTCTAATGGCGTGCATAGCCACCCTCAGCGCGGTGACTGGGAAAATCACAAATTTGTAGCCGAACTCCTCCAGCCGCCTGGCAGGTATGAGGGGGGAGACGCCGAACTCCGTCATGTTGGCAAGCAACGGTGCCTTGACCCTCCTGGCGAATTCTCTAAACTCCTCCTCAGTCCGGAGGGCCTCTGGAAATATGACGTCGGCCCCTGCCTCTAGGTAGAGCTGGGCCCGCTCCACCGCGTCCTCAAACCCCGTCACCCCAACGGCGTCTGTCCGTGCGATTATGACGAAGTCTGGACTTCTCCGGGCCTCCACGGCGGCGCGGATTTTCTTAGCCATTTCGTCCGGCGGCACGACGGATTTGCCGCTTAGGTGGCCGCACTTCTTCGGCAGGACCTGGTCCTCCAGCTGAATCCCGGCGGCGCCCGCCGCCTCGAACTCCCTAACGGCGCGCATGACGTTGAGCGCCTCGCCGTAGCCCGTGTCGGCGTCTACAATCACGGGGATATCTACGGCGTCTACGATGTACTTCACGGTCTTTACCATCTCGTCGAGAGTTATCAAGCCGAGGTCGGGCAATGCCATGGAGGCCGTGACGGCCGCCCCCGATACGTACACAGCCCTGAAGCCCAGCTGCTGGGCCATTAAAGCAGTCAACGCGTTAAAGACGCCGGGGACCAGCACGATACCGGGCCTCCGCAACTCCTCTCTCAACAGCGCGGCGCCGTCCACCCTAGACTTTCTAAACAACATATCCCCAGCTTTCTACACACTCTTAACAATTCAGCCGGCTGAAATCACGTCACCACTCCAAGCTCAGCGGCCTCATCACGGCATTTTGACTGATTCATTTATATTTAGACTTTGGGGAGGTGTAGTGCTGTCTAAACCATGTCTACTGCTCTTTGCATGTCCGGGTGATGGTGGAGAGACTTTGGTGTACTGGAGGGGGGAGGCTAGGAGGGCGAGGAAGGACGACCCGTTGATTAAGCTCTTCGGCGCGCTGGACTCGGCGGTGACGTACAGCCACAAGGCGGCTAACCTCCTGCCCCGCCCCCAGGCCCGCATCATGCGCCTCGTGGCCTTCGCCGTGATGGAGCTCGGCTTCTACCTAGCCACCGGGAAGGCGGAGTACCTAGACACGGCAACTGCCCTTTACCGCAGGGCTCTGAAGCTGGCCTACGCCGCGGCGCCGGAGGAGCCGCTTAGAAGCTGGATAGCCTGCGCCTCCCCCGAGTGCTCGGCGGTGGACGAAGCCCGGGTGTGGATTAGGTGGGCCGAGAGGAGGCTGGTAACGCTGGGAGAGTCCGCGGGTGCCAAGCTGTTAAACCAGCTCTCCAACCTAGCCTTCGAGGTGATGAGAACCCTCCCCCATATCAAGTACAGACACAGAAGCGTGAGCTAGGGGCCTGGAGTCGTGGAGGTGTTTGCCGGCCGTAAAGAATATATACATGTGAATATATAGGGAACGCCCTGGGCAACTCCCCTGTAGGGGGGCGAATGAGCCTGGTGGGTTACCCCGGCCAAATTTTATATACCCCTCCCTACTGTGGGCCATGCCAAAAGAGGTGTTCTTGCTGGCGATTTGGAAGCAGTACGGGGAGAAGGCTGAGGAGGTCCGGGTAAGGCGCTATCAAGACTACGTGAAGCTTAAGGCCAGGCTCGCCGGGTATCTCTACACTATTAAACTCCCCCCAGACAAGGCGGAGCAGGTTTTGGCGGAGCTCAAGTCCAAGAACGTGAAGATCGAAGAGGTGTAGGGTGGCTAAAATTTTTAAATGCCTCCTTCCCGACCTTTTCCATGGAGTACATATACGGGGCGTTGTTGCTTCACTACGCCAAGCAGGAGATAAACGAAGAGAATCTGGCGAAGGTGTTGCAGGCGGCGGGTATTTCGCCAGACGAGGTTAGGATAAAGACTCTCGTGGCGGCTCTCAAGGAGGTAAACATAGAGGAGGCTATTAAGTCGGCGGCGTTTGCGCCGGTGGCCGCCGCGGCGCCCGCGGCGGCGCCAGTAGCCGGCGGGGCCGCCCCCGCAGCGCCTGCAAAGGCTGAGGAGAAGAAAGAAGAAGAGGAGAAGAAGGGGCCGAGCGAGGAGGAAATCGCCGGCTCGCTGGCTTCACTGTTTTAGAGGCTTAACTAGTTTAGATAAAACACTATCAAGCTCTTTTATATCTTTGTAGTAGATTCTAAATATCTGGTTATTTAGCTTAAATTCGATAAATCTCCTCTCTTCGCTGACTTTGTAATCCGCCACTTCTATAGGCGCCTTGAGGCCCAGACTCTTGTCTATGACGAGGCCGGAGTCGTACACCTTTAGACTCCTCACTATCCTCGGGGCGGTAGGCGGCTTGAAAGTCGCCATGGAGATCAAGGTGAATATGCCAAATACAGCCACGTAGCCGAGAAATCTTGCGGGGAGCTTTCCTATGCTGGGGCCAAGCGCCGACTCGGTTGCGGGCGGCAGTGTTGGAAATAGGAACGTGGCTAGTAGTATAAATAGAGGTAGTGTTAACATCGGCAGAAATGACCCCCTGACCATTTTTTTATACTCATTTACAAGCTCTTTATCTTTTTCTAAGAGTTTATTAACTTCTTTCTCATCTATTTCAATTATGGGGCGGCCTTTAGACACCTCCTGCACCGTTGCCATGCCTCTCCTGTACGACCTCACCCCCATTAGTATAGAGACTCCGAAGAATAGGACGAAGTACAGTAATATAGCTGTGAAGTACTCGCCAGGGAAGAAGGTGAGAATCGCTGAGAAAACTAGTATCGACGCCACGCTCAGCACGGCTCGCCTCATGCCTCGCCATTTGCTAATCAGTTTAAATACGTTCTCCACATCTCGACGTGGTGAGGATAACTGCCGTGTGTTCTGAGCACCCAGGAGTGCTTGAGCCTAGCCACGGATTTGGAGTCTTGATAAACGACGCGGTTTTGTTCGACAGCTGTAGTAGGAGTGCCGCCTTGCAGTTCGCCGCGAGGTTGAAGGCCAAGCCGTCAATCGGCGTGGTGGGGGTCGCCGACAACGAGCACCACTCCGGCGGGTTTGGGCTGTATAAGATCCCCGTCGTGAACCCACCCCTCGACGTTGAGCTGGTGGTGCGTGGGGTCAGGTACAAGGTGTTTAAAGAACGTGGGGAGAACATTCTTTATGTAGATGGGGTGGTGGTGTCGCCCTGCGGCCTCTTCTCCGTGCCTTACCACAAGCTCTCGCAGAGGGGGGTGAAGGCCCGGTGTTTTGTCGGGGGGCTGGGCGGCACCAGCTACAGCCCCTACCTGCTCCACAGAGTAGCGGCGGAGCTTAGGCTACTGGGGGTGCGGTGCGTCGTAGCTATGCACACGGCGCCTCAGCTCGCCAAGGAGCTGGAGAAGAAATTCAACGTCTATAGGCTGGGGGCGGGGGCCTCGCTGGAGGTCTAAAATTAATATACAGTTCGTTTAGGGGTCGTGGACGGGCTGTTAGCACTGGCCATCAGCTGGTTCGTGCTGGTTGGCATCGTATACCTGTTGAATAGAAGCGCCGTGAGGTATTTCCTAGCCATCTACTGGAAGAGCGAGAGGCTCGTAAGGTACGTCGAGGCGTTTACAAGGAGGCTGAGTTTTGTACCTCTCAGAGCCTACCTCGTCGTGGCGCTGACTCTCTTCGCGGTGCCTGTATTCGTGGCTATCCCCTTTGTGAGGCCAGACGGGCAGGTCCAGATTTTATGGGGCTTTCTCTACATGTTGGTTGGAGGTACTTTAAACGCCCTCGGCGCGCTCTTCAGAGGGGCGCCGCCGGAGGAGGCCGCGGCGCGCTCAGCCGGGGTTACTCCAATTATCCCAGGAGTCACACTCCCATGGGATCAACTGCCCTACATGGCCGTCGCCGTCGCTGTCGGCGTCGTTCTGCACGAGCTAATGCACGGATACGCCGCCTTGAGATACGGGATCCCGGTGAGGTCCGTCGGGGTCTTCTCCCTCTTCTACATCCTAAGCGGGGCTTTTGTAGAGCCCGACGAGGAGCAGTTCAAGAAGGCAAATACAGAAGCCAAGCTCGCCGTCTTGGCGAGCGGCGTCGCTGTAAACGTCGTTGTGGCGCTGTCGGCGATGTTGTTAGGGGTCGCCGGCGCCTGGGCCGGCTTACAAGGCGCGGTGTTCGGCGTCCCGGCCTACGGCGTCCAGCCAGGGGACAGGGTTATTGGGATCCACGGTTGCGGGCTACAGGACGCCGTCTACACCCCAGACGACCTGTTGACGAAGTTAAATGTGCTCGCCGGCCTCGGGCCGCTTATGGGCATAAACAAAACTGTCAACTGCAAGCCAGGCGACAAGGTGACCCTCGTCGCCGCCTCGTGGCTGCATCGATACGAAGTCACGCTGGATTACACAAGCTTCACCACGCCCCCCAGGATAAACTGGCTCTACACAGACGGCTCGCTGTACCTCGGCGGCGTCAGGCCGGGGGACGTGGTGACGAGGATTGAGGGTTGCGGCAGGACGTGGGAAACGCCGACGAGCGGCCAGCTACTAAGCGCAGTAATTGAGACGAGGGCTGTGTGCAGAGCGGGGGACTCGGTTAGGGTCTACGTGGAGAGAAACGGCACGCTCCACGTCTTTAACGTGACGCTGGTGGAGAAGGGGGGGAAGATTTTCTACGGGCTGGGGCCCGGTAGCCTGCCCATGATCGGCTACGACGCGGGGCCTATAAAAAGGGACCAGTTGTACAACACCGACTTCACAAAACTCGTGTTCTGGCTAATTGTGGTGAACTACGGCCTCGCCGTGCTCAACGCGTTGCCCATATACCCACTAGACGGGGGGCAGCTACTCGCCGCGGCTGTTCAGCGGAGGCTGGGGGAGAAGAGGGGCAACGCCGTGGTGAGCGCAGTGACGTGGGTCCTCGCCGCCATGCTTATCTTTAACATAGCCCTCGGCGTGTTGGGAGAGCAGTACAGAATTCTGCAGTCGATAAGATGAAGCTCTGGCTCTTGGTAGCCGTAGTGGCGGCTCTCGCCGCGGCGTCCGCCTTTCTGCCAGTTGAGCTATTTGTCTCAGACGCCTTCAGGCCCCCGCCTAACAAAATCCTCACCCCAGACGGCGTCAAGGCCGTGTCTGCGCCGCCTCTGTGGCTGTATATGTGGAGAGTTACGGTGGTCTTTACACTTCTCCTCTTCGCCGCCGTGGTGGCCACCTTCTTCACAAAGCCCAACGACCGCGCCAGGTGGACGCTGGCGACGCTCTCCATCGCAACCGCCGCGTTCCACTACCTAACCCTCCTATTTACATCATCCCCGCCGGGCTACGGCGTGGCGATATACCCACTCTTCTACACCATAACGGTGAAAAACACCACCCAGATATACCTAGACATAGGCCAACTGTTGATACTATACGCCATCTACAACGTCTACGTGGTGGAGAAGAGGGTGAAAAAGAGAGGCGAGGGAGGTCTAAAAGCCAAGATCTTTACAATAGAAGAGGCTTAGCGGGCCGAGCCCTATCTCAAAAACTTCTCCTCCAGCGACTTGACGTACTCCACAGACTCCTTCACAGATACGAAGTGCCTCTTGACGTACTCCACCTCCTCCCTCGTCACCGTGGATCTGCCCCGCTCCTTGGCTATTATATAAGCCGGCGTGAGCAACTGAAGCGCATATCTCAAAGAGTGCTCCGCGCCTATTGCGGTCAACAGCTCGAGGGCGTCTCTCCCAAGCGGCACGTTCTGCTCACGGGCCTTAATCGTTATGATCTCCCTCACCTCGTCGGCCGTGTAGGGCCTCGTGCGGATGATAACCAGCCTATCTAACATGTCCTGCGGTATCCCGTGGGGCGACTCCACGTCGGTCCCCCTAATCTTAGCTATCCCCCTATTAGTGGCCATGATGATAATCGGGGCGAACTCAGTCTCCATAGCCCTCATGAGGAACGAGAAGCTCTCGATGTCTAGGAGGTGGGCGTCGTCTATAAACAAAACCCCCGGCACAAGCTCCGCCTTGCCCTCCTCCACAGTCTTCTTCACAATTTCATCACTCTGCCTCCTAACCTCGTCGGGGATTTCCTTAACCTCTTCGGCAAATCCGAAAATCATGGCGGAGATTAGACCTCTCTGCCTCGCCAGAGACATATCGACGTCGTGAAGCGTGAAGAACCTCACAATCTCCTTCTCCTTGTAGACGGGGCCCTTGGGCAACTCCGCCCTCTTCCTCACAGCTATGTCGTACTGCTCCCCGCCCTCCCCCCTCCCCACCACAGACACGGCGCCTGTCTCCTCGTCAATCATAATGACGTCGCCCTCCTCCACCCCCAGCTCGATTAGCTGTTGCGCAATCTCAGCCGGTATCCTCAACGTCTTTTCCTCGTCTCTAGTCCTGAGCTTAATAGTGGCGCCGAGCACCCTCTGTATATACGGGTTGTAGGGGTGGCGGCCGTATCTAAACTCCAGCGACCTCACCTCCCCCTCGTACACCTTCCTCCACTCCCTCACCTTTATCCCAATCGCCCTCCTAAGCGCCCTCATCAAAAACTCCGACTTCTTAACCTCGAGGGAGTATATCTCCCCGCCAGAAAGCGCCACGAACGGAGTCTCGGAACCCAGCTCTCTCGCGATACCCAGGGCCAGCGCCGTCTTGCCGGTGCCCGGCGGCCCCACGATCAACACGCCCTTCCCAGCGAATTTACCCTCCTTAATCATCTTCACCACTATGTAAGCCGCCTCCCGCGCCTCCGTCTGCCCCACAAACCCGTCGCC
>ERZ1669248.957-NODE-957-length-11746-cov-16.597639_pt1 | contig 11746 bp, 11 predicted proteins | sample MGYA00579296_ERZ1669248 | MGnify/ENA primary metagenome ERZ1669248 (study PRJEB41166, sample SAMN08046057) | hot springs metagenome | biome: hot spring; feature: neutral hot spring; material: thermophilic sediment; isolation source: thermophilic sediment from...
GGACGATGGCGTCGGCAATTTCCGTCTGGAGTTCTTGACAAGCCTTTTTCAGGCAACTATCAGCCAATTGGATTCCTTCGCCCTGCAACTTCACTTTAATGTCGCCATCCGTCCAGCAAACGGCATTCTTGTCACCACATTGTTGCCACTTGCCCATTTTTCATCACCTTCGTGGCGCTATCGTAGTTCATTTTGTGATGCATGAAGCCTTTCTGTGCTCAATCTTCCTGAAAACCTGCGAACGAACTCTGCAGCCATATTCCGAGCCCATTCGTCAACTTCCCAAACGGTGTCCAAGTCAGGTTCTGGGATTGGGCGATGCCGTTCCATCACTGCCTCAACGATTGCGGGGATGTCCATGAAACCGATTTGCCTTTGTAAGAATGCGTCAACGGCGATTTCGTCGGCGGCGTTCATGACTGCTGGCATCGTCCCGCCAATTTGAGCAGCCAACCTCGCTAACCTCAGGCACGGAAACCGAGTTTCATCGGGAGGCTCAAAAGTCAGCATCCCGACCTTTGTCAAGTCCAGTTTTTGAACGGGACACGGATAGCGCTCAGGGTAGAGCAGCGCATATTGAATTGGCAACCTCATGTCAGGCAAGGAAAGTTGAGCCTTAACAGAGCCGTCAACGAACTCAACGAGCGAGTGGATGATGCTTTGAGGGTGCACCACGACTTCAATTCGGTCAGGGGGAATACCGAACAGCCAACGAGCCTCAATTATCTCAAGCCCTTTGTTCATCAAGGTCGCAGAATCAACAGTCACTTTCGCACCCATCCGCCATGTCGGGTGAGCCAACGCTTCCTCAACGGTGACCCGTTTCAACTCGTCCAACGATTTTGTCCGAAACGGACCGCCCGAAGCGGTCAAAATCAACTTCTCAACCCTTGCCACATCTTCACCTTGCAAACATTGAAACAAAGCGCTGTGTTCGCTGTCAATGGGCAAAAGTTCGCCGCTTTGCTTCAATTGCTGGACGACCAAGTGCCCACCAGCGACCAGAACCTCTTTGGTCGCAAGTGCTACGCGCTTGCCCGCTTTCAAGGCAGCCAAAGTCGGCAAAAGGGCTTTCGCTGTAGGGACGGCAACGACGACGATGTCCGCTTCGGGATGAGTTGCAACTTCTGTCAAGCCTTCAATGCCCGACAGGACTTGGCAATTTAGCCTGCCTTTGCACTCCTTCGCTGCTTCGGGGTCAATGAGGGCAACCAACTTTGGCTGCCACTTCAAAGCGAGTTCAACTAAAGCGTTGACATCTCTTCCTGCGGTCAAACCGACCACACGGAGTTTGTCGGGGTGGTGGGCAATTATGTCAAGGGTTTGACGACCTATTGAACCTGTTGTGCCGAGGATGCTAATTCCCTTCACGGATTGTCGCCTCGCTCATTGAGCCAGCATCGTTGCAAGTTGACGAACTTGTGACAAAGCATCCGCAAAAGCCTCAAGGGCAAGTTGAATGTGCTCACCCTCAACAATGAGCGGCGGCTCTAACCGAATGACCTTTGGGTTGTTGAGGGTGTAGGCAGTAAGAATTCGGCGTTGCAGAAGCGCAGCGGCTGTCAAGGCGGCGTAATCCTCGGTAGCAAACTCAACTCCGACGAGCAAACCTTTGCCGCGAACATCTGCGACCATGTCAGGGAACTGACTTTGCAGTTCCTTCAACCCACTCAAGAGCAACTTGCCCATTTCAGACGCCTTTTCCGCTAACCGTTCCTCTTGCAAGACCTTCAACGCAGCCAAACCCGCAGCGCACGCTAAAGGATTGCCACCCAGTGTTGACGAATGCAAAAGTGGTTGGTCAAAAAGCGGTTCAAAGACCCGTTTCGTTCCAATTACTGCACCTAACGGCAACACACCACCGCCGAGAGACTTGGCGAGCGCCATTAAGTCGGGTTCAACACCCCAGTGCTCAACAGCGAAATTTTTCCCCGTTCGCCCCAAGCCTGTTTGAACTTCATCGGCAATGAGCAATGCGCCGACATCGTCGCAAACTCTGCGCACGAAAGGAAGGAAATCGTCAGGTGGCACGATGACCCCGCCTTCACCCTGAATTGGCTCAACGATAACCGCTGCAGTGTTTTCGTCAATGGATTGAGCCAAAGCGTCCTTGTCGCCGAAGGGAACATGGACAAACCAACCAAGAAGCGGCTCAAAGGGTTGGCGGTAGACATCCCGTCCTGAAGCGCTCAGCGCACCCAAAGTTTTGCCGTGATAGGCGTTCTTCATCGCAACGATTTTCTTTCGCCCTGTAGCCAAGCGGGCGAATTTAATGCAAGCCTCAACCGCTTCCGCACCGCTGTGGCAGAAGAAGCAAAACTGCAAATCGCCGGGAGTTACAGCAGCCAGTTCCGCAGCCAGTTCCGCTTGGAGGGCATTGAACAAGACTCGGCTTGAAAGAGGCATTTTGTCAAGTTGGCTTTTGACAGCCTCAACGATTTTAGGATGGCGGTGACCGAAGTTGAGGGCTCCAAAACCTGCAAGGAAGTCCAAGTATCGGTTGCCTTTCTCGTCGTAAACCCAAACACCTTCAGCGAAAGTTTCAACCCCATCAACCCCAGCGAACTTCATAAGCCGCGCCAAGCCGGGGTTGATGTGGCGAGAGTAAAGTTCGGCGACCCTCTCGTAATCGCTCACGGAATCCACCTCCAGACCTTGCAGAAGTCAAGCGCAAAAAACAGTTTGGCATAAGAAGGCTTTGAGGGGAAAGTGAGCGGGAAAAGGGAAATGGTCGGGGCGCCCGGATTTGAACCGGGGACCTCTGGCCCCCCATGCCAGCGCGCTAACCAAACTGCGCTACGCCCCGACCTTCAGTCGCTTGAAATTATAGCGTGTGGAGGCAAAATTTGTCACCCGACATGGAATTGTGTTGCGCCAACGAAGCATGCAGTAAAGAGCGAAAAATTGGTTGGTTGCGATATCGCACGACCGAAAAACAGCCGCTCAGGAGAGCAGCCTTGTGGTGAAGAAATTGTCCGCCCCGTGTTGAAACGCTCAGGCTGTGAAACCTTCATAGCAGTGCGGTTGTATCGTTTTTTGGAGGTTGTCAGGCATGGACGAGGCTTTGCTTGTTCGGAAGTGTTTGGAGGGCGAAAATCAGGCATTTGATGAATTGGTGAGGCGCTACCGAGACCGAGTCTACGGGATGGCGCTGCACCTTCTCGGTGACCGAGACTTGGCAGAAGACTTGGCTCAGGAAGCGTTTTTGAGGGCTTTCCAAAGGTTGGCTATGTTTGACCCGAACAAAGGCTCCTTCTCAAATTGGCTGATGACCTTGACAACTCGTTTGTGCCTGAACGCTCTGAAAAAGCGAACTTCGGAGCAACAGCGGATTTTAGAGCAAGAGGACGAAGCCGTTGAACTCTTTGAGATAAGTGACGACTTGACGCCCGAAGAAGGGTGGTGGCAAGCGGAAAGGAGGACGCTCGTTCGCCAACTTTTATCAACCTTGCCACCAATGCAAAGAGCAGTTCTGCTACTCCGTTACGGCGAGGAGATGAGCATCCAAGAGATTGCTCAAACCTTGCAAGTCCCTGTCGGGACGGTCAAGGCGTGGCTCTTTCGCGGTCGCGAGGCGTTGCGACGGAAATTAAAGGAGGTTGGTCTGTTGTGACCGAAGAGTGCCGCAAGTTTTTGCCTCAACTTCACGAGTGGTTTGATGGTTGCGCTGACGAAGAAACGAATTTGCTGGTTCAATGGCATCTGCGAAACTGTCCGCATTGCCAACGCTTAATTGACGAATGGAAAACGGTTGCGGACGAAATTAAGGCATCTTTGTCAATACCCGCCCCTGAAGGTTTTGAAGAGCGGCTGCGACTGCATTTGGGTGAACCTCAACTTGTTTCATGGCGCGAGTTGGCAGTTTCGTGGGTGCTAACGAGTAGCAGCGCTGCTCTCGCTATCCTTTGGCTTAAGGTCTCCTTGACAGAAATTTTCCGCTCAATTCCGCAGTGGATGCTCAGCGCCGTCGGTTGGTTAATCCTGCCTACTCAATGGTTGCAGCAAATTTGGGAACTTGTGAGCCGTTGGGCATAAAGGAGGGGAAGAAAAAAATGCGATGGAAGTCTCTTGCCTTGACAGTTTTGTCGGTCGCTTCGTTGGCATGGTGTCAGGAGGCGAAAGACCCGTTGCGTCAAATTGCCCACTCCGTCGGAGTTATCAGCGGTGTTTGGTTTGCGCTTGGAACTTACCTTGTGGTCGCTGCGTGGGTCGGTGTCGTTTCCGCCTTGCTTCCTGATTGGGTGAGCAGGAAAGTCCAAGTCGTTCAGACCCAAAGTGCTCGCTCGTTTCTGTTCGGTCTCATCGTGGTTGTGGTGCTGGGAATTTTCATTGCTGTTTTGGGTGAAGTCGGTAAAACCGCTCCACCTGCAGGGGTTCTCGCCGTTATCTTGCTACTGGCTCTCCTCACTGCCTACTCCCTCGGTTGGGTTCCAGTCACTTGGGTCATCGGTAGGCGAATTGCGTCGGCAATGGGCTGGGAACGAACTGATTTGTGCGTTGCATTCCTCGGCGCATTGGCACTTCACCTGCTCGCTTTCTTCCCGGTCATCGGTTGGGCGGTTCTGCTTTACTGGGCAGTTGTCGCCGTTGGGACATGGATTGTCAAGGGCTGAAAGGGAGCGCGGAATAACACCGCGCCGGCAGGGAAAAAACTTCGCTCTGGAGGTGTGAAGGAATGCGATGGAAACTTCATGTGAGTTTGGTTTTCGCACTTGCAATTGGTTTCGCTGTTGGTTTCGTTTTTGCAAAGCAAAGTTCGCAACCGCCGACCCCTTCGGTTGACGAAATTGTCAAGAAAGTTCAAGACGAAATTGATGCGAGCGGTCGGCAAGTTGTGATGGAAGTTTGGGCTGCTTTGCAGTTGCTGAAAGATGCAGTGAAGGATGCCCCAGTTCCACCAGCCCCTATGCCTGAGTTGGAGCGGAAGTTCGCTGTTATTCAAGAGCGGTTGAGCGTTTCCGTTGAAACGACCCTAATTCAAGCCTTCATCGGAGCGATTGAAAAGACGACTGCCGTTATGCCCGAAATTAATTTGCTCGTCTTTGAGCGGGTGGTGCAATTCTTTAACGCCGACCGAAACGAAATCCAAAAGTTGCGAGAGAAGGGGTTAACATGGTCAAGCATCATCACCGGCTGCGGAATTGCAAAAGCCTCAGGCAAATCGGTGAAGGAAGTATTTGCCGCTTACGAAAAGGCAAAGGCGTGGTCAAAAGTGGCACTTGATTTGGGCATCAAACCACAGGCTCTCGGAAAGGCTTTGCAGGGTTTGTTCCCGTAGTGAGACCATGTTGGGAGAAACAAAAAGGAACGGGGCAGGTTGGTGACCTGCCCCGACTTCTTACCCCATTCACTTGCGGCGGTTTTAGAACTCGTGGCGATGCCCTCCAGTCTTGGCTTTCTCTTCCTCGGGTTTCTCTGCTACAACCGCTTCAGTTGTCAACAGCATCGCTGCAATGGATGCTGCATTCTCAAGGGCGCTGCGGACAACTTTCACAGGGTCAACGATGCCCCTCTCAACCATGTCAACGAATTCCTCTTTGAGGGCATCAAAGCCAATGAAGTGGACATCTCCGTTGACGGTCTTGGGTTCAAACTGTCGGACTTTCTCAACGACGACAGAGCCTTCCCAACCGGCGTTTTCGGCAATCTGCCGAAGCGGTTCCTCAAGGGCTCGTTTGACAATTCGGACGCCAATCTTCTCGTCGGGGTCGGTCATTTCCTTTTCCAGTTCGTCAAGGACGGGGATGAGGTGGATGTATGTCACACCGCCGCCGGAGACGATTCCTTCTTCAACGGCAGCGCGAGTAGCGTTGAGAGCGTCCTCAAATCGGTGCTTCTTCTCCTTCATCTCAGTTTCGGTTGGTGCACCGACTTTGATGACAGCGACGCCGCCTGACAACTTTGCCAACCGCTCTTGCAATTTCTCGCGGTCGTAATCGCTCTCGGTTTCCTCAATCTGGCGCTTGATTTGAGCGATGCGACCTTGGATGGCTTCCTTGCTACCGGCGCCTTCAACGATTGTCGTGTCGTCCTTCGTCACGACGACCTTGCGGGCGCGACCAAGCATGTCAAGGGTGACATTCTCCAACTTGACACCCAACTCCTCGGACAGGAATGTCCCTCCCGTCAGGATAGCGATGTCCTCAAGCATTGCCTTGCGGCGTTCGCCGAAGCCGGGAGCCTTGACAGCACAACATTGAAGGACACCACGAAGTTTGTTGATAACGAGTGTTGCCAACGCCTCGCCTTCCACATCCTCGGCAATGACCAACAGAGGTTTGCCTGCCCGGTAAACTCGCTCAAGCAACGGAACCAAGTCCATCGCGCTGCTGATTTTCTTCTCGTGGATGAGGATGAAGGGCTCTTCAAGGACGCACTCCATTCGTTCTGGGTCAGTGACGAAGTAGGGGCTGAGGTAACCTCGGTCAAATTGCAAACCTTCAACGAACTCAACGGTCGTCTCAGTGCCCTTGCTCTCCTCAATGGTGATGACTCCGTCCTTGCCGACCTTGTCCATCGCTTCAGCGATAATCTTGCCTATTTCGGGGTCGTTGCCTGCGATAGCGGCGACATGCTCAATGTCCTCTCGGGTCTTTACTTCAATGGCAAGTTCCTTGAGTTTCTCAACTGCCCGTTGAACAGCCTTTTCAATGCCGCGACGGAGAGCCATCGGGTTTGAGCCGGCAGCGACCATCTTCAAACCTTCACGAACCATCGCCTGAGCCAAGACGGTAGCGGTGGTTGTTCCGTCGCCAGCGACATCATTGGTTTTGCTGGCTACTTCGCGAACCAGTTGAGCGCCCAAGTTCTCAAAGTGCTGGGCAAGGTCAATCTCCTTTGCAACAGTCACACCGTCTTTAGTGATTGAAGGGGCACCGAACTTTTTGTCAAGGACGACATTGCGACCTTTGGGACCAAGGGTGACCCTGACAGCGTTGGCGACTGCGTTAACACCGCGCTCTAAAGCCCGCCTTGCTTCCTCACTGTATAGCAACTCTTTGGGCATTTCCCGTCACCTCCATCGCGAGAGTTTTTCCGTTTATGCTTGAGCAGCAACGGTCTCTTTCTCTTCAACCTTGACAGCGAGGATGCTATCCTCGTCAACAATGAGATACTCTTCGCCGTCAATTTTGATTTCAGTGCCAGCATATTTGCTGAAAATCACGATGTCGCCTTCCTTGACTGAAACAGGTCGGCGCTCACCGTTCTCCAGCAACTTGCCGGGACCGACGGCAACAACAACACCTTCCTGAGGTTTCTCTTTAGCGGTGTCGGGAAGGATGATGCCACCGGGAGTTTTCTCCTCTTCCTCTCGCGGCTTCACCAGAACCCTACTCCCCAACGGGCGAACCTTCATCTCAATCACCTCCGTTCAGGGATTTCTCGCTTTGAGTTTAGCACTCAAAGGCACTGAGTGCTAACAGCCGTTTCTAAATTTTAGCCGCATTCTGCGGCGTGTCAAGAGGAATTGAGTGTGTTCGGAAAGCCTTTCTGAGCGGCTTTCCCTCAAGCGAAATCAGCCTACGGGAGGGCGAGGCTCCTGCCGAGCCAAAACTTTCGGCAAATCGTCAGATGGGCAGGTAGGCAAGTTGGGCAAAAGATTGCCCACCAATGAATTGGTGGGCTACATCTACGAAGCCTGCTAAAGCAGGCTATTTTCGGTCGGCTTGAGCCGACTTTGTTAAAGTAGCCCAGCATTTCAATGCTGGGCTAAGGTGTTAGGAAGGTGAGCCTTTGGGATGGCGAGGCTTTTACCGAGCCGAGAATATCGGCAAATCGGGAAATGGTCAGGTTGAGCAAAACTTGGGCTCACAGAGGTTCTCCCTCCCTTAAGCAATGAATTTCCGAACACATTCAGAGGGGTTGGGAGTGGATTTCAAAGGCTCATCTCCCCGCTGCAACCATTTCTGGCATTTTCTCGCGAATTTCGTCAACGCTCCTTTGGACTTCCACGATCCTGAAGGCTTCTATGCGGTCGCCAATCTCAAAATCGGAGAAATTCTCCAGACCGACCCCACATTCCATTCCCTCTGGGATTTCGTTTCGGTCTTCAGTGTAGTGGCGGAGCGAAATTATGCGGGTGGTGGCTATGACCTGACCGTTCCTGATAACTCGGCAAGGGGCGTTGAGAACTAATCGTCCTGAATTGACATAGCATCCAGCCACAATTCCAAAGCGGGTCTTGAAGGTCGCCCGAACTTCGGCGACACCGACGATTTCTTCGCGCTTAATCGGTTCAAGCAATCCCACAATCGCCTTCTTGACATCGTCCAAGAGTTCGTAGATGATTCGGTAAAGTCTGACATCAACCTGTTCGTGCTGCAGTGCTCTCCTGCCCGACGGGTCAACTTTGACATTAAAGCCCAATATGACGGCGTTTGAGGCGGCAGCCAACATGACATCGTTTTCCGATACATCGCCGACCCCTTTGTGGATGATGTTGATTTTCACCTCAGGATGCTCCAAGCGGCTGAGGGCGTAAGTAATTGCGTCAACGGAACCTTGGACATCAGCCTTGACAATGAGGTTGAGTTCTTTAACTTTCCCCGCTTGCATTTGAGCGAAGAAATCTTCCAGCGTGATTCGTCGGGTCGGTAGAAGTTGCTGCTGCCGTTTCAGTTCAGCCCTTTGTTCCGCTATTTCCTTTGCGATGTGACCGTCTTCAACGACTTCAAGTTTATCGCCCGCTTCAGGCAGTTCTTCAAGTCCCAAAATCGCTACGGGCTTTGATGGTGGTGCTTCCTTAACCTCGTTGCCCTTCCAATCGGTCATCAACCTTATGCGCCCGTATGTAGTGCCGGCGACAACCCAATCGCCTTTGCGGATGGTTCCCTGCTTGACAATAACTGTCGCAACTGGTCCTCGCTTCGGGTCCATCTTTGACTCCAAGATGTAACCCCAAGCGGGTGCCTCTGGGTCGGCTTTCAGTTCCATCAAATCAGCAACCAGCAGAATCATCTCCAGTAACTCGTCAATGCCCTCTCCTTTGAGGGCGGAAATGGGAACGCATATGGTTTCTCCACCCCACTCTTCGGGCACAAGCCCGTGTTCGGATAGTTGGACTTTAACTCGGTCGGGGTTTGCGTCTGGACGGTCAATTTTGTTGATGGCGACGATGATAGGAACTCCTGCAGCGCGAGCGTGGTTTATGGCTTCAATGGTTTGAGGCATAACGCCGTCATCGGCAGCGACAACTAAGACCACGATGTCAGTGACCATTGCACCCCTCGCTCTCAGAGCAGTAAAGGCTTCATGCCCTGGGGTATCAATGAAGACGATGGTTCGTCCTTTCCACTCAACTTCGTAAGCGCCAATGTGCTGGGTAATTTGCCCATATTCTCGTTCCGCTATGTTCGTCTTACGGATGGCGTCAAGGAGTGTTGTTTTGCCGTGATCCACATGCCCCATGACGGTGATCACAGGAGGTCTCGGGCGAAGGCGTTCGGATGGAGTTTCCTTAGCCTCCTCTTCTCCGATGCCTTTTTGGGTGGTTTCTTCAGGAGCAACACCCTCTTCAACCACAGCCACAGCGGTTTCCGTTTCCACAGGTGCAGGTTCAGTTGTTTTCACTTGCTCCGGCTTTTCACCGTCCTTTTCAAATTGGAACTCATAGCCCAACTCCTTGACCAACTTCACGACGATTTCTAAGTCAAGAGGTTGGGTCGGCATGGTGACGATGCCCCACTTCATCAATTGGCTCATAATCGTTCCCAAATCTGCCTTCATCCTTTCAGCGAGTTCAATGGGGGGCAAAGGACGACGGGGCAACAAAACGACCTGCGATTCCTTCTTCCCTTTCCGTTCTTGCAGCAACTCTCGGACTGCGTCGGCAGTTGATTCATCAATGGTGCTGGAGTGGCTTTTCACTTCCTCGCCGAGTTCTCTAAGCAACTCTATCAATTCAGCGTTTGAAATGCCCAGTTCTTTCGCAAGATGATGGATTCTCACCTTTGCCAAACGGCATCACCTCGTAAAATTGGCTTTCACCAAAGCCGCGATAAATCTCCAGACATCCAAAGGGTGTGACGCTTCAGTTGGCTCAAAAGTTCGCTCATCGTCTCAGGGTCTATTGGTCGCTTTAAACTGTGAGTCCAGCCTCGCTTTTTTACTGAAGCGATCAGACAATCTGCGTAGGGGCAGATATATGCCCCGCGCCCACCTAACTTTTGCGCCTCATCAATGATGACACGCCCGTCGCGAAGTGACGCAACTCTCAGCAAGTTCTTCTTGTCCCTCAAATTCCGACAACCAAGACACATCCGTTCGTTCTTTTCACCCTTCCGACGCCTCTGCTTCAGCACTACTCCTAACCGCCTCCTCAGTGGACAAGTCGGTTTCCATTCGTAGGTCGGCGTCTGAAGGGTTCGAATCAACCGAGACCGTTTCTTCACCGACTTGGGCAGAGACTGGTTCTTCGGAAGGAACTTCGTGACCGAGTTGGTCTGCAGTTCGTATGTCAATTCTCCAACCTGTCAACCTTGCGGCAAGGCTCACATTTCGTCCTTGTTTTCCGATTGCCAACGATAATTGGTCTTCACTGACTACCACGGTCGCAGTTCGTTCATCAAAGTTCACGATGACAGTTTCTGCCTTCGCTGGGCTAAGGGCATTCACTATGAATTTTGCCTCGTCGGGGCTCCATTCTATGATGTCCACCCGTTCACCTCTGAGTTCTTGCGTGATGTTATTGATTCGCTTGCTTTGCTGACCGACACAAGCCCCAACTGGGTCAATTGCTGGGTCTTTCGCCGCAACTGCTACCTTTGAGCGGTGTCCGGGGTCGCGAACCAAAGCCTTGATTTCAACAACCCCCTCGCGAATTTCTGGCACCTCCGCCTCCAGCAATTTCCTCAGCAATTCCTTGTGAGTTCTTGAGACAAGGATAATGGGCTCGGTGCTGCCAGTTGGTTTGCGGATTTCATAAATGTAGACACGAACCCGTTCACCTTTCTGAAAACTTTCCGTAGGCACTTGTTCACGGCGGGGAAGTAAAGCCTCCGCTCGGTCTAAAGTCAAGTAAATGTTGCCAAAAGAGTCCCACCGGGCGACTTGACCGACCACAACGGTGTTGACTTTGTCTTTGTAAAGTTCATAGACTCGGCGTTGCTCTATTTCCCGGATACGCTCCTGCATTCGTTGGCGCGCCAATTGCATTGCGGAGCGAGAAAATTCGCTCAAAGGTAGGTCTACACGAACTCTCATGCCCAGTTGTGCGTTTGGGTCAATCTTTCTCGCTTCTTCCAGACTGATTTCCAAATGGCGGTTTGTCGGGTTCTCCACGACTGTCTTTTCCAAAGCCAGTTTCAACACCTTGTTCTCCAAATCCAAAATGGCAACCACTCGGGGACGGACTCGCTTCCTTTGATGCCGTCCCATATCACGCATGAACTGCTTCTCGTAAGCGTGACGAATGCCATCGCACATCGCCCCTAAAACTTCTTCCAAAGGCAGTTCCTTATCCTTTGCTATCTGTTGGACAAGGGCAACGAGTTCGGCACTCATTTTTTAGCACCTCGCTTTGTGAAAGCATCCGACGAACTCAAAAGAAAAAGTGGGCGCGACGACCACCCACTTCCAACACGCACCTTCGCTTAAGCCAAATTTTTAGTTTAGCCCCATCACACTCAAAAAGAAAGGGTTCAGGAGTCACCACGAAGGCGAAGAATGCACCTTATCAGGGTCTGAGTGTATCTGGAAATCTATTCCCGAAATCGGGAGCGAACTCTCGGTGAGCCCAAACTTCACC
>ERZ1669248.959-NODE-959-length-11727-cov-6.301405_pt1 | contig 11727 bp, 6 predicted proteins | sample MGYA00579296_ERZ1669248 | MGnify/ENA primary metagenome ERZ1669248 (study PRJEB41166, sample SAMN08046057) | hot springs metagenome | biome: hot spring; feature: neutral hot spring; material: thermophilic sediment; isolation source: thermophilic sediment from...
GGTCTCTATCCCCTTCGAAACCACATTTTGGGCACTTCAGCCTTCTATAACCGTTCTCCCTTAGCTTAGCCCCGCACCCAGGGCACTTAGTTGACGTTCCTCTAGGGTCAATAATTACTACTGGGACACCGTGTTTCTCAGCCTGCCAGTCCGAGCGGGGTAACCCTAGATGTGAGCACTGTGCCGTTGGGCTTGAAGGACGCCCATGACCCCCATATAGAGTGGTTAGTGACCACAGTGAAGCACGGGGTCGAGGCACAATCAGTCCTAGGCAAACATACAACAACCTAGGACTGGAAATGGTTGGTTTTATTAAGTATGTGAGAATAATGTAGGTTAAGATAAGGAGGTCAGTGATGTCTAGGAGGATACTTATTGCTAATAAGGGAGAGGTGGCTGTAAGGATAGCCCGTACCCTTATTGAAAAAGGATACCACCCCTTAGGAGTATATGTCAGCAACGATGAGTTGAGCCCCCATAGAAGATACATGGTTGAAGAGGCGAAGATATCAAGCTACACAAACACAGAGGAGATTATTGAGGCTGCATTAGAGCTCGGTGCAGAAGCCATACACCCAGGGTACGGCTTACTCGAGAGCGAACCGGGGTTTTCCCAGGAGGTTGCACGCAGGGGATTAATATTCGTTGGCCCACCGCCTGGTCAAATAGAATTTGCTCGTGATAAACTAGCTGTCAAAACACTGGCGGAGAAGCTTGAAATACCGACCCTTCCATGGAGCCTTGTGAAAAACGAGGAGGATCTTGAGGAATTCGTAAGAACGTATGGCTATCCATTAATACTTAAACCCGTAAAAGGTAACTGGGGTAGGGGGCTTAGGATACTGTGGAGCGAGAAGGATCGAGACCAATTGAAGACCCTTATCAAGGAAGCCGAGAAAATATACAGGGATTCAAGGATATATGTTGAGCCATATATAACAAACGTTAAACACATAGAGATACAATTAATTGGTGACGGGGAGAAAGTAATTCATTTATATGATAGGGAATGCAGTATCCAGGATAACTACATGAAAATCCTTGTGGAAGCTCCCTCCACACTCCAAGTTAATGGTTTACGGGAAAAAATACTCAATTACGCCTTGTCAATCGGGGAAGCTATGAGGCTGAGAAATCTTGCAACAATAGAGTTTCTATATGATGCAAGAAGTCGCAGTGTCTTCCTTAATGAAGTAAACATGGGTCTATCCCCTGAGCACGTTGTCACAGAGGCTGTCACTAGGATTGACCTAGTTGAGAAGCAGGTTGAGGCGGCCCTATATTCTACAATAGGATTGAAGCAAGAAAACGTCTCATTGAATGGGTGGGCTTTCCAGGCCAAGGTATTTAATAAAAACATATTCAGGGATGAGCCTTCAAGCGGCTTAATTAAGACTTATAACGAGCCCAACGGCTTAGGAGTAGCATGTGACACTGGGATAGCTCCAGGAGTTAAGGTAAGAGACGAGTACACCCTCTTGGTTAAGGTGCTTGCCTGGGGGAGCAGTAGGCTTATAGCTTTAAATAGACTGAAGCGTGCCTTAAACGATATATATATCAATGGAGTGCACACCAATATACCAGTGCTAAGGGAGATCCTTGACTCGAAGTATGTTGAAAACGGGATCTACAACACCAGATTCCTCGTGGAGAAGAGGGATGAAATTATCTCTAAGCTCAGAGAAAGAATGCTGCTCCACGCTATCGCATCTATCTCCCTGATCGAGTACGGTAGTAAGGAGGCAAGGAAAATACTTGGAGAAGGCAAGTTGAGTACTGAGAAGATAATGGAGAATGCTTCAAGAACAAAGAGGACAGCATGGTTCTACTACGCCAGGCTAAGGGAGAGGATTAGGAGAAAATAAGGTTGGAGAGGCCTTCCGCCGATGCACGTGTTTTCAACACGTCTTAGATATCAATAGTTTCCTATGCATCATTGACTATATACTATTAATAGATGTATATAGGAAAGCTTTTTATCCCTCATGAGTATTCTTTGAAGACAAGTGAAAAGGTGGTTAAATGAATAAGGAGAACAAGTTCGTTCTATGGCTTGAGGAAGTTAGAAAAGAAGATGTCCCATTGGTTGGAGGTAAGAATGCAAACCTTGGAGAAATGATTAATGCTGGGATCCCAGTACCACCTGGATTTGCTGTTACAGCATACGCATTCAAGTACTTCCTTGAGAAGACGGGGCTTGGCGAGAAAATATATGGCATGCTGAGGAAGCTCGATGTAAACAATACTAAGGAACTTGAGGAGACAACCGCGAAAATAAGAGAAATGATAATGAACCAGCCTATGCCTCCAGAAGTAGAGGAGGAGATAAAGAAGTACTATATCGAGCTGGCAAAGAAGCTAGGTATGGATCCAAACAAGCTTAGAGTAGCTGTTAGAAGTAGTGCTACAGCAGAGGACCTGCCAGAGGCTAGTTTCGCTGGACAACAGGACACCTATCTAAACGTGTATGGAGCCGACAGCGTAGTATACCATGTTAAGAGATGCTGGGCAAGCCTCTTCACCGCAAGAGCAACATTCTACCGTGTTGCCCAGGGCATTCCACACGAGAAAACATTCATGAGCGTAACGGTTCAGAAGATGGTTAACAGCAGAAGTGCAGGCGTAATGTTCACACTTCATCCTGTAACAGGAGATGAGAATGTCGTAGTGATAGAGGGTAGCTGGGGTCTAGGTGAGTCAGTCGTAGGCGGTAAGGTTACTCCCGACGAGTTCGTTGTGGATAAGAAGACACTTAGCATAGCGGAAAAGCACATCAATAGAAAGATATTCATGATAACATTCGATCCAGCTCTAGGTAAAAACGTCCACTTGAAATGGGATGATCAGAAAGGTAGGTGGGTTGCTGAGGAAGGTGAAAACATTAGCCCGCCCCTAGCTCAGGTAGCCAATCCAGATAAGCAGGCATTGACAGAGGAAGAGGTTAGGAAGCTTGCTGAGCTGGCATTATTGATCCAGAGGCACTATGGTAAACACATGGATATTGAGTGGGCAATCGACTCTGACCTACAGTTCCCAGCCAACGTATTTATTGTGCAGGCAAGACCAGAGACGGTTTGGAGTACCAGGAAGGCTAAGGAAGCCGAAAAGAAACCAGAGGAGGTAAAGGGTAAAACCGTGAAGCTAGGTGAAGCAAAAGTACTAATTAGGGGGCTGCCAGCTTCACCAGGTATTGGTGCTGGTGTTGCCAAAGTCATATTCGACCCGAAGAGTAAGGAGGCCATGGAGTTCAAGGAAGGTGACATACTGGTAACAAAGATGACCGATCCTGATTGGGTACCATTAATGAAGAAAGCTAGAGCAATAGTAACCGATGAGGGAGGCATGACAAGTCACGCTGCAATAGTTAGCCGTGAGCTGGGTATTCCAGCAGTCGTTGGAACAGGCAACGCCACACAGGTCATTAAATCTGGTGTGGAGGTAACTGTTGATGGTGGCAGGGGAGTAATATATGAGGGTATAGTTGAGGAACTAGTAAAGCCAAAAGCTGAGGCGAAGACCGAGGGAGTAGTTGCAGCAGTAGGTATCAGCCCTGAGCAACTACTGCCATTATACCCTGTCACGGCTACAAGGATATACATGAACCTCGGTGAGCCAGACGCTATTGAGAAATACAAGGATCTACCCTTCGATGGCATAGGCCTAATGAGGATAGAGTTCATATTCACTGACTGGGTACAGTATCACCCATTATATCTAATTGAGATAGGTAAGCCGGAAATAGTCGTCAACAAGCTGGCTGAGGGTATAGCTAAGGTTGCACAGGCAATATATCCAAGGCCAGTTGTAGTGAGATTCAGCGACTTCAAGACAAATGAGTACCGTGGATTGAAAGGCGGCGAGAAATATGAGCCTGAGGAGAGGAACCCGATGATAGGATGGCGTGGAGTCAGCAGGTACATTCACCCGAAGTATGAGCCAGGCTTCAGGTTAGAGGTTAGAGCCATTAGGAAAGTAAGAGAAGAAATGGGATTGAGCAACGTATGGGTAATGTTCCCATTTGTCAGGACAACGTGGGAGCTTGATAGAGCCATTAAGATAATGGAGGAGGAGGGATTAAAGAGGAGTAAGGACTTCAAGGTATGGGCAATGGCTGAGGTACCAAGCATAGCACTACTGGCTGATAAGTTCGCTGAGTACGTTGATGGATTTAGTATAGGTAGCAACGACCTCACGCAGTTAGTGCTTGGTGCAGACAGAGACAGCAATATACTCGCTGAAATGGGCTACTTTGATGAGAGAGATCCAGCTGTACTAGAAGCGATTAGAATGATAATTGAGAAGGCTCATAGTAAGGGAGCTACTGTAAGCATTTGTGGGCAAGCTCCAAGCGTATACCCAGAGATAGTGGAGTTCCTGGTAAGGCTAGGAATAGACAGCATAAGTGTCAACCCAGACGCAGTGATATCAACAAGGAGGCTAGTGGCAAGCATCGAGAGAAAGATCATGTTAGAGAGGTTGAATAAGATAATTGAGAAGCTGAAGGACTTCGAGTAATTTTTCCCTAAAAATCATTTTTAATCCTTTAACCCGTTCAGCCAGCGATCAGCACTGGTAATATTAATCTAAATATGTTTTCCACAAACGTTTATATAGTATATACTATCTCTATTATTTCTTGGTGGAACCATGGCCAGGAAGGTAGTTATACTGGGGGCTAGTGGAAGAGACTTCCACAACTTCAACGTGTTCTATAGGGATAACCCTAACTATAGGGTCATAGCATTTCTCCAGACCCAGATACCGGGTATCTCGGGCAGGCGTTATCCACCATCGCTGGCTGGATCATTATATCCCGATGGTATCCCGGTTCTAAGCATGGATTACCTGGAGGAAATAGTTAAGACGTATGGGGTGGAAGAGGCTGTACTAGCCTACAGTGATTTAACTTATAGTGAATTAGGCTCAGTACTCTCCCGTGTTACATCCCTAGGGTTAACCTTCAAGATCCTGGGTCCCATGGATACCATGCTTGAGAGTATAAAGCCTCTCATAGCTGTTACAGGTGTTAAAACAGGAGCCGGTAAAAGCATGGTTTCAAGAGAAGTAGCCCTTGAATTGAAGAGACGAGGGCTGAGGGTTGGGGTGGTTAGACATCCAATGCCATATGGGGATCTAGAAAAATCAGTTGTTCAGAGTTTCCACAGCTTTGAGGACCTGGATAGGTATAATGCAACAATAGAGGAGAGGGAGGAATATGAGCACTACTTGAGGCTGGGGTTCTCGGTTTACGCCGGGGTTGACTATGGCAGGATACTTAGAGTACTTGAATCCGAGAACGATATAATACTATGGGATGGAGGCAATAATGACTGGCCATTCTATAAGCCAGACTTCATGATAACTGTTGCAGACGCTATGAGGCCTGGCATAGAGGTTTCATCGTTCCCAGGTGAGGTAAACCTCAGGATGTGTGATGCGGTAATAATAAACAAGGTTGATCAAGCCAGGCCAGGGGCTGTTGAGAAAATAAAGGAGAATATAAAGAGCAGGAATCCCAGTGCATATGTAAGCCTGGGAGAAAGCGTTGTCACAGTAGATAATCCCAAGCTAATCGAGGGTAGAAGGGTATTAGTTATCGAGGACTCACCCACTGTAACGCATGGCGGAGCACCATACGCGGCTGGCTATGTAGCAGCATTGAAGCATGGGGCTCAACCAGTTGATCCACGGCCATTCGCAACCGGCTTCTTCCAGAAAATATATGAGGAGTACCCGCATATGGGCCCGGTTCTCCCGAGCACAGGGTATAGGCCAGAACAATTGAAGGAGCTTGAGGAAACCATAAGGAGGGCTCCGGTAGATGCTGTTGTGCTTGGAACACCCTCAGACATAACCAGGCTTATAAAACTGGATAAACCGGTTGTGAGAGTAGAGTTTAAACTGAAGATTGTTGAGGGGCCCACGATAAAGGAGTATGTTGACATGTTTATGGAGAAGGCGAGGAAAAAAGTCTTGTAGCTACTACGTCTTTTTCCTGGTTAAAACATAGACTAGTCCAGTCAGGAACACTATAGTCAACACTATCACTAAGTAGATGTAGTCTTCTCCACTACTAATTCTCTCCGTAAACGTCTCAGTTATTGTTGTGGTATTGGTCACTGTGGTTGTCCACGTTATCTTTTGCGTCTCTACAATAGATACCGTTGTATATATTGTAGTGGGCTGAGTCACAGTAGTTGTCTCAGTTATTGTTGTCGGCTTAGTCACTGTTCTAGTGATGTATGCGACAGTGGTTGATGTAACTGTTTCAGTTTTCACTACTTGGCTAGGTGTCTCTACAGAGATTTCTTCACCTTGTATAAACTGTGATAAGTCTAGTCCTTCAGGTATGCCATTGATAACTATTGGCTGATCACTAGTTCCCTGCATGATATACACATAGTAATCGAGGTTTTGAGAGATATATAGCCTATGTGTAACGGGATCTATTGAGAATACCACGCTGGCTGACGCTGGTATCTTGGCTACAATGTTTATCACTGTCTTCCCTGCTGTAAAGCGTAGCCTCACAGGGTATTCAACTGGCTCCCTATATATGTTTTTCTTCGAGTTAACCACCGAATAAGCTGTTGCATTCAATGGTATCACTTTTAATGTCCCGCTGTCATCACCCAGCGCTATTGGGGTATACGTGTATGTTCCATTAGGATAAAGGATTAACACTAGGTAGTGGTATACACTACTGCACTCAGCGCCAGGTGTTATTACATCACTACAGGAATACAATGGAGAACCAGCACTACCTACTATGAGGAACTCTGTATTATTGTAACTATATTTAACCCATGCATGGAAGTGTGCCTGTAGCACTAGGGCCGGCCATCCATAGTTATTCATGTAATTCAATAACACGGTATCATATCCTGTTTTCAGGTTATGGTTTACATTTGGGTAGAGGGGCCTATGGAATCCAAGTATTAGGTGTTTACCCCCGGTGTAATTATATGCAGCCTTAACCTGGTTACCCCACGTAGTTATATCTGCCTCGGAATTAATCAGGGCTATTCTCCACCCAGGTATATCGTCAATAGTGATATTGTCTGATCCTATATACTGTCTCCATAGATCGATGCCCGTGCCATTTAATCCACTATAGGTCACGTCATGGTTTCCAGGTATCATCCAAATGTTTTCTAGACGGGTCTTATTAAGGATTCCATATAATCTATCATACTGTTCAGGTGTGCCTAATCCCACGTTATCTCCAAGCCCTATCACGGCTAGCGGAAGAGCACTCTCCGCTTCGTTTATAGCCTGGTAGAATACCTCTGGTGGATCCACAGCGTTCACATCCGGGGGCCTATTGTCACCGATCACTATTAAAGGATACCATGGTAGATTACCCGGGATCACGATACGGGTTTTCACGTATAATGGCACCATGGTTGATGCATCAGCATTTAAAAGAGGTGTTGCAATTGGCGGGACAAGCAGTGATACCAGGATTATCAGGATGTACATAGCCCATTTATTCAATATATCACGCTCCTCAACAGGGTTATAACCATCTATGGAGGAGCAGGTATATAAGTTAATTAAATCTATTCTTAGGAATATGATGGAAGTGGATAAGCGGGTTTAACACCGGTGTAAAAAGTGGCTCTGAGAATTGCTGGTGAAACCATATATGTACCAGATCTAACGGCTCTTACACAGGGAGCCGTATCCAGGTTGATTGATGAGGGAAGCGTTAGCGGTAGAATAGTTATCCATAGAGCTATGCTCCAGCTGTTAGAGTACAATGCCTCGAAAGGCAGGGTTATAGGTTACGCAGGTCTCGAGGAACTTCGCAGGCTACGACAATACAATGATACAGGGATAATCAAGCTCGAGTTCGCTGGTGAAAGGCTTAGGGGGTTCATTGAGGACGAGGAGCAATTAGTCGGCGAGGTGAACTCCCTTATAAGGGAATATGCTTACTCTGTTAACGGTGTATTAATAACGGGTAATGAGCTACAGTACCAAGTGGCTAAATCCATGGGCATACAGGTTGTGCTGGTCAAGGATAAGGAGCGTGGAAGACTAGGGTTCGAGAAATACTTTTCCGAGAACACCATGAGCGTGCACTTAAAGGAGGGGGTGGTACCAGTAGCCAAGATTGGTAGGCCAGGCGAATGGAAGTTCGTGAAGCTAAGTGATACCCCGTTAACCAGGCAGGAGATCGAGCAGATGGCTAATGAGATAATAGAGGCTACTAGGAGTAGAAGCGATGCCTTCATAGAGATAGATCGAGCCGGCTCCACTATAGTCCAGCTGGGAGCCTACAGGATAGTTATAACGAGGCCCCCTTTAAGCGATGGATGGGAGATCACGGCTGTGAGGCCATTGAAGAAACTGAGACTAGAGGACTATAATCTCCCGCCGGAGCTGGTTAAAAGGCTCAATGAAAGGGCTGAGGGTATACTCATAGCTGGTGCACCAGGGATGGGTAAGACGACCTTTGCTCAAGCCCTAGCGGAGTACTACATGAGGATGAATAAGGTTGTGAAGACCATTGAGTCGCCTAGGGATATGATACTTCCACCAGATATAACCCAGTATAGCAAACACTATGCTGACACAGGGGAATTACACGACATCTTATTGTTATCGAGGCCTGATTACACGGTCTTCGATGAGATGAGGAATGATGAAGACTTCAAGCTATTCGCTGATCTAAGACTAGCCGGAATAGGAATGATTGGGGTTGTACATGCCACGACACCTATAGACGCCATCCAGAGATTCATTGGAAGGGTTGAACTCGGAATGATCCCCTCGATAATAGACACTGTGATCTTCATTAAGAATGGGCAGATAGACAAGGTATACGAGGTCAAGATGACTGTGAAACTACCAACTGGGTTACGTGAGGCAGAGTTATCAAGGCCAGTGATAGAGGTGAAGGATTTCCTCACCGGTGAGCTAGAATATGAAATATACACTTTCGGCGAGCAGACGATAGTGGTACCAGTTAAAAAACTACGTGGTAAGCAGGGCATCCACGAGAAGATTATTGAGGAGATCGGTAAGATCATGCCTGAGGTAGATGTGAGAATGGAAAACGGTGATATAGTGATCACTCTATCAAGACAGGACTTAAAGAAGTATAATAGAAGGATTAAGAGGCTTAGGAAGCTTGAGGAAAAGTATAATATACCTGTGAGAGTTAAGGTGGAGGAGTAAACTCACCGCATAGTATAATCCAGTATACTCTTATCCCCCTTAATCATTGAGATTAATGCTTTGAGCCTGAGACTGTTTTTCACGGTTTCAACCGGGATCTTGAAGGCGCCTCCCTCCGATCCGGCGAGTTTCTCGAGGGGTATAAGGAACCATTCCCCGCTTCCAACGAATTTAACAGCTATGAAGGGTGTTGCGCCAGCCCTCCTTGAGAACTCTTGTAGCTTCTCCACCTGCTCCCTTCTAACATAGATTGTTCTCTCCTCCTTAATAGTCTTAACCTCCATGGCCACTATTTTACCATGGTAGATAGCTACTATATCAGGGTATTTGACATGCCTAGCTCTACTACCACTTGCAGGGGCCCTAATAACTGCGAAACCATGATCCCACAGCCTCCTAACTAAATCCCTCTCATGAGAAAAACCCCTAGACCTATTACTCATGTAGCCCCCTCAAGCTGATTAAAATTTATTATTTGAGATAGTTAAAAATAGTATTTCAACAGAGGGTGATATGTATTGAAGACACGATATTACCTGCATTATCTACTATTATTTCTCATAATACTTGGTTCAATAGTATACTTGAATACGTATATTGCGGCTGCTGAGACAACCCCGGCTATACCCTCTATAACAAGTAATATAACCGAGATAATCACCGCTAACATGGGACCAGTTGTACCAGTTATAATGTCACCCGGGGAATCGTTCATCATAGAGCTTAGGCCGGAGTATTCTTCTCTCAGTATCTCCTCAGCGTACATATGGACTGTTAAACCAGTTAGCAACCGGCTTGTAGTCTACAATTACACTTTAAGTATAAGCAGTGTAGGTCCAGGCATATACCAGGCTACTATATCATCAGAAGTTGAGGATGGATTATATGACTTATCTCTTCTAGCAGGCTCAACAGTATACAATGTGCCTAGATCAGTATGGGTGGTGAAGTCCTGGCCTTCAGTGATCAGATTCGTAGAGAACACTGATATACACTTCATAGCAGGCCAACCAAATCCATTTACAGGTGATATTAATCGTATAGCTGGATTTACTATAGATAACATGTTATCACCCTTCTTCATTCTATGGCTCGGCGATGCAGCTGACAATGCTGCTTCATCAGAATATGTGATGGCTCTCGCGTACAGGTATGCCTATCTATATAACATACCTGTGTTAGGCATACCCGGGAACCACGATTACGCCTCCGGGGGTACTTATTATACGAATTATCTTGGACCCACGAAGTGGTTTAGAGTAATAGCTGGTAAGCTACTTATAATAGGTATATGGTCACCCGAGCAAGGATACCCCTCATGGGAAGACCTAGTATTTGCCCAACAGGTGCTCCAGAATTATAGTAGTATACCCTATAAGACGATATTAGTCCATCATCCGCCATTCTATTATCAGGGAGAACTATACACTAGGTATGATGATGAAAACGTGTTGAAACCATATGTTCCAGGCGGTCCCTCCACACCATTGAGTAGTTATTGGTCAAATAACATGACAGCGTTCAGATACTTCTTGAAACTCGTGGAGGACTATAATGTAACAATGGTTTTATCCGGTCACACGCACAGGGACTTCTTCACGAAGTATGTGAGCACTAGGACTAATACGACAACCCTATTCCTCACATTTACAACGTTGTCGCAGGGCTCAGCATCTTATGATGGATTAAGCCTCATGGAGTTCGACTTGAATACTGGTCGATTAGACTTCCCGTTAAAGCCGCCTACATTTATTGGTTTCCAGAACTCTACGAGGGCCCTGGCTTTAAACAGTATACCAATAGGAATATATCCGGTTCAAAATAGCCTTGGATGGAGTAATTTAACGTTTACATATATGAATGCTGTTTACTCTGATGCAGGTTACACGTTTAGATTCGAGAACAATAATATATCATGGATAAACTTCTCTGGCACCATACTATGGAGCCTGCCATGGGCTGGTAACAGTGTAAACTATCAAGTGGTTAACGTCTTGAATAATGCATCCATAAAGATCATTGATTACAAGATCATTGGGGGCAGGCTCTTCCTATTATTCGAGTTAAACCTGCCTTTCCAGGGCGGGTTAACATTAAGGCTGTACACAAATCCTGACTCCAAGCAGCCTATGATATCCCTGAGAAGAACAGTGCCGCAAACACCCTCCGTTAATAGGGATGTGACAATATATATTGAGTTATCTGATGAGGGGTTGGGGATAGATCCGGGTAGTATAGTGGTTAGACTGGGGAACAACGTAATTAATTATAGTAGTATGCCTCAAAGAAATACCTATACAATGACTCCAAGCACCTACACGGAGAAATTCAACATTGTAACCCTTGTTATAACAGTATATGTCTCCTCTAATACGACGGTGACACAGCCACTGTTAATCCAGGTAGCGGATAATGCTGGAAAACCAGCCAATGCATCATTCAACATTACATTCGTGGGTCCCATGTTGACGACCACAACTACAACGACTACGACCACTACCACAACACCTCCTACGACTACAACAACCACCACAACGACTA
>ERZ1669248.961-NODE-961-length-11714-cov-54.303971_pt1 | contig 11714 bp, 6 predicted proteins | sample MGYA00579296_ERZ1669248 | MGnify/ENA primary metagenome ERZ1669248 (study PRJEB41166, sample SAMN08046057) | hot springs metagenome | biome: hot spring; feature: neutral hot spring; material: thermophilic sediment; isolation source: thermophilic sediment from...
ATTGATCATTATTATATTGATGGTTCAAATAAAAAAGATTTAGCAAAAGCTTGCACAGAAGGAGGAAAACCTATTTTGACAACTTACGCTTTAAAAGAAGGAGTTAACCTTACTCATTATTCAAATATAGTGTTTTTGTCTTTACCTTTAGCTTATAGAGATTATTACCAAAGCATTTCCAGGCTTCATAGAATAGGGCAAAATAAAAAAGTTTATGTTGTCAAGGTTTTATCATCAAAAATAGATTGGTATGTTAACAAAATTATTCAGCAAAAAAGAAATCTTTTGGAAGAATTACAAAGGAAAACAATTGAAGAACTCAAAGAGGAGATAGAGCAATGTCAGTAGAAAAGCTTTTTTATGATGTTCTTATCAACCACCCTAAATATCTTGAGGCTTTAGCAAATTTTAATGATGATTTTATTGTTTTCAAGCAATTAAAAAGCGATGCTTCTAAAGTGTTTTTCTATCGATTATCCTTGATTTCAAGAGAACTTTTAGAAAACCCATCCGTCAAATACAGGGTCAGTATAGGCATTTTCAATGAACAGGTAATGCTTGAAAATCTTGTGGATACTTTCTTTTTATCTGTTGTTGACATTGATACTTACCACGAAAATTTAGTGCCAGAAATTCTAACAATCTTACGGGATAGAGATTTAGACCCAAGCTATATCATTAAGACAGATAAAGGAATTCATTTGATTTATTTATCCAAAAGATGGGTTATTTCGGAAGATAATTTGCATGTCTATGCTTATGCATCTTGTTCCACTATGTTTAAAGATTATTTAAATGTCTTTTTGAAAAATGTTGTTTCAATTGACAAAGTTATGCCTTGTGATGGCTCTTATTATACAAGATTAGATGGGGAAGTGCTTTATGAAGGCACTATGTATGAAAGTTTTTACGATTGGTTTTATAGGTTTTATTCAGATAAGACTACTTTTGAAGAAGAAAGTGATTTTATTAACTTAACTAAAGATTTTGACTTTTCAAACATAATGCATAACCCTGATTATTTAACAAGCTTCTTTTTGAGTTTGTATGACACAAAATACATTTTCAACTACATAAAATTCAATTGTCCTACATTGAACCATATTTTACAAAATTTCCATAGTCATACTTATGATGAGTGGAAAATCGCAGTTTGGTTATATTATTTCTTATACAGATATATTGCAAAAGATGAAAAAGAGCAACAAGAAATACTTTCTGATTTACTGAATAAAGCGGCTTTGTATAAAAAGCATACACCAGATGTAAGCGTTAAAAAGACTAAAAAATTTTTTGAATGGTTTTTAAAGAAACAAGTCCCGCCTTTATTTTGGAGTTGTAGAAAAATGCACGAAGTTTTCAATTGTGGTAAATGTCCTTATGTCAATCAGCGGAAACTACCTTTTGTCCCTGATTTTGTTTTGCCAACTAATTTTATGATACTTGATGACAAGTATTATGTTGCAAATCCTAAAAAGAAAGGCGAGTATCTTTATGTTTGCCAATTCTTCTATCCTTTAAGCGTTGTAATGTCACCTTGGGATAAAGAAGTTATTGTCAAAATTTTAACTTTTTTTGGAAAAGAAAGAGTAGAGCTTATTGTTCGCCCAGATATTTCAAAAGGACTAAAAGAAGCTGACAAGTTTATCATATCTTTGAAAAAACACTTTTTAGAATTGATTCGCTTTTTTAATTCCAATATGTTAAGAACAGTGGAACAAGAATACATTGGTGTTTATCCACCAGATTCTCCACATAAATACATAACCATTGAAGACTTCTCTTTATTTACTGATGAAAAGCACGATTTTGGTAATTTAGTGGCTGAGAAAAAAGGTTATTACGAAATTTTTGAAGAAATGATTTGGGCGCTTTTAAATGATTACCCTGACAAAGATTATTTTCATTATAAAGTTGCTGTTTTATTGGCTCTGTTTTCAATTTTTTATTTACGTTATTACAAGCTTTTCCCATTGAATCCCTGCTTCCTTTATTTTGGAACTTCAGGAATTGGAAAAACTACTTGTTTAAAAATTATAAATGCGTTCTTTAGAGAGCCTGTCAAGATGTATGAAGCAAATATTGAAGGAATTACGGATGCTTGGATAAACAGAAAAGCTTCAGTTATTAGATTACCTGTTTTTATTGATGATGTTAAAGTTCATTCCACAAGAGATTTTAAAAACCTTTTCCAAAAGTTGTATCAATTTGCTAATAGGAACTTGTCTAAATTGAATGTTCAATTTATGGGTTCAGGAAACTTCTATTGGGTTTTATTTTTCTCGGCTGAAATAAGATTTGTTTATCACTTTTTAGTGACAGATGGCTTAAACAGAAGATTTCATTTCATTAATATGGGATTTAAACATTCCAGATTGCAGTATTTAGCAAAAGTTATCACTGAAGAAATTATATCGATTTTGGAAGACAATTATGGACACGGTTTCTCTTTTTATGAAAAATACGTTATGCCTTATGAAAGGGAAATTATAACCTATATGGAAGATAAAAAGCCTAGATTTTATGAAATTTTTGATATAGGAGTTCACAACAGGATTTTGCGCTGTTTAGAGAAAATAGCACAGATTTTGTTTAAAGACAATGAAAGAGCTGAAGGCTTGATTTTTAGGTTTTACAGAAGCCTAATCAATATTCCAATGGTGCCTGTTTTAAAGGATCAAGAAGTGAAAGAATTTCAATTAGCTGAGAAATACCCTTATATTTATGATGAACTTTTTGATGATGAAATGATGCTTTCTTTCCTCAAAGATTTCAAAGAGATTTCCAATTTGGCTGAAAAAACAGGCTTCTTGTATGAAACAATGAACAGATTAACAAAAATTAGCTATGAACTCAACTTTTTCTATAACATCCTCTTTGCAAATCTTATGATAACTTCAGGCGATGTGAAATACATCTATCCTGATTTTACTTATAACCTGTTCTATCAAGTCTTATTGGAAAACAAAAGCATTGAAATTCTTTTGGAGCAAATATTGTTATTGCACAATCAATTGAAAAACAAAATAAAAATTTTGAAGGAATTAGGTTTTTATGAAAAGTTTTTGAATTATTTAGAAAGAATAGACATTTACAAAGGCTTAAATTTATATAGAGCAATTACGGAATTTGAGAAGAAATATAGCAAAGAGTTGATTGTTAAGCCTACGGAAAGCTTAAGTGATGAAATACCTTTTTAAAGGAGGCGTTCTATGAAGCTTGCGATGGTTGATGTGGAGACCAAAGGTTTGTATGGCGATTTTATTTTAGGTGGAGTTTTAATTGATGAAGAGCCAATCTTTTTTGATAATAAAGAAAAGATGAAAGCCTTCTTACAAGATTTAGAAGAGAAGCAATATGTTTTGGTTGGGTTTAATCTTATGTATGATTTTACGGTTTTGGATTATAAGCCCAAGTCATACAAGAGTTTTCACGATTTATTGCTTTATGCTAAAGCTATTTCAGGGATGCTTGATATAGAGAAATTTGGTTTAGATGATTTGGTTGAACATTTTAAAGTTTACAAATATCTATCAGACAAAAAAACTATTCATAAGCTTTTGGAAAAAGGAGTAGTGAGCTTTGATATACGGAAATATTTAACAGAGGATTTAGTGGCAGTAAAAAAGCTTTTTGATTATTTAGCCAAGTTTTTCCCTGCAGGATCTAAGGTTTACAATGTGGACAAAATGATTTTAATTATTTTGCTTGACATACAAAAAAGAGGCTTGCCTTTAAATATAGATGAAGCCGAAAGTTTATTAAAAAAGTATAAAATTGATCTTTTAGGCATAGCAGAGTTTTTCAGAAAGCGTTATAATCTCAATGTTAATTCACCGCTTCAAATAGCTAAGAAATACAACTTACCTAATGCTCAAAGAAAAACTTTGATAGAGTTTTTAATCAAATCTGAACAGGACAAAAATGGGCACAATGCTTTAGTTTCGGATATTAAAGGCATTTTGCAATATAAAGAAAAAGCAAAAATTGTGGAGTTTTTAACTAAATTTTTAAAAGTAGCAAGAAGAAACAATAACAGAGTGACAGGTTATTTTCACCCTTGCGGTGCTATAAGTGGTAGGATGTCTTGTTCTAATGAAAACCTTATGCAAATCCCTAAAGAATTGAGGAAAATTTTTCAGACAGATAAATATTTCTTAATTTATGATTTTAATCAAATTGAATTGAGGCTTGCGGGTCAAATGTGGAAAGAACCTTTGTTTATTAAAGCTTTCCAAAATGGCGAAGATTTGCATACATTGACCACTCAAAAAATATTCAAAAAAATGGATGTTACAAAAGAAGAAAGGCAAGTTGGGAAAACATTTAACTTTGCTATGCTTTATGGAGCTGGTATAAACACTTTATACGATTTACTCATTTCAGCCAACTTAATGTATTCTTTAGAAACAATTAAAGAGTTTAGAAATCTTTGGTATGACTTGTATAAAACCATTCAAAAACACCACTGGGAATTAATCCAATATTTCAAAAATCATAATGAAATTGTTGTGGAAACAGGTTTAGGTAGAATTATCAAAGCTAAAAGATTTTCTGACGCTTTAAATTTCCCTATACAAGGAACAGGAGCCGATCTATTAAAAGGCGTTGTCATTAAATTTTTAAAAAAATGCCCTGATGCTAAAATCTTAAACCTTGTGCACGATGAACTTCAAATTGAATGCGAATCCGAAGAAGAAGCACAAGAATACGCTAAAATTTTAGACCAATCCTTACAAGAAGCTTGGCAAGTAATATTCCCTGAAGTATTAGTGCCAGTAAAAGGAGAAGCTACAATCAGCAAATCTTTAGCCAAATAAATTCTTAATTTCTTTAGCAGAAAACTCAAGAATTACATAATCAGGATAGATTTCCTTTAAATGGTGGCATTTATCCCGATATAAATTAAAATGTTTTTGGCAAACCATACAATAATAATGTTTAAAACCGTGGACACTAATTGTATAAACTTTAAGTCTATGATTTTTTACTTCTTTTTCTTTTGCTTGCACTTTTCTTTCTCCCTTTAGAGATTTCTGGTAGAGTGGGTAGCTTTAAGTCATCAAGTTTTCTTCTTTTTCTTGGCATTCTTAAGCCTCCTTTATAATTTACTAAACAATTTGCGCCTTAATTGTGTTTCATCAAAATCTTGTTTTATCCATTCTAATACGGTTTCTTTACCATATTTTTCAGCCAAACTCTCAACTATCTCATTATAATCGTGACTAAATATTTCCCTTAATTCAGGAAGAGCCAAATAAGCCTCACTAAGTAAAATATTAAAACTTCTTAATAGTTTACGATGCCTTTCTAAATCTATTTCCTTCTTTTTCTGATCACTTGCTAAAGTTTTCAAAACATTTGCATAAGTCTGAAAAGCATTTATTATGGTTTCCCTGTTCTCTGTTCTATAAATACTTTCTATAATAAAATCTTCTTTGCCCAAAACTCTTTCTTCATAATCCTTTATGTTCCGCACTCTTGGTAAATAAATATAAGCTATCACCTTCGGATCACCTTTTATTAACTCTTCGGCATACATTTTCACATTTTCAACAAAAGAGCCCGTAAATATTAAATCCAACATTTTTGGAATAGTCAAAGGATGAGAAAGCAGAACACCTGTCATATAACCCAACCAAGTTAACCAACCAACTTCTCTGCGGTCTATTAAATTGCTCAAAAATTCTCCTAATACCTTGTCTGTTGTTACATCTTTTTGAGGACCATAAGCTGATAAAGTTCGTATTAAACCATATTTTAAATTTCTCCAAATAGGAATCATTTGTGTAAGGGTATTAACTACTTCTTTAACAAAAACTTTTTCATCTTGACCTACAGCAAAAGCTCTAAGAAATTGCCATACTGATCTCCATACAGGAAAAGTAAAATCAAAAGAAGTAGAAACAGCACCAGGCGAAACCAACCCTTTTTCCTCTAAATCTAAACGCTTCACAAAATCTAATAACTTTTGCAACCCTATATTAATATAAGAAGCTTGATGTTCATCAGCATGTAAAGTTAACCATGTACCTAAATCCCAAGCCAATCTACCCATAAATTTTTCTTTAGGTAAACCTGTTAAATTAGCAAAAAGATTTTTAATAAGAAGCTTAACTGTATCATCCCTTTCCTCAAGCCAAGTTTCAAATTCTCTTGAATCACCAGTCAATACACTCATCGTAAATCCTACTACAGGACTTACAAAATCTTGATAAAGCTTTCTTATCGTTTCAATTGGAGCCACTAAAGGAGAAATCGCAGAAGGTAGAAAAATCGTGCCTAATAAAGTCAAATAAAAAGAATTCATTAAATATCTTAATTTTTGTGGACTTTTTAACATATTGAACCAACTTGTCATAGCTATTTGGAAAGGCGCAACTACAAAAGGATACCAGCTCTGAAGAACCGCAAGAGTTTGCCCTAATTTAGAACCACCCGCTAATTGACTTAAACTTGCAGGATTATCTATTAATCCCGCTAAAATAGAAGCAACTTCATCCACACTTTCAAGTGGTATTTTCTTTAATCTTAAAAACTGTGCAACCTCTTGATTAAACTTGGGATTTTTTATTAATTGATGTGAAACAATGGATTTCAAAATCCCTTCAAAGAAACTATAACCCGCAGGCAACCAATCACCAGGCAACCTTGTTTGAGATAGCTTTCTTATTACTTCCCTTCTAAAAGCTGGACTATTTATCATTGCTTTAAAGAAATCAAAATGACTGCCTAATAGCTCATAACTCGGGAATAAAGTCTTTATGGCAGTTTGAACTTGTATAAAAGCCCCCAAGGGAATCTTAGGATTGAAATAAGTAAATAACCTTGAAGCTTTACCTAATATAGAAAGCCATTTGGCTCTTGTAAAACCTTCGCCTTTAAGTGGTTGCTGATAATCTCTAATTAATTGCAAAGTTTTAGCTAAAGCCGTATCTTTGTAATTTTGCAGTATAAACTCATCAAAAAAGTTTAAAACCCCAAATAATTGCCTTTCTTCATAAGCAAAATTCCTCATATAAGATTTGGTTAAATACTCCAACAAGTCTTTTTTATCCACAAATTCTGTTAATTTTAAAAATCCCCAAGTGGTTAACCTGGGTTGTTCCCAAGGCATCTCATCCATCCAAGCCTTCCATTGCTCATACACTTCAGTAAAAGAAGGAGGTTTAGGTACCTCTTTTTCCAAAGCATTCGCAATTGTTTTAATCCACCCGCTATCTAAAAGAATTTCTGTCTTTTTTGTCATTTGCAATTCTTTTATTATGGCTTTTAATTGTTCCGCTTTATCAGCATCTATTTTCCCTAATTCTTCTAAACGCTTTATAAGAACTTCAGTTTTAACATGCTTTGTTTTTAATTCCGCCTCTTTTGCAAGATTTATTATTTCCTCTCTAATCTCTTTTAATTTTTGCTCAGCTTCTTTTATCAATGAAGATTGCTCAGTTATAGTTGCCAAATAATTATCTAAACTTTTCAATTTCTTTTCAGCTTCTTTTACACTTTCAAAAACATCCCCAAAAATTCTACTAAAAGCAGGTTTAGTTGGAATAACTGACATAGGGTATTTAAATCTTTCAATAATTTCTACATCATTTGAAGATACCCCCAAAGATTTAGCTATATAATCCTTAATTTTCTGATAAAAATCTTCCGTATTTTTTGCCTTCTTAGCAATTTGATTAACCAACTCATTAGGCATATAAAAAGATTTAATTTTTACCTCTTTCCCAACCTCAGGTATTAAAGTCTTTATAGCCACTCTAAAGACTTGTGTAAAATCAGAAGTAGGAATATAAACCAACCACAAATTATTAGGCAGTCTAAGGTTCCCTATTTTTTCTATCTCTTTTAAACCTTCATCAGTTTTTAAAAACCACTGAATTGTTAAACTCTTCCTACCTTCTGCAATTTGACGCCTAATAAAATCTTCAATACTTGCCATTACTTCAGGTTGATGTAATACTTCCTCTAAAGATAGCATAGAATAAGGCAACCCTCTTGCTTTAACATATTCCTCAAATTCAGGACCTAAATGTATTAACAACTTCTCGAATGTAGCCCCAACCTTAGATAAATCTTCAACATCAATTTTATGCATTAATTTGTGTAAAGAAAAATTGAAATACCTTGAAGCATTCATTGTAAAGAATTCAAGTAAATCGTGGTTTTTATCAAAAATTTCCGCAAGCTTCAAAGGATTTTCTAAATTTTTATAAACTTCTACTATGTTGTCTAAATTAGCCTCTAAAAACTGTTGTAAAACTCCTCTTTTTGCAAAATACTTCACCGAAATTTCAGTTGGATTAACATAAAGATTGGCTAATTTGAGAGCCTTGTTTTCAGTATATATCTGTGCAAAAGCCTCAGGCAACATAGAAAGAAACGGCTGAACCTTTTTGACTGATATACCCTTCTCCCATATCCCTGCTCTATCTTCAATAACCCTCTGAAAAGCCCCTAAAGCTTCTCTTGTAGGTTGAGGAAGATCAATCGCAAAAGGATCAGAAAGATTTATATGCATTCGTAAATCCTCAATAGTTGGAGGACCAAAAGTTTTCTTAAAAATTGCCTCTCCACCTTTTTGCACAACTCTCTTAGCAACAGGCACATAAGGAGTAATAGCTAAACCTGTAAGAATTATATCTCCTATACTCGGTATTTGATTTTTAAATTTGATATCTGTTAATAAATGAAGCCCCATACTACCTAAAAAACTCAAATCAGAATACCTAAAAGCTTTGCTTATTAATGCCTTATACCAAGCTTTTTTTAACGCTTCTTTACCTATTGTAGATAAAAACATTTTTATACCTAATCCACCAACCCCACCCCAAAATAAACCCATAGATAAGAAATCCAAAGTTTGCCCAACTTTTTCTAAAGCCTCAGTTGTGGTTCGCCATTTTAAATAACCTGCCATAGTTTGTTGCCAATTCTTCGCTAAATAAGCCATTTTTTTCTCATCTTTTAAATCTTTTTCATCGATAACACCTAACAAAGTCAATCCATTAAGTATATAAAATACATCAGGATCAATACCACGCCTTTTTAATTCTTCTACTTTTTGCAATTGTTGAGGAGTAGCTGTAAACCGACCTAGTCTCGCTAAAGTAGCAAGATAGTTAAAATTTTTTATCTCAGGCTTTGTAAGTAAGGTTTCATTGAAGATTTGTTTAAAACTTTGATGAGTTCTAAGATGAGTATAAAGCCCGTATAGAAAATACCCTTTATGATTAATATGTGGTTCTTTTCTCTGTAATTCTTCAACTAAACTTAAAACATTTTGCTGATACCGCTCATCCGTAAGAAACTTTTTGATTAATTTCGTATCACCATAAAAAATTTTCCTTAAATCCTCTGTATCAGCACCGTGGGTAACCTTTTTCCATAACTCTTTTAGAGGGTGTATTATTTCTTCAAACATAAGGCAATATTATTTTTTAACAATTATTTCATTATTTGTATAGAGGCTGAGCCCCTCCTGGGTGCTTGATTACACCCCACAAATTTGTAGGATTATCTTTATTTTGCGTGTTTTTTTCGGGTGGTTGCTTTGGTTGTAGATAAGAAGGTATCCCACCTGTCTGCGGCGAAGATCCTTTAGGCTGGTACTGTTTCCACAACTCATCTAATATATTTGTAGACTTTTGTTCATTTTTCTTTTTTAGTTCTTTTATTTTTTCTCCTGTATACTCAGCTCTTTTCAATTTTTCTAAAATTAGATACGGAAGAAGTTCTTCCTTTAGTTTAATGTTTAAGAACTGAGCTATAGATTTCAATTCATCAGTATAAACTCTTAAATAAGCCAACTCATCTTTTAACCTCTCATACAAAAATTGCAATGAAGCCAGTTGGTTTTTATACTTTTCCAATTCAGTTGAATAAATCGTTGGTATATATTGGTTTAAAACATTTAAAGTTTCCAACATCTTATCAGGCATTTTAGTGACTATCTCAGGATTTTGCCCTAAACTCATAATCTGTGATAAATCCATACTCTTTAAATCTAAACCAGCATATTTGCCCGCTAAATAACCAGTCTGAAATAACTTAATCCCTTCAGCTAAAGCCTGCGGTGGTAAAGCCTCTATTAACTCCCCTAACCTTACATTATAATCATAGTCTAAATATTGATTAAAAACCGTCTTAGACATAACAATCATATGCAAACCCATCAAATCCTTCAACTTGTCCTTGTATTCAGCCAAAACAGCATTGTAATTATTCATTATGTTTAAAATATCTTGAGCGTATTTATCGTATTTGGCTTGAACTTCTGATAGTTTCCCCTCGACTGTTTTTCTTAATGCCTCTACATCTTCAATTGTTTTTTCAAAAAAATCCTTCTTTTCAGGCTTTTTAGCTTCTTGCTTTTGTGGTTTTTGTGTTTTTTTATCCATTTTTTATCTCTTCAAAAAATTTTACTCCTTTTTGGAAAAAAGCTTAGAATAAAGCATCATCAAAAACAAAGGTTGTAATATCTCAAATAATCCACCATACCCTAAAGTTTGCCTAACATCAGCAGGAATTTTACCAAAAATCCAATCCCACTCCCCTGGCAAAATCTTAGAAACTTGTTCACCCAAAATTTTATTTACATCCTCCTGTGCTCTTTGCTTTCTTCTCGTTCTTACAGCCCCTGCTATATCATTCAAATAAGCCATAACAAAAGGATTTGATATTATCTGTTGTATCCCACCCATATATGTGAAAGGATCCCTTTTCATTTTCTCTTTCAAGCTTTCTCTTCTGTAATACTCTAAAAGAACATCTTTCAATCCTTGATTTTCAATCTGCTTTATGTCTGGTCCCTTATACACATATCTTTTCCCTTTTTTCTCAAAATATTTTTCAATACCAGGATTTTGTGCTACAAGCTCTTTAAACTCACCCTCAGTCAAACCCTCGCCTAAATATTCCCGTGCCATAAAATAGTTCATTATAATAGGCATTAAATTCTTAACCATCTCCAAAAAAGGTTGTCTTTCTTGAATTTCAATTATTGGCATTTGTTTTACCCCCTTTTAAAACTTCAAAAATCTACTTAAAAGAAAAGGAGCGGCAAAAGGTAGTATTTGTTCTAATAACCCTGGTTGCGGATGCTTTACTACAGGCATAAGAGAACTTGAAGCAAAACCCCCAACTCCTGTTAATCTCTGCATAAGACTTTCCCTCAAATTCCAAGGAACCATCGTTTCTGTTGTTTTTATTTCAGCTATAGTTCTATAAAATTCAGGCAATTTTTCTAAAAAACCTAATTGTTGGGTAAAAGCCATTTTTTCAGCACCTAAAATAGGTTCTAACTCCAATTTACGCATAGTATCAGTTATCGCTTCAGTTGCAGCGGAAGTACTTATTAAACCTCTTGCTCCTAAATCTCTATACAAATCCCTCAAAATACTTTCTTTAACATCCCCAACATCTTTATGCACCCTTTCTTTAAAAACATCTACAGTTTCATATATTTTGGAAGGATAACTTTGCATCCATTGTTCCATCTGATTTATTAAATTTGTATACACATTTTTTAAACTCGGTTCTATTGTTGGCATAAGCTTTTCTAAATCTGAAGCATAACCCAATAATTTTTGCAAAATCGCACTTACTTCTGGAGCTTGAACATAACTAATTTTTGTTTTTTTACTTCCTCCACCAAATAAGCTTCCTAAAAGTCCCCCACCTATAACTTTCGCCGCACTTTTAAAAATTTT
>ERZ1669248.963-NODE-963-length-11702-cov-14.980338_pt1 | contig 11702 bp, 11 predicted proteins | sample MGYA00579296_ERZ1669248 | MGnify/ENA primary metagenome ERZ1669248 (study PRJEB41166, sample SAMN08046057) | hot springs metagenome | biome: hot spring; feature: neutral hot spring; material: thermophilic sediment; isolation source: thermophilic sediment from...
GGCGAGGAGTTGGGTTTGAAGGAAGGCGTTTAGGTCTGGGTTGGATTGAAGTTCTTGGGCGAAGAAGGCGCAAAGCCGCTCAAACCAAGTGGGCTGTTTAGCAATTTTCGTCAGGAAAATTTCTGGCGGTTCGCCAAAGCGTTCCCTTAAGTCGGCGATGAGCAAGTCGGTCAAATGCTGGGCAAATTCCTTGCTTCGCTCAGAAGCCAAACCCTCTTTTTTCGGCTGCAAAAGCCTTTCAACTTGCCTTTGCGCCTCTTCGGTGACTTGCCAGTCAACGGGCTCTTTTTCTATTCGCTTCAACTCGTCGGTCAGTTCCCTCTTCACCCTCTCAAGCCATTGACGGGCTTCATCGGGTTGGCGGAGGAAGGGAAGGCGTTCACGGAGGGACGAAGGCGCAAGTTCCCTGAGGCACTCGTTGATGATGTCCAAAGTGGCGGTTAGGGAGGCTTTTTGGAGGGATTTATGCCAGTTGCCGACATCGGGAGAACGGGAGCGGTAGCGGTTGAGGAGGTTGGTGACGACCGAACCGAGGAGGCGACAAAGGTATTCATCGGCACGGTTGCCGACGACACCGCTGAGGGCGTTGCCGACGACAAAAGCGCCAAGCGTGAACAAGTCCATCCGCTCTCACCCCTTGCGAAAGGGAGGGTGAAACTGACGCAACAAATTTTAGCGCAAGGGCGTTTGTTTGTGTCTAACGGCGAGGGTGTTTGGAGTGGGTTTGCAAAGAAATGATCGGCAGGTCGTGAGATGGGCAAGTAGGCAGGTCGGGAAAAGATTGCCCACCAATGAATTGGTGGGCTACGATGTAGCGTCGTGGCTTTTCCCCGACGATTAATGACCCAAACTGTAGGGGCGGATGAAATCCGCCCGAAGAATTTTTCGGGCAAGTTTCACCTGCCCCTACATTGCGGATGGAATCCGCCTGCAGGTTTTTCGGACAGGCTTTGCCTGTCCCTACATTCTTTGTCAAAGTAGCCCAGCATTTCAATGCTGGGCAGGTAGAGCCGAAAATGCCGAAACGGCGAAATTTAGGTTCACCTAAAGGTTCGCCCTTCCGATCGGGATTTGACTGCACGCAAGATTTTGCGGACAGGCGATGCTTGTCCCTACATTGACGGGGGTTGGGTTTAAAGGTCAATTGATTGAGCGGGCGATTGAGAGGGCTTTAATGTATCTGTCAAGGGGCAAGGATGGCAGGATTGGTCTGTCTGTGCAGAACAGGTATCCGCTGAAGTTCTCGCCCATGCCGATGCTAACCTTCTCCCTCACTTCCCGTTCCGCTGCTTCATCGCTTTCCATGAGCCTGTCAAGGGAGACATTGCCACCTAAGGCAATTTGCTTTCCATAGGCTCGCTTGTATTCGGCGAGGTCGTTGTGGCTAATGCATTCAAGGGGCAAAATTGCGTCAAAGCCGCTTTTGCGAATGGGCTTTAGGAAAGTCAAGGCGTTGCCTTGAGTGTAAAGCAAGACTGCAAGCCCGTGCCTTTTAAGTTCCGAAACCAACTGCCGATGGTAAGGCAAGACGATGCTGCGGTATTCCCTATCGGTCATAAAGGCAGCGTGGGTGTATGCCAAATCGGCGTGAAGCCAGACGCCGTCAAAAGGCGGTCGCCCGAAATTTGAAAGGCGCTTGAAGGCGAGTTCAATTGTGTCAAGGATGAGCCTGACACCCGTTTCCAAAATTTCGTCAAGCATTGGGTGCTGAGTTTGCATGAATTCAACCCACTGTCGGTTGCCGAGCAACTTTCTCGCCAAAGTGCACGGCTCAAGGAAAGACAAAGCGACAAACCTTTCGTGCTCACGGGCGCGGGCAATTAGAAACTCCAAGTTTTCTGGCAACCTGCTTTCATGCGCCTTAAGCATCGGGCGAATTTCGCGCCAGTCACGGGGTTGCTTGATGGGGAAATCAAGTTCCTGCGGCGCAGTGGAGTAAACTTTCCAGTGCTTGCGGGTAACTCCGTCCGAATCGGTGACAATTCGGTATTCGTCCGTCTCGTCCAGCAACTTTTCCTTCATGCCGGCGGTGCAATCAACGGGGATGCAAACCAAGTCAAGGTCAAAGAAATCGCTGGGCAAAGCGCCTTCAGGGAATCCTTCCTTCACCCATCGTTTGAGCGTTTCGGGCATGAAGTAGACATCAACGCACGGGACTCTGTCAACGGGCTGGAGTTTCAAAACCCGCCAGACCCGCTCTTTCGGTGAAAGTTTTTCAGGGCGCAAAACTTGCTCAGGCTTGCGCTGCCACAGTGGCATTTTTGCCACCTTCTTTTTCGGTTGCCGTCACTTTCGGATTTGACCTTCTCCCCAAACAACCCACTTGTAAGTTGTCAACTCTCTAAGCCCCATCGGTCCACGAGCGTGTAGTTTTTGGGTGCTGATTCCGATTTCAGCGCCTAAGCCGAACTCGTATCCATCTGTCCAGCGAGTTGACGCATTGACATAAACCGCTGCGGCATCAACTTGCTCGCAGAATTTTTTCGCTGCGTCCAAACTTTTGGTCACGATGGCTTCACTGTGCTTAGTGCCGTATTTGTTGATGTGCTCAATGGCTTCTTCAAGGCTTTCAACGACTTTGACGGCGAGAATCAGGTCAAGGAACTCGGTCGCCCAATCTTCCTCGGTGGCTGGCTTTGCTTCTGGGACGAGTTGCCTTGTCCTTTCGCAACCCCTCAACTCAACGCCTTTCTCTTGCAACGCTTTCGCTGCTTTGGGCAGGAACTTTTCGGCGATGTTTTTGTGGACGAGCAAAGTTTCGGCTGCGTTGCAAACTGAAGGTCGTTGGGTTTTTGCGTTGACGATGATGTTGACAGCCATATCAATGTCGGCATCCTCGTGGACATAGACATGGCAATTGCCGGCGCCCGTTTCAATGGTCGGGACAGTTGCGTTTTCAACGACATACTTGATGAGCCCCATCCCGCCTCTTGGGATGAGCAAGTCAATCAAACCGTTAAGGCGCATCATGACCTGAGCCGCTTCCCGCTCAGGGATGTCAATGAGTTGGATTGCATCGGCAGGAACTCCCGCATCCGCAGCGGCTTGTGCTATTACCGACGCCAGAGCGATGTTGGAGTTGAGAGCCTCTCGCCCGCCGCGAAGGACGACACAGTTTCCTGACTTCAGACAAAGGGCAGCGCTGTCAACGGTGACATTGGGACGGCTCTCGTAGATGACGCCGATGACACCGATGGGGACACGGACTTTTTGCAGAATCAAACCGTTTGGTCGCTTCCAACCCTCAATGATTTCGCCGACTGGGTCAGGCAACGCGGCGACTTCGTGCAGACTTTTGCAAATGCTTTCAAGTCGCCCCTCGTTGAGGAGCAGCCTGTCAATGAGGGCGGGTGACAGTCCCTCGTGGCGAGCCGCTTCAACATCTTCCATGTTGCGTTCCAAGATGAAATCCCTGCGCTCCCAAATCGCTTCAGCCATATTGAGAAGTGCTTGGTTCTTCACCTCGGTGGACAAAGAAGCGACAATTGGGGCGACAGCCTTCGCCCGCTTCGCTTTCTCCTCAACGATTTGCCGAATTTCTTCCGATGTCCTGACCGAGACCATGACTTCACTCCCCCCTGCCTTGCTTTGTGAGATGGCTTCAGCGACAGCAATTTTAGCCAAAGTCAGCGGGCAACGCTAACGGCTAATTTGCAACAGGGATAAGGACTATGCCCTCAGTTTCCAGTGCAGCCAACAAATCGTCAATAGCGGCTCGCAAAAGTTGTTCGGTCGTCTCTTTATCGCTGCCCGATGCCGAGAGCAAGACCGTGATGCGAACTTCTTTGCCGAAGACGCGGGCTTTTGATTTCAGGTAGACGGACGGGTGCTTAGATGCGACTTTTTTGAGGATGGGCGCTAACAACGATTCGTCTCGGCAGGTCGTTTCAAAGAGCCGCTCGGCATAATAACCCTTGCCGAGGACTTGTTCCAAGAAAGGCGGAAGCGATTGCTCAAAGATGCCTTTCAACTCAGCGGGGACTCCGGGTAGACAGACGACGATTATGTTCCCAGCGTCAAGCCAAACTCCAGGGGCTGTCCCAACTGGGTTGAAGAGCGGGATTGCGCCTTTCGGCAAGACCGCCATTTTCCTTCGCGGCGGGGTGATTTCTGGGCTGTCAACGAAGCCCTGTTGGTGAAGTTCCTTGTAGCGGCGCTCAACCATTTTCAGCGCTTGCTCGTTCAACTCCAAAGGTCGGTTCAACGCCTTGGCGATGGCGGCTAAGGTGCGGTCATCTTCCGTTGGACCGAGCCCTCCCGATGTGAACAGTAACTCCGTCCCTCGCGAAATTGCCCCTTGAACTTCATCGGCAATTGCGTCCTCGTCGTCCCGAACCAAAACAGCCCGCTTGACAAAAGCGCCCATTGTTGTCAACCTTCGGCAGAGCCAATTCGTGTTGGTGTCAAGGACATCGCCGATGAGCAACTCGTTTCCGATTGCCATTATCTCCACTTGCTTCATCGCGACCACCTTCTTTCGGTTGCGTTTCTGGTTTTGTCGCAGTTTTGTTCTCATTGCGCCAAACTCCCGACGAAATTGCGGATGTCAAGCCATCGTTCGTCGCCTGTCTGTTCGGCGAAACTTTGGAGCAGTGATTTCAACTCCTTGACAATTCTCGCTGGGGCGAGAGGGTCGGAAAAGAGGGCTGTGCCGATTTGGACGGCAGTTGCCCCAACGGCGAGATACTCAAGCACATCTGTGCCTGACCAGATGCCGCCGACGCCTATGATAGGAACTGTCAAGCCCTTTTGCCTAAGCCGCTGAGCGACCAGAAAAACTTTTCGGATGACGATGGGCTTTATCGCTGGTCCTGACAAGCCGCCGAAAATAGTCGCAAGTTTAGGTCTTGGCGGGATTTGTGAGAGGTCAACAGCCATTGCTGGGAAAGTGTTGCAAAGGCACAAAGCGTCCGCCCCCGCTTCCACGCACGCTTCCGCAATTTCAGCGATTTGATGTGGTTCAGGGGAAAGTTTGACCCACAAAGGTTTGTGCCAGACCGAACGAACCGCCTTGACAACTTCCGCCGCAGTTTCAGGTTGCAAGCCAAATTCAAGCCCACCCCTCTGGACATTTGGGCAGGAGATGTTCAACTCCACCGCTTTCAACGCTTCCGCTTCCGTCAGCCCTTCGCACACTTTCACATACTCGTCCACCGTTTCGCCGTTGACATTTGCGATGAGATGGACAGGCAATTCCCAGAGCCTTTCGTTGACCTTTTTGACCAACTCCTTCACTCCTATGTTTTGAAGCCCGATGCTGTTCAGCATGCCTGCAGTGGTCTCGGCGATGCGGTGAGGTGGGTTGCCAATGCGTGGGTTCAAAGTGACGCCTTTAAGCACGACAGCGCCAACATGCTCCCACCGCCAACCTTCAATCCGCTCCATCTCCTCACCGTAACCGCAGCAGCCAGATGCTAAAATTATCGGCGTCCGCAAAGTCAAACCTGTGACCGTGACGGAAAGGTTGATTTCAGGCATCGGCTATCCCTCGCTTTGAAATTTTGCCGCTTGGGGATAGGCTTTCGCTTTAATGCTGGCACACAGTTTAGAGACATGCCTTTCGTGGCACTCAAGGGCGAGTTTTGGCGTTATTTTCTAATGGTGCGCGATGCTTTGTTCGCTGTCAGGATGTGTCACAATATGAGGCAGATTTTTGGCGAAGGGAGGAGACGCTGATGCGAATAGTCGTTGTGGGCGGCACAGGATTTATCGGTCGGGCTGTTTTGCGAGAATGCCTTATGGAATGGGGACGAGAACTTCAAGCAATTGTGGTCACAAGGAAGAGAGAGGGGGCAGAGTTGTTGCCTGCATGGCAACGCCCCTTTGTCTGGGATGTCGGCGAATCTCCGCCACCGCCCTCTCTGGTTGATGGAGCAGACGCCGTAATCAATCTGGCGGGCGAAACGGTTGCTCAAAGGTGGACACAACCAGCGAAACAACGCATCCGCGACTCACGGGTCTTGACAACTCGCAATTTAGTTGAAGCCATTAGGCAAGCATCGCGTCCGCCTAAAGTCTTGGTCAACGCCTCGGCAGTCGGCTACTACGGCGATAGAGGTGACGAGGAATTGACGGAAGATTCGCCGCCGGGGAAAGGTTTTTTGGCGGAAGTTTGTCAACTTTGGGAAGAAGAGGCTTTGAAGGCTGCGGATTTTGGGGTCAGGGTCGTTTGTGCACGCTTCGGCATCGTTTTGGGAGCAGGCGGAGGGGTTTTGGAGCGAATGATGCCTTTGTTTGAGTGGGGATTGGGCGCAAAGTTAGGAAACGGCAAACAATGGATGCCTTGGGTTCACATCGCTGATGCAGCAGGGTTGGTCTTGCATGCCATAACGAACGAGCAAGTCAAAGGTGCGATGAATGTCGTTTCTCCGAACCCGGTGACGAACCGAGAGTTCACAAAAGCGCTCGCGAGAGCGGTCGGCAAACCAGCCTTTTTGGCGACGACGCTTTCCATCCCCACCTTCATTCTTCGCCTGCAATTGGGTGAGGGCGCAAGTGTGTTAACTGCGAGCCAGAAAGTTCTCCCCAAAGTCGCTGAAGCGACAGGCTACAAATTCGTTCTCCCGGACATAGAGGAAGCCTTGAGGGAAGTGGTTCACCGCCGTCAACTTCTTTCCATTGCCTACGCTTCCACGAGTTGAAAAATGGCGATGACATGTGGCACAAACAAAATGCGTTTTGCGCCCTAAAATTGAAAGCACAAAAGGAAGGGGGTGAATTGAGTTGCCGAACAGGCGAGTGCTCGTCGTTGAAGACGATGCCGCAATCATTGAACTTCTTCGCTTCCTCTTGGAGCAAGAAGGGCTTGAGGTGGAAGTAGCCCGCGACGGTTTGGAAGCCTTGGACAAAATGGAAGTTTGGTCGCCAGACTTGGTCATCTTGGACTTGCGGTTGCCGAAATTGGAGGGCATGGATGTCCTTTGGGAAATGAGGCAGAACCCAAAGTGGAACAGCGTCCCGGTCGTCATCATCTCTGTGGATTCATCGCCTCAAACGATGCTGCAGGGTTGGCGTTTGGGTGTTGACAGTTACTTCATCAAGCCCTTTGACCCTGACGAACTTATCCGAGTCATCCGTCGCATAATTTCTGTGTCGCGCCCAGAGCCGTCATTAAATCCCTGAAGACTAACGCTGAGAGAGGACGAGGGGGCGAAAACTGTGCAGTGGTCGCTAACGGCTGTGGAAGTTGGAGGGCAAAGATTCGGGGTGATTGTTGCCCGCTTGATGACAGGGGATTTCGTTGAGGCGAGAAACCGAGCGGAAAGTTTCAGCCAAGGGGATTTGTTCAGCCGATGGCTCGCCGCCTTGGGGCAGTTGTTCGCTTTGACGACACTGAGGGAAAGCGGGCTTTTGGTCACGCCCAGCGGGTTGACGGACATAATCGTCGCCCACTCTTTGCGGGTTCGCACGAGGCTCTCTTCTTTCTCTCGCCCAGCAAACCAAAAAGTGCCGTTAGCGACTATCCTGCAAAAGTTTCGCCTCCTCGGTCCAAGGTGCACTGAAGACGGCGACATTGTAGAAGAGCCTGCCGATTTCTATGCTCAGGTCATCGTAGCCCTTTCCAGCGACGAGTTGAAGCAATTGCTGCTTCGTGAAGTAGGGGCAACAAGCGTCGCCTTCGTTGGAGCAGCCCCTCTCCCGAAAATTCTGGAAAAGGGGACACCTCAACTTGTGGGTAAGCGATGGTTTTTGACTTTGCCTTTAACGGAGGTAACCCCAGCAGCGGATTTGCCTGTGTATTTGAGGGAAGTCGCTGCCCAGTGGAGGTTGAAGACATCCAAAGGTGAATGGCAGTGACCTCAGCGGTAAGCGACTATCCCCATCCATCCGTTCAAAAACTGCCACGAAGCCAACTTGAAACCGCAAGACCACAAAAGCCTTCGCACCGTCCTCCATTCACTTGCCATCCAACCGGAAGCAACTAATTTCCCGCAGGGCAAAATCCTGTTCAAATCTGGCAGCAGACGAGTCAGCGCTTCCGAACTGATGTTGCAAACCGCCACATCAAAAGTTCCCTTCAAACTTGCCGCCAAGTCACAAACGACAACTGCCCAAAAAGGTTTGCCTTGGGCTGACAAGTTTCTGCGCGCTTGTTGGGCGATGGGAAAAGAGATTTCAGTCGCCACCACTTTTGCACCTTGAGTTAAAGCAGCGACAGCCAAGATGCCCGAACCAGTTCCGATGTCAATAACTTGCTTCCCTTGAAGCGGCAAGTGTTGAAGTGCTAAAAGGCACATTTGAGTCGTAGGGTGCTTTCCTGTCCCGAAAACGCCCGTCTCAATGGGCAAGTTAAAGGGGAACGGGGCAAATGGAAAAGCGGAAGCGGGAATTCCCCACGAAGCATACAACGAAAATCCGTAAACTTGCCCTTTCATCCTCTCCCACAGCCAGTTAACCTGCAATGGCGCTTCAGGGTGTGAGGGCAAATCAGCGTGCCAATAAGTTCCGCCCAAAACTTGAACCCGGAGCGGATTGAGCCAAGATAGAAGTCGCCTGAAGTCCTGTCCGAAATCGGACGGGAGAAAAGCGTATAAATGGACAGGTGTCATTTGCCCCGTCACCTTATTGAGGTCTGGTGAATGCTGAACGGTGGCTTCGGTTCACTTCTTTTCTGGCATGACAGTTGTGTTGGAAAGTTGTTCAAGGGCAAGCATCAAAGCGTGAGTTCCTTTTTTGCCGTGACCGTTGGCTTTTAAGGCGACATAAAGTTGGTGAACGAGCGCCAACCCCGGTAGCGACAAATTCATTTGAGCGGCTTCTTTCAAAGCGATCTCCATGTCCTTGACAAAATGCTCAACGAAGAAACCTGGGTCAAAGTTGCGCTGAAGGATGCGCGGTGCAAGGTTGTCAAGTGTCCAACAAGCGGCGGCACCCTTGCTTATGGATTGCAGCATCGTCTCTAAGTTCAAACCCGCTTTATAGCCGTAAAGCAAAGCCTCGCAGACGCCAATCATTGTCCCAGCGATTACAATTTGGTTGCACATTTTGGTGTGCTGTCCGGCACCTGGTCCGCCCTGATAAACGATGTTTTTTCCCATCGCTTCAAAAAGTGGGAGCACCGCTTCAAAGGCTTCTTTATCACCGCCAACCATGATGGAGAGTCTGGCTTCACGGGCACCGATATCGCCGCCAGAGACCGGAGCGTCAAGGGCTGTTGCACCCTTTGCTTTCGCAGCCTCATAAATTTCCTTTGCAAGGGAAGGCTCGGTCGTAGTCATGTCAACCAAAATCATGCCCGGTTTAGTCCCAGCCAAAATCCCGTTTTCGCCAAAGTAAACCTCTCGGACATCAGATGGGAAGCCAACTATGGTGAAAACCACATCCGATTGTTCAGCGACCTCTTTCGGTGAATTTGCCCACCTTGCGCCCTTGTCCAACAAAGGCTGGGCTTTTTCCTTAGTGCGGTTGTAGACGGTAACTTGATAGCCTTTGTTCATCACATGTTCGCACATCCATCGTCCCATCACTCCCGTCCCAATCCAACCGATGCGGGTTTTCCCCGGTTCAACGACCATTGTCTCCCACCTCCAATCGCTTCCTCAACTGAGGCTCATCATCTGGCTGCCGACACAGTTGGTGTAGTCAGGACTGGAGCACCCAACTTGCGAAGCAGCCCATATTCAAGGCTGTCAAGCAAAGCGATGAGGCTTGCTTCAATGATGTTTGCTGACACCCCTATAGTCGTCCAAACTCCTGTCTCGTCCCGAGATTCAATGAGGACGCGGACTTTCGCACCGGTTGCAGCCTCGCTGTTGACAACTCGGACCTTGTAATCGGTCAGCCGCACATTTTTGAGTTCAGGGTAGAAACTTTCCAGCGCTTTCCTCAAAGCCATGTCTAATGCGTGAACTGGTCCGTCACCCTCGGCAGCCGTGATCAACTCCTCATCGCCGACACGAACCTTGACCTTTGCTTCCGCCGTGATTGTTCCATTTCGGTGAGTGACGACAACGGTGAAGTTGACGAGTTCAAAGAATTTCCTCCGCAAGCCCAAGTGGCGACGAATGAGCAACTCCAAAGAGGCATCAGCACTTTCATACTCGTAACCTTCCCGCTCGCGTTTCTTAATCTCGTTGATGATGTGAGCGACTTCGGGCGAGCGTTTGTCAAGGTAAATTCCAAACTCCGCTGCCTTTGCGACCACTGCTGCCCGCCCTGCCAGTTCGGAGACAAGAATTCGCCTCTTGTTCCCCACCAGTTCAGGGGGGATGTGCTCGTAAGTTTCGGGTCGTTTCATGACTGCATCGCTGTGCATTCCGCCTTTATGAGCGAAAACACTTTTGCCCACAAACGGTTGCTTGTCGTTGGGAACTAAGTTAGCGACCTCACTAACGAAGTAACTGAGTTCCGCCAGTCTGCGTAGCCTCTCCTTCCCAACACAGTGAATTCCCAACTTCAACTCCAAGTTAGCGATAACGGAAACGAGGTTGCAATTTCCTGCCCGCTCTCCAATCCCGTTTATCGTGCCCTGAACTTGAGTGGCACCTTGCATAACTGCTGCTATCGCCCCGGCAACTGCGGTGTCACTATCGTTGTGGGTATGAATTCCCATTGGGACTTTCAAGTGAGGCTTGATTTCCGCCAAAATGCGCTCTATCTCGTGAGGCAAAGTGCCACCATTGGTATCACAGGGGACAATCCAATCAGCGCCCGCTTCCTGTGCCGCCAAGATTGTCTCCAGAGCGTAAGATGGGTTGTTTTTGTAGCCGTCAAAGAAATGCTCCGCATCGTAAACGACTTCTTTGCCCTCTCGCTTGGCAAGCCGTATCGTGTCCTCAATCATCCTCAGGTTTTCTTCCAGAGTTGTGCCTAAAGCCTCAGTGACATGAAAGTCCCATGTTTTCCCCACGATGGTCACAACAGGGGTGCCGCAGTTGATCAGGGTGATGATGTTACTGTCGTCTTCCGCCTTCATGCCTTTCCGACGGGTCATAGAGAAGGCTGCCAATTTCGCATTCTTCCATTCCATGTCACGGGCGATTTTAAAGAACTCGTTATCCTTCGGGTTGCTCCCTGGCCAACCTGCCTCTATGTAGTGGATGCCGAATTCATCCAGTTTTTGGGCAATGCGGATTTTGTCTTCCAGCGAGAAACTGACGCCTTCCGCTTGTGCACCGTCACGCAAAGTCGTGTCGTAAAGGAAAACTCTTTCGGGACGAGACAAGAGACATCGCCTCCTTGCCGAGGATGTCATCAGGCAAATTATAACCCAGCAGAGCGCAAGAGGTGAGAGTGAGGTCAGTTTAAATTCCCGTGCGACGGCGCTTCATTGCTTTTTCAATAGCGGCACGCAGTTCCCGCATGCTGACAGGTTTGTTGATAAGGGAATCCACCACCGAGAGGGTGCTGTCTTCAATTGATGAAGCGGAATCCCAACCTGAAACCATGATGACGGGGGTGGACGGGGATAGAGCCTTTATGTTTTTCGCCACTTGCCCCCCGTTCATCCGAGGCATCCCATAATCGGTAATCACGAGGTCAAAAGGTTTTTGTTGCGTCAGGGCAATTTTGAAGGTGTCAATGCCTTCCAGACCGTTATCCACAGCGGTGACGAAATGCCCATCCCTTTCCAACAACCTTTGAAGCATCTTCCGCGTTGTCGGTTCATCGTCAATGAGCAAAATGTTCAGGCTGTTCATGTTTTTCACTTCCTTGATTGCGCAAGGCAACTGGCTGAATTGCCCATGCTGTCCGTTATTTTA
>ERZ1669248.964-NODE-964-length-11696-cov-4.560605_pt1 | contig 11696 bp, 16 predicted proteins | sample MGYA00579296_ERZ1669248 | MGnify/ENA primary metagenome ERZ1669248 (study PRJEB41166, sample SAMN08046057) | hot springs metagenome | biome: hot spring; feature: neutral hot spring; material: thermophilic sediment; isolation source: thermophilic sediment from...
CTGTTGCTAAAGGAATTAATGAAGTAGGCAAAGCACTTAACAAAGGATAAGGAGTATCTACTCCGCTTATATATTCTCCTGAAATGTGTTTGTATAAATAAGGAGCACCAATTACAACAGCATGATAATTATCTACATTTTCAGGTAAAACCTCTTTTCTAAAGATAGTTCCACTTTTGAAATTTTCAAAAACTAAAAATCCTTCTTCTGTTTTAGTTGATTTAGTCGGTGTTAATAATGATGTTTTTCTTTTTCGTCTTGGCATTTAAAAAATTATGATAATGTTAACAATCGAATTGTCGGTATTTGATGAACTTGTTATTGTTGCATAACCATTGCTACAATTAACACTTAAAACCCCTATTGTTCCTGAAAAAACTTGATGGCTTGCTACACCCACTGACATAGGAGAGATATTAGGATGATAAATAGTTAATGTTCCATTGCTTAATTGTCCCGTACCTACCCAAACAAAAGAATTTTTTAAGGCAGCAATATCTTCCCAATCTAATGGAAAAGCAAGTCCTCCTTTTTGTTTAACTTCTTGAATTGATAAATTTTGTTTTTTTTCTTCTAGCATTTTTAAATGTTTTCTTGTTGCCAAATGGTTGATGGATTAATGTTTTCTTGTTGCCAAGTAGTTGATGGTTGAATGCTTTCTAAATTCCAAGTAGTTGTTATTGTTGGTTCTAAATTCCAAATAGTTTTTACTGGTTGTTTCTGTCCTTGAGTATCTACAAAACTTCCTCCTATTGATTGTGATGCTATTGATGTAAGCATTAAAAGAAAAACCTATTTTTAATAACCGCATACCAGCCTCCAGCACCACCTCCTCCAGGACCATTAGTACCAGTACTATTTGTAGTTCCACCAGGACCTCCAGTATCAATATCATTTTGTCCTGCGTTTCCACTTCTGGTACCACTCCCAGAACCAACTTCACGATAACCACTACCACCATTTACTCTATTTGCTCCTCCACCCCCACCAGAAGCAATGGGAGCAGTACCACTACCACTACCCGTAGAAGTATTCCCACCCCTTCCTCCTTTGCATTGTATTGTCCCCGTGTTCGCTATAAGATCGTTATACAGAATTAAAACACTTCCACCCGCACCTCCACCACCTCCAGCAGCCCAATAAGCAGCAGAAACATCTTGCCCCGGTTGTCCATTAGCGTAAATACTGCCAGTAAAATTTAATTTACCTCCTACTTCAATTAATAATGCCCCACCTCCTCTTCCGCCAACTCCTGCTGCTGATCCACTGCCAGAGGGATTTGTATATCCATTACCCCCTCCTCCACCACAAGTTAAAAATATTATCCTAGAAGCAAAGAATGAAATATCATATTTACCTATTCCAATTCCCCCCTCTCCAGCATAATTGTCACTTCCATTACCTCCATTATTTGTATTTAAGGATGACAACAAAAGAATATTATTCCCTTTTAATGTCGCACTTGCTCCCAAACCACTTACATCTATATTAGGCGTTGCACTTGATGTTAAAACAACATCGTTTTTTGATTTCAAAATTATTATAGTGCCATTAGGATGGGGATTAATAAAAGTAAGTTGTCCTGTTCCTGTAATAGATATAGAATTATAGTTTTTCACCACTATCGGTTGATTTTGTAAATCAATAATTGTTGTTCCTGTATTAATAATCAAATCTCCATCTGAACCATCACCACCAAATCTATATGGAGCATAAACCTTTATTCTCTTTAAGGAAGCATCATCTATTATTGTTTGAAATCCTATAAAGTCAAGGCTTCCTCTTTGTCCTATTAATGTTCCATCCTTATAAACTTCTATTGTCTGCAAATCCTCATAAGTCTTTTTTGTTAAAGTTAGCATCATTTTATAGGTTTTTCCTGAAATATTATGAGGTTGTGGGGTTGTATTTTCTTGTCCTCTGTTTACATATAAAGTATCTCCGTTTTTTGCTATAACTCTTACTATCTCTTTGTATGGATCATCTGATGGGTCATTATAATCAGTGGCATTCCACCAAACCATATTAAAAGCACCCTCTGTTGAGGGGTCTGGTAATTTATTTCCTTCTCCTAATTGCAAATTTATTATTGTTTCAGTAGTTCCATAATATCCTTTAACTAATACTTTTGCAAAGTTTCTTACTGGATCCCAAGGCATTTTTAAATCCAACCTGAATTAAAATAATTCGGCACTGTAATTTTAATTGGTTCAATTGTTTCTGTCTTGTAATCTTCAATCATTTTGTTTAATCCTAATTGATAAAGTTCAAATCGTCTTTGTGCTAAAGGATGTCCCAATTCTTCTAAATACTGATAAGCAATTCCCATAGCAAAAACATCCCAATATTTTTCTAATGGTGCTGGTAATTCATCTGAAGTTGTAGTGAATTCTGGTTGTTTTCTTACATACCAAAGCCTTAATCCTTGTATTTGATTTGCTGTTGGAGAAGGAAAAAGCCAAATATTATTAGCAAATAAATCATAAAGTGCTTTTGATTTAGGTTGAGATAGAATAAGTTGATACCATTCTTCTGGTAAGTTTGCTAAATCACTTTCAGAAAGTTTAATCCATTTTTGATTGTCTAAAGGGTTTTCATAATTAACTTCAATTCTTAGTATTGTCAAAAGATCTGAGGGTAATTGATAGTTTGGTTGATTAGCGATTAAATCTGTTTTTGCTATTGCTCCAAAAACTTCTATTTCATTGTCTGCTAAAGTTCTTTGAATATCTAAATAGACTTCATTCGCCAAATCTATTGCTCTTGAGTCAGGAAATATAGCAGGGCTTGTATTGGTTAATCTTCTTGCTTTATTAATAACTTGGTTAAGTATCATTTTAGTGCTCCTCCGACAGGGAGCAACCCCATCGGAGGATTATCTGCTACTATAAGGCTGTAGCAGCGGATTCTATTCTTACTAGCCTTTCTTCTTGTGTTCTTGCTACTGCAATATTTGTTTTAGCACCCACAAATCCTAGTTGTCCCAAAGGATTAGCAGTATCAAATTCTTCTGGTGGTTTTACATATGAATTTACTTTACCAGCAAGCCAGTATGCAATTCTATAAGCATCAGCACCAATTAAGGTTGAAGGATAAACAGTAACAGTTGAAGAGAAAGGCTGAACATTAGGAGATTGAACTATTCTTGCTCCTGCTATAGAACCAATTTCTCCTCTAAAGATATTTTCTGGCATTGCATATTTATGAATATCAATCCACTGTCCTGTAGAAACATTTGACATCAAATCATAACCAACTGCTGGGTGAATAACCATAGCATATCCACCTCCTGCAAATTCAGGAGCAGCATTATTTCTTAATTTTTGAACTGCCTTAATAATATCTTGCACAGTAAGAACATCTGTAGCAGTAAGTGAAGCCCTTGAAGTTTTACCACCAGCATAAATAACATTTGTTCCTGCATTAACTACTGTTTGAATAACCTCATCAATTTTTCTTGCCATTACTTTACCAACTTCAACAAGAGCAGTATCAATAAGATTAAAAGCAGCAGTTAAAGCAACTAAATCAGTTAATTCAACTTTAATACCATATTGTGTTGGAGTTCTATCAACTGCAGAAACAGAAACTGCAATTCCTGTAGGTGCTGTTCCTTCAGTTAGGGTTGTTACACTTGCAGTAGGGATTTTGTTGAATAGAAAGAACCTTGTTGTATAGTTGCCTTGAGGAACTGTCTCTACAGTTCCAAATTGTTCAAAATACAAATTTGGCTGTAGAGATTCGATAACTCTTGTATCATAATAAATCCCCAAGGCTTTTTGAGATGCTTCAAGATTACTTGTAGTTGTCATAGCCATTGTTAATTAGAACATCTTCAAGAGACCCCTTTCTTTTTTGTTTTTTAGATTGAGAATTACTCTATTCCATAAATTTGCTTAAATAGTTCTTCTGCTTTTTTCCTACGCTCTTCAGGAGGTAATTTCATCAAGTCAGGCTCTTGAAGATTGGGAGATATAGGACGTGAACCTAATGAGTAACCTGTTTGAGAAGTTTGATTTTCTAATGCTTTTTTACCTAAATATCTTGCAACAACATCATCTAAACTTTCATCTTCTTTTCTCATTTTCCAAATATTTTCAGCCTCTTCTGCTAAAAACGGATATTTCTTAACAAGATTATTTTCAAATTCTAATTTCTCAACTTTCTTTAATTTTTCTGTAATCTCATCTATGTTAGCAATAGTTCCTACTGCTTTCATTTCCTCTAATTGCTTTAGTAATAGGTTTCTTTCCTTAATTGTTTCTTCTAGTTTTTTTCTTAAGGTCTTCACTAAACTTGTTTCTTCTTCAGGCTTTTGTTCTTGTTTTATTTCTTCTTCTTGTTGTTGTTCTTCTTGGGGTTGAAGTGTTTCTTCTTCTCCCATTTTTTTACGCCTGCTTATACGGGTGCATATAAGCAGGGAAGTTAATTTCAAACGACTTATGGCATAAAGAATTTCATTATTTCAGGGTCTCTGTAACCTCCCATTGCTTCCACCATTCTTCTACAACCATCACTGTTGCAAATCCAAGCCTTTAATGAAGGAGCATACCAATAGATTGATTGTTCAAAAGTAGAAGGCGAACTACTTCCACCACAAAGGCATCTAAAGGTTCCTTTTTGAAACATTTCTTTAAAATGAGGACAATCTTTTGCAGGAATTCCACAAAACTCACAGATACCTCCTCTAATTTTGGGATATGTTTTTACTTCTTTTTCTGCCATTTTAAAGGATTATACCATAGAACTACTCCGTAGTCAAATTATATTCGAGTTCTATGGTAGCAATTAATGCGGAAGGAAGTTCTAAAAGGAAGTCTAATGCTGCTAAACTTTGCTGATATGCTATTAAAAGTTCTTGATTTACAGGGGATTTTTCAAAGTTTTTTATAACCTCTTCCCTCACTGATTTTATCACATTTCTAAAAAATTTCCACTCTTCAGAATTATTAATAAGCCTTAATTTACCCAAAATCTCTTGAGCCCTTTCAGGATTATCACCAATTATATCTCTTATTTGTTTCCCAAAGTATTCTTCAAGCATTATTTTTTCTTTTTCTTTTTCCCTGCTCTACCGACACCATATTTTCCATAAGCAATTGCTACTGCTTGTTTTACGGCTTCTTCTTTTGTTTTTGGCCTATAAGTTGCTCTTGATGTAGTCATTTTTCCTGTTTCTTCCCATTCGTGCATTAACTTTCTTATTTCTCTTTGTATACTTTCTCTTGTTTTAGGAGATATTTCTTTTTTTGCCATTATATTGTTTTAGATTAAATTCGACCTCTCATTTGTTCTGTTTCAAATGGTTCTGCTACTATTCTTCTTGTTCTTGGTTTTTCTGTTGCTACCATTCTTTGAACTCCTTCTGTTAATGTTCCTATTGTTAGTTCTCTGCCAAGTTGTCCTAATGTTGGCATTTCTTCCATTGAAATTTCTTCTGCTTCTTCTGTTGATTCTATTGGTTTTGGTACACGTTGATTTGCTTTTCTTAAGTAGTTTAGAAGATGTGCTTTGATATGAATTTCTTTTATTTCATTGTTGATTGCTTTTTCGTGTTCTCTAATGTGAAGTAAATCATCGTCGTTTTCATGAATTTCAGGGATTTCTCCTCTGTTTATCATTTCATTTTCTTCTTGAGCAATTACTTCTTGAGGTAATGGAGGTAAAATCATTCTTATTTGTTCAGGGGTTAAGTCCATATCATTAAGAATTAGTTTTAATGCTTCTCGTGGATTTCCTTGCAATTCTCCTAAAACATTCATAATCTCTGCTAATTCTCTTCTTCTTAAAATCTTTGTGGGTTCAGAAACAAGGCTTGAAACTACTTTAATTGTTGGATCTACCTTAGGAATAAAATCAGATTTTGTAACTGACATAAATCTTTTTGCTCCACCATAACCAACTATTTTGATTAGTTTTTCATCGTTTTCTTTCATAAACCTTTGATGGCGTTTTAACCATCTATACCAAAAATCATATTCACCTGTTAAGATATTTCTCATAAGTGAAGATAGTTTTAGATCTGCCTTTGCTTTTTCTAAGGCAATTTGCGTTGCTGATTTTTTACCTGCTCCTATACCTCTTGATAATGGTATTGTTGTAGAAAAACCTAATGCTTCATTTTCTAGCAAGTTCATAAAGACTAAAACATCTGAAGTTATTGCATTTGATTTGGGGAATGGAACAACTTGTCCTGAAGGTGGTTCTCTCATAGGAATTGATTTGTTGATTTCTTTAGTTAACAAGTCTTTAGGATTTAATACTGCTCTAACATTGAAAAGGAATGAAGGTGTAGCATCTAAAATTGCTCCTCTTAAAAGGCTATTTTTCAAAATTACACTTACTCTATGTGTGTCTTCTAAAATATCAGGAAGTCCTATTCCCCAAATTGAAAATCCTGTTTTTATGAATGGGAAGAAAACAAAAGGAATAAGGCTTTTATTGTTTTCTGCATCTCTATAATCAACTTTTTCAAATCCAAAAATATTGTTAACTCCTGGATCAGTCCATACTACATAAAGGTTGTCTCCAACATAGAAATAGATTTCAAGAATTTCTAATAGCGACAAGTGAGTTAATGGTTCTTCATAATAGTTATCACCAATAAGAATTCTTTTTGCCTGAGTTTCATAAATCCTTTGTTCTTGAGAAGAAGGTGTTGGTATTTTGCCTCCTCTTAAGTAGGATTTTATTTCTTCAGGGTCAAGCCTTCTATCATTGATTAGTTCATAATAGGTTTTGTAAATAAATCTTCCTGCAAACCTTGCATTTTCTATTGATGTTGCTTTAGGATCAATAAAGAAAGTAAATGGTGATTGAACTTCAGGCTTAAGAATTTTGTTTTTTGTATCATAAGTTGAAACATCTAAAATTCCTGAACCAAAAAAGATGATGTTCCAATTTAATTCTCGCCATTTTCTTCTGCCATCCATTTCTTCAAAATCAAATTCTGCAACTGCATTTGTATATTTAACAATTTCACTATCAACTGGATTTCTTGCGTCAAATTCTACTCGTCTTTCGTCACTATCAATTGATGCAAAGATTTCTGAAAACTGATTGAATAAGAGTTTTGAACCGATTTGAATTTCTTGAACAGATTTTCTATATTGGTTTAGATAAAGTTTTGTCATTTCAAGCCACCATCTTTTTTTGTTTTCTAATGCTTGTCTTCCATAAGAATATAAAGAACTAACAACATTTTTAATGTCGTTTATATCCCACTCTGATAAATCTTTTTCTGCAAGTTCTATGATTTTATATGGATGGATTGGTTGTGAATTCATTGTTTTGTGGACTTATTAAGAAACCTTGAGAACTATAACCAAAGATGTTTAGTTCTTCTATTTTCTTTTTAAAGATTTCTGAAATTTCTTCGGGGCTTAATTTTGGTGGTCTTAATTTTTTAACAGTGCCAGGAACAAACTTTGGATATGCTAAAGCAATTGCTATAAATGAATGTTCTGTTTCTTGAAGTTTAATTTCGCTAAAGATGTAATAGTTTTCTTCTTTTGCTCGTTTTAAAATTTGCTCTATGAGAATATCTTTTAAAATTTCTTTATATTCGTTTTTTATGAAATCAATCGGACCAAAGGGTTCAAGCCAATCAGGATGAACTTTTTTCAATTCGTTTTTACTTATTCTTGCTACTAACAGATTGGTAAAGTCTTTTTGCATTTTCGTATAGAAGATTTCTCATTTCTTTTGTTAAGCCCAAAAAATTATAGTCTTCTCTGTCCTTTATGTAGTAAAGGTCTTCAATGGTCCATTTAATTTTATCAAAATCCAATTTCTTCAATATCTTCTTGATTATAAACCAACCGAATAATAAAGTCAAATAAAGTAAATTCCATTTTTTTCTTAAAACTTTGTGATCTCTTTGTTTACAAATTCCAACTGTTTTCCAATAGTTCCAAAAAGTAATGTTTTTTCCTGCTGTATTAAGATAGTCTTGAATTCTAAACCTATAAGCATTATCAACCTCAAAAATCATCATTAGTGATTCAAAAAAATCATAAAACCAAAGGGGTGGTCTTATTTTAGTGTAAACAAATCCATTGCCAACTTTTTTTGCATAGACTTTTGCTGGGTAAGCATTTATAAAAGCCTCTCTTAATGCTCTTACAAATCTGCAATAGTATTCTGCTTTAAATTCATACTTTTTTAAAGTTGCTCTATAAATGCTAATATAGTAAGGGAATAAGAATGGGAACTTTGCTACAAACATTAAAGTTCTTTTTACAAAATCGCAATTGTCTGTTAAAACTGATGAAATAAGGCCTCTATATGGTTGCTCTTCTCCCTCAAGATATGTAAATACTCCATCGGTTGTTAATTCCCATTTAAGAATTGCTGGACCAATTTCTTCTTGATAAATGTTTCTGAATAGTTTTTTGTAAAACTCGATTAAAACCATTGAGGTTGTTGTACTAATTCTGAATAGTCTTTTAGAGTGTCTGTTGTTTCTTCAAAGGTTAAGGCTAATGCATCAGCAACATCTGGTGAAGGTATTCCCTTTTTTAATAGTTCTTCTTTTGATTGAATTTTTATCTTTCTATCGGAAATTACCTTGTATTTTATTGTTAGAAGTTGATACCAGGCTTCATTATCTATAAGTTTTCCTCCTCTATTTATCCATTCTGCTAAACTCCAATAGTATTTTGCTTTTTTATCTACAAATCTTTCATCGCTTAATGGAAATCCAAATATTCCCTTTTTTAATCTTAAACCAAAACCTATTTCTTCTAATCTATCGTAAACACCTTGACCTACTCCAGTAGTATCAATTACAACTAAAGTAGGATTGTATTCATAGATAAATTGCGAAATTATTGAGACTAAATCCATTACTGAAGATAGTTTTTGGTGGAATAAGACTTTAGCAAATAAATCGTTTCTTATAACAATTGCTGATTTATCACCTCCTGCTCCAACATCTACTCCCATTATTGAAGGAGGAAAAATTTTTGGTTCTGGCTTACTATCATAAATTGCGCTTTTTATTTGGTTTAGTGTAAATAATGGAATGTAACCGCTTTCATCGATTAAGTCATCAAATGCATACCAATCTCCTTCTAAAAATGCTTTTCTTTCTCGCTCAGGAAGACTTTCTAAAGATTTAATGTATTCTGGAGGTAAATAAGGATTATCATAGGTTTTAACTTCTACAACATAGAATTGGTCTTTTAGGTCTTGAAGTTCAGGAGGAAAATTCCTTTCAATCCAAAGTTGTCTTACCCAATGTAAGTATTCTCCATGAGGATTTGTTGCTGCTATAAACTTACAATGTGCTATACCAGGCCATCTTAAAGAACCCCTTAATTCATCAAATTTTTGCTTAGGAATTCTTGTTAATTCGTCTATAGCAATTAAGGCTAATTCTACTGATTTATATTTTGAAGGGTCATCAAGGTTTCTAAACATTATTATTCCTCCACCATATTCTTTTGCTAGATGAAATTCCTTCTTTTGTTCTTTCCATTTTCCTAAATATCTAGGAAATTCTTCCCTAATTAACTTGATATGCCTATCGTATAGGGTAGGATAACTTTCACAAAATAGGCCTACTTGGACATTTTCTATACCTTCTGAAGCCCATTTTAAAAGCCAATATAAACAAGCCCATCTCAAAAACATACTTTTTCCTGAACCTCTACTTCCAGATAGCAAAACATAGTCATAGTATTTAGTCATTTCTAAAGCAAGTCTTTGTTTTGGAAAAAAGTTTGACAGTTCAAAAAAACTAACTTTTGCCATTTCAGTTAGATTATAGCACGTTTTTAAAAAGTGAAGGTGGAAATTTTAAACAAAACATACATAAGGAGTGTTGAAATTCGTAGACTTTCTGAACAAGCAATTTCTACAACCCTTTAAAAAACATAGATTTTACAAGCATTTTAAAGACTTTAAAAGGTGTAAGTATTTTTATGACGGTGTAGGGATTTTTATGACAGCGCAAGAATTTTTATGACAGCGTAGGGATGCAAATCGCGAAAATCGCCTTCTCAGAATAAACTAAAGGTTGAAATTTTGACTTTTTTTCGTGCTTTAGGGGGGGTATTAAAAATGCTTTTTTTTCCTTGCTTTTTTTGGTTCGTAAAAGGTATATTCTGCGTACCATTAATTTTGCTTTGCGGTGCTTATGAATGCTTGAAGGTGTGCAAAAAAAATGTGTGTGTATGTGTACAGGCGATATACTCCTTCACTTTTTTCAATAATTTAAAGCGTTTTGATTTTTTAAACTGCTTTATGTTTTTTTATATGTGCTTTATGTATGCTTCAAGGTAATAGTTTTATTAAGTGGAGTTTTTTGATTTTTTTTTGCTTATGATTTGTGATTTTGGATTATTAATTTTTTTTAGTATGTGTTGTTTTGTTTTTGTTTTCATCTTTTGTGTCAAGGGTTGAAATTGTGGATAAGTGGTGGAAATGGTTTTAAAAATAATGATTTTAATATGGTTTTTTAAGAAGGGTTTTATGGTTTATAAACTTGACTTTAAAAATTTTAGGTTTATAATGATTGTAGAAAATTTAATAAAGTTTAATGATGAATGACTGAACACTTAAACAAAATAAATAGAAGAGCAAAAATAATTAAGGGGCGGGATTTCTTATTGATGGATAAGGGCGGGTCAAATAAAAGGCCGTTATTAATCAAAAACAAAAAAATGAAGGGGTTATTTAAAGAAGCCAGGGTTTTAAGCATTCAGGAGGCTAAAAATGAACTTAAAGTAGTTGTAACAGTCTTATTTATAGATAAAAGAGGTGAGGAAATGTTAGCAAGGTTAAAAATGCATCCAGCGGTTGTTGGCTGGAGTAAAGAAAAACTTGAAGAGTATTTATTAGAATGGTGGAATCGTGAAGGGCATAAAGAATACGGGCGTCTTTTGGTGGCAAGTATTAGTCAAGCATTAAGAGAAGAGAATAAATAACATATAAAGGGTGGTAAGCGGGCGGGTATGGCCGTTATTAATTAAAAACAAAAAAAATGGACAGGGAATTTTATAAACTTTTAACTGGAGAATATCCAGAAGAAACAGAAAAAAGAAAAAAAGAAAGAGAAGACGAATTAAAAAAATTTTATCAAAGTTTAGATGAGAACACCAGGCGAGGAATTGCCTTCAACCTTTGGCCTAAAATGTTAAAACAATTTAAAAAATATCAAGGTAGGGTTTGGTTGAATGATGAAAATTTTTTAGAAGAATATGTTGAAGCAGAAGATTTTGAGGAAGCAGAAAAAATACTCAAAGAAAAATATAAAGATTGTAAAAGGGTAGAAATCATTTATCCACGAGATAAGATAGCACAAGATTATGTTGGTAAAAAAGTTGTTGTAACTGAAAAATGGAGATGCGGAAAGTTTGTAATGAAAGTAGGTGATATTTTAGAAATTAAAGATTATGGTTGTGGTGGAATTGATTACTATCTTGTTTTTGTAAATCAAAGATTAAAGTTTTTTGAATTTACTTCATCATTAAGCGTAATAAGAAATAATACAAAATTAATAGAAAATGAAAAAAAATCATGATTAAAACATATGGGAAATCAAAATGCAAGTTTCGGCCTTCAACGCCTCAAAGAGAACAACAAGAGAGAGAGAACAACAAGAGAGAGAGAAACTAAGAACAAAAAAAGTCGATATTAAATTAAAAAAAACAAAAAACAATGGACGAAATAAACAACGCAATTAATAATCT
>ERZ1669248.965-NODE-965-length-11691-cov-4.147387_pt1 | contig 11691 bp, 12 predicted proteins | sample MGYA00579296_ERZ1669248 | MGnify/ENA primary metagenome ERZ1669248 (study PRJEB41166, sample SAMN08046057) | hot springs metagenome | biome: hot spring; feature: neutral hot spring; material: thermophilic sediment; isolation source: thermophilic sediment from...
GGGAGTTGGTGTTGCCGTATGCGCCTTGGAGGCGAAACTGCTGCGCCGAATAGCTGCCACGGCGCTTGCCCTGGTAGTCGGTGATCCAGAAATACGCCTCGGACCTGCCCTGCGGCAGGGTTTCGGCGCCGATGGTGTAACCCAGAAGGTTCTCGTCTGCCTGCGCGGTCAACGGCGCAGAGGTGCCGAACAGGCCCAGAAGCAATGCGAGAAAGACAGATTGGCTGCGTTTCAAAATGATCTCCGTTGTTGATAACGGTTCGCATTCTTGTTTTTATTTCAAAATGTGTCAAGCGTGTATCTGTCTGTGTGGAATCGGCTTGAAGAGTGGGCACGCTGACGCTGCGCCGTGGCTGGACGCAGGCAGGAGGAACGCACGGAAATCCACCGCTTCGACATGCGCGCCGCGCGGCAGCAAGCTGCTCGACCCGCGCAAGAAGCGGGCGAGCGCCGAAATGTGAGTCGATCAGTGCGGGGGGCTCAGGCCCTGACGCAATCGACGAAGTAACGCCGGGTTCCGCCCGCGTCGGTCTCCGTCACCAGCCCATGCACGTCCGTGGCAAAACCAGGAAACCGCAGATTGAAGTCGCGGGCAAACTGCAGGTAACGCATGATGGGCGCGTTGAAACGCTCCCCTGGAATGAGCAGCGGAATGCCCGGCGGATACGGCGTGACCAGCGCCGCCGTGATGCGGCCTTCGAGCTGGTCGATCTCCACGCGCTCGATCTCGCGGTGCGCCATCCGGGCGTAGGCCTCGGTCGGCGTCATGGCCGGTTGCAGATCGGACAGGTACATCTCGGTGGTAAGCCGCGCCACGTCCTTCTCGCGGTAGGCCTCGTGAATCTGCTGGCACAGATCGCGCAGTCCGATGCGCTCGTAGCGAGGATTCTGCGCCACGAATTCGGGCAGGATGCGCCACAGCGGCTGGTTGCGGTCGTAGTCATCCTTGAACTGCTGCAGCGCCGTGACCAGGGTGTTCCATCGCCCCTTGGTGATGCCGATGGTGAACATGATGAAAAAGCTGTAGAGCCCGGTTTTCTCGACGATCACGCCGTGTTCGGCCAGAAAGCGGGTGACGATGGCCGCTGGAATGCCGGTGGCATCGAAATCGCCGTTGATGTTCAGTCCCGGCGTGACGATGGTGGACTTGATCGGATCGAGCATGTTGAAGCCATCGGCCACGGCGCCGAAGCCGTGCCAGCCATCCTCGGCGTGCAGCAGCCAGTCGTCGCGTTCGCCTGTGCCCTCTTCCGCCAGCGCGTCCGGCCCCCAGACCTTGAACCACCAGTCCTGGCCATAGTCGGCATCGACCTTGCGCATGGCACGGCGGAAGTTCATGGCCTCCAGAATGCTTTCCTCCACCAGCGCGGTGCCGCCAGGCGGCTCCATCATGGCCGCGGCCACATCGCACGAGGCGATGATGGCGTACTGCGGCGAGGTGGAGCTGTGCATCAGATAGGCCTCGTTGAAGCGGTGAAAATCGAGTTGCTGGTTCTGCGCGTTCTGCACCAGAATCTGCGAGGCTTGGCTCAGACCCGCAAGCAACTTGTGGGTGGACTGGGTGGAAAACACCATCGCTTCCTTGGTGCGCTCGCGGTCCGGGCCGATGGCGTGCATGTCGCGATAGAAATCGTGAAAGCACGCGTGCGGCAGCCAGGCTTCGTCGAAATGCAGGGTGTCGATATGGCCGTCGAGCATCTGCTTGATGGTGTCCACGTTGTAGAGCACGCCGTCGTAAGTGGACTGGGTGATGGTGAGCACGCGCGGCTTGACCTTGCCCGCCAGGTGGCGGGTGAGCGGGTTCTCGGCAATCTTGCGGGCGATGTTCTCCGGCTTGAACGCCTCGCGCGGGATCGGGCCGATGATGCCGTAGTGGTTGCGCGTGGGGGTGAGGAACACCGGCAGCGCCCCGGTCATGATGATGGCGTGCAGGATGGACTTGTGGCAGTTGCGGTCCACCACCACCACATCACCCGGCGCGACCGTGGAATGCCACACCATCTTGTTCGAGGTGGAGGTGCCGTTGGTCACGAAAAACAGATGGTCGGCGTGAAAGATGCGCGCCGCATTGCGCTCGCTTGCCGCCACAGGGCCGGTGTGGTCGAGCAACTGGCCGAGTTCGTCCACCGAGTTGCAGACGTCAGCGCGCAGCAGGTTTTCACCGAAGAACTGGTGAAACATCTGCCCCACCGGGCTCTTCAGGAAGGCCACGCCGCCGGAATGCCCGGGGCAGTGCCAGGAATAGGAGCCGTCGGCGGCATAACCCACCAGCGCCCGGAAGAACGGCGGCGGCAGCGAATCCATGTACGCACGCGCCTCGCGGATGATGTGCCGCGCAACGAACTCCGGCGTGTCCTCGAACATGTGGATGAAACCGTGCAGTTCGCGCAGGATGTCGTTCGGAATATGCCCCGAGGTGCGCGTCTCGCCGTAGAGGTAGATGGGGATTTCGGCGTTGCGGAAACGGATTTCCTCAATGAAGGCGCGCAGCGAGTGCAGCGCCGCAGGCTCGACACCCTCCTCGGCAGTCGCGAATTCTTCATCGTCGATCGACAGAATGAACGCACTCACCCGGCTTTGCTGCTGCGCGAAGCTGGACAGGTCGCCGTAGCTGGTCACGCCGAGCACCTCCATGCCCTCCTTCTCGATGGCCTGCGCCAGCGCGCGGATGCCGAGGCCGGAGGAGTTTTCCGAGCGGAAGTCCTCGTCGATGATGACAATGGGAAAGCGAAAATGCATGACGGCTCCGGCACGGAAGGGATAAAGTGCGAGAGTGTAGGAAATCCCGATGACCCAATGAAGAACGACGTTGCAACCCGGAAGGCGCACTGATGGACAACCCGACTGCCTGGTGGATACTGGCCGGATTTTTTGTCGCCATGGAATTGGCGAGCGGCACGTTCTACCTCCTCATGCTTGCCATCGGCGCGGTGGCTGGTGCGCTGGCCGCGCATGCCGGTCTGCAGCCCCCGCTGCACTGGGTGGCATTCACCGTGGTGGGCGGCGGTGCGGTGATTGCGCTCTACCTCAGCCGTCGCCTTCTGGGCAAACGCACTGCGGACGATGTACGGCACGACAACCTCGATCTCGGCGCTACCGTGGACGTGACCGGCTGGTCTGCAGACGGCGTGGCGCGGGTGCATTACCGCGGGTCTGACTGGAGCGCCCGCCCGGTGCGGCGCGGCCCGCTGCACACCGGCCCGCACCGCATTGCCGGGCAGGATGGCAATGTGCTGCTGATTGAACCTCTGCCCGCCGCGCTCAACCCCGCACCGGCCGACAGCAAGGCGCAACACCATCCGGGCTGAAGCACGCAGCAGCCCCCATCCTGATTCAACCCGAGGGAAACTCTCATGGAAATCGCCATCATTCTGGCCGTCATCGCGGTGCTGTTCGTCAGCCGAGGCATCAAGATCGTGCCGCAGCAAAACGCCTGGATTCTGGAGCGCCTCGGGCGCTATCACGCTACCCTGCAACCGGGTCTGAACATCATCATTCCCTTCATCGACAGCGTGGCCTACAAGCACTCGCTCAAAGAAATCCCGCTCGACGTGCCCAGCCAGATCTGCATCACCAAGGACAACACCCAGCTCACCGTGGATGGCGTGCTGTACTTCCAGGTGACCGACGCCATGCGGGCCAGCTATGGCTCGTCGAACTACATCGTCGCCATCACCCAGCTGGCGCAGACCACCCTGCGTTCGGTGGTCGGCAAGCTCGAACTCGACAAAACCTTCGAGGAGCGCGAATTCATCAACCACAGCGTGGTGAACTCCCTCGACGAGGCTGCCGCCACCTGGGGTGTGAAGGTGCTGCGTTACGAAATCAAGGACCTGACCCCGCCCAACGAAATCCTCCACGCCATGCAGCGCCAGATCACCGCCGAGCGGGAGAAGCGCGCCGTGATCGCCACCTCGGAAGGCGCACGCCAGCAGGCGATCAACGTGGCGGAAGGCGAGCGTCAGGCCTTCATTGCCCGCTCGGAGGGGCAGAAGCAGGCTGCCATCAACCACGCCCAGGGTGAGGCAGCGGCGATCGAGGCGGTGGCCAACGCCACCGCACACGCGCTGGAAGTTGTTGCCGCGGCGATTCAGAAGCCAGGCGGAACGGAGGCGGTGCAGCTCAAGGTCGCGCAGCAAGGGCTGGAGACTTACGCCAATCTAGCCAAGACCAGCACCACACTCATCGTACCGGGCGACATGAGCCAGGCGGCCGGCCTCATCGCATCGGCCATGACCGTGCTGAAGAAGACGCAGTGAGTGCAACCGTTTCTGCCGCATCGCCCTCTGCCCGGGCCGTGGCCCTGGCCGCGCTGATCGAGCCCGATCCGTTGCGCAAGGTCCGACTTGCGTTGACCTTGCGCGCCGACCTGGACGCGGGGCGGACTTCCATCGACCCGGCGGCAGACGTGCAACCCGCAGCGGGCATCGCCCTGCCTGGCCGCCCGGAGAGACCCGAGCTGATTCCCGCGCAGCAAATGCCACGCCGCAATCCGCGTGACCCCAGAGGCCATGCCGCGTTGCTGCACTCCATTGCGCATATCGAATTCAACGCCATCAATCTGGCACTCGATGCCGTGTGGCGTTTCCCACACTTGCCCGAGGATTTTTACCGCGACTGGATTCGCGTGGCCGCCGAAGAGGCCGAGCACTTCAGCCTGCTGCGCGAGCATCTGCAAGGCATCGGCGCTGAATACGGCGACTTTCCCGCGCACAACGGGCTGTGGGACATGGCCGAGAAAACCCGCGCTGACCTGCTCGCCCGCATGGCGCTGGTCCCGCGCACACTGGAGGCACGCGGGCTGGATGTGAACCCGAGCATCCGGGCCAAGCTCGCCGCTGCAGGAGACCAACGCGGCGCGGAAATTCTCGACCGTATCCTGGCCGACGAGATCGGCCACGTCGCCATCGGCAACCGGTTGTACCACTGGGCCTGCGTGCGTGCGGAGCGACCGCCGATCACCGCTTATGACGAACTGGCTGCCACCTTCGGCGCACCGCGCATCAAACCGCCATTCAACCGCGACGCCCGTCTCAAAGCGGGTTTCAGCGCGGAAGAAATGGACTGGCTGGAGCGGGAATCACATTGAGCAATCCTGCTTGAAATTCAGCCGTTCCGCCTGGAACCATGCTTTTCAGCGGCATATCGGCGCAGATTCATGGATTGACACCAGGGACGTCCGATCCTTCAAACCCGCCCGCGTCAAATCCGCGTCACCCGTACTGTCGTTGCCGCAGCGCGAAAATGCTCTCGTCATGGTTGCAATGTCGACAGGCAGATTCGCCAGGAGCAAACAGATGGTCCCCCCGAGTTCTCTTTCCCGATTCATGCATCTCGCCCTGGGCGCATGGCTGTTAGCCCTGTTGCTTGCAGGCACTGCGCAGGCGCAGACGCTCAATCGGTCTCTTGCCGACCCAGCTTTGCTCAACGTCCTGAACCAGCCCTTGCGGGCCTGCAGTCATGCGCCACTGACGGGATATTTGCGCGATGGCTCCTGCGCCGTGAGCGCACAGGACGCCGGCATCCATGGCGTGTGCGCGGTGATGAACGCGAAATTTCTGGCGTACACCAAGGCACAGGGCAATGACCTGTCCACACCCAATCCCGCAACGCGATTTCCCGGCCTGAAGCCCGGCGATCACTGGTGCGTCTGCGCCGGCCGCTGGCAGCAGGCGCTCGATGGCGGCGCCGCGCCCAAGGTTGTTTTGGCAGCAACCAGCAAGGCCGTGCTGAACTCCCTGTTTCTGGACGACCTGGCCAAGCACGCGGTCGATCCACCCGCACACCTGCCGCCGCAGCCGATGCCGAGTCGCTGAGCTTGCGGGTTCAGCGCCCGGTGCGGTGGATGTAGCGATTGAGTTGCGCCATGTCGGACGAGGTGCGGCGATAGAGGTGATCCAGGCTGATGATGGCCACTTCCAGCAACAGCACGGCCAGCAGGGGGCGCTCCAGGCGCAGGCGGTTGTACATGGACCGGCTGATGCGCAGCAGGCGGGTATCTTCGCCGGCGCGCAGGCGCACTTCGCGCGGCTTGCGGTCGAAAAAGCTCATTTCGCCCAGCATTTCGCCCGGCATGATCTTGCCGAGCTCCATTTCGCTCTCGGGCAGTTGCGCCATCAGGCAGCCTTGCCCCTCGAGGACGAAAAACAGGCTTTCGCCGACCTGACCGATGTCGGCAATGACTTCGCCCTTTTTCGGCGCCATCAGATCGCAGTAATCGAGAAAGTCGTGGATTTCTCGCCGGGTGAGAATGGTGGTGTCGACGAGTTGTCCGAGAAAGTGGGCCAGGGATTCGCGATCTTCGGAGGTGATGGTCAGGCGGTCCATGATGGGATTTCTAGAGTGGAAACAAGGATCGGGAAAGAGTCAGAAACGCATCGTATCGACCACTGACCTGTTTTCATAGCATCTTGCTCACAGTCCAAAGTAGCTGCGGATGCCCGACAGCAGCATGTTGACCGCGATCGCGGTAAGAATCAGGCCCATGAGCTTCTCGGCGGCGTTCATCACCGAATCGCCCAGCCACTTGAGCAGGGTTTCGCTCATCAGCAACAACCCGCCGGTCACGGCCACTGCCGAGCTGAGCGCGCCCACCCAGGTCCAGATTTCGCCAGGCTGGCGCGAGGCCAGCAGCAGCACCGTGGCCAGAGCCGAAGGCCCGGCCAGCAGAGGCACCGCCAGTGGGAAGATCAGCGGCTCGCGCCCGCCCTCGCCACCGAAGATTTCGGACGTCGTGGAAAAAATCATCTTGATCGCCACGAGCAGCAGGATGACCCCGCCAGCCACCTCGATCGACGGCTGACTGAGGTTCATCAGCTTCAGAAAGCCGTGTCCGCCGAACATGAAGGCCAGCAACACGGTGTAGGCGATGCCGATTTCGCGCAGTGCTACGGGCAGTCGGCGCTTGGGTGGCAACTTGCGCATCACCGCGATGAAGAACGGCGTATTGCCGAACGGGTCGAGAATCAGCAGCAGCAATACAAAGGCGGACCAGAAATCGTCGTTTGCCATGTCGAGAGGCGCGTTTCAGGCGCGGGGGTGATGACGGGCGTGCAGCGTCTTCAGCCGCTCCCGCGCGATATGTGTGTAGATCTGGGTGGTGGAAATGTCGGCATGGCCGAGCAGCAATTGCACCACACGCAGATCGGCGCCGTGATTGAGCAGATGGGTGGCAAAGGCATGGCGCAGGGTATGGGGCGAGAGCGGGATGTCGATGCCGGCCTTGCGTGCGTGAGTCTTGATCAAGGTCCAGAACATCTGCCGCGTCATGCCCACGGACTCGCGTGCGCTGTGCCCGCTGCGCGCGGTGACGAACACGAAGGGGCTGTCGCGGCCCTGCAGCAAGGTATGCCGGGCGGTGTGCAGATAGCGCTGCAGCCATTCCTGCGCGGCGTCGCCGAAGGGCACCAGCCGTTCCTTGCCGCCCTTGCCCGCAATCTGCACCACGCCCTGATCGAGCGACAGGCGGACCACCGGCAGCGCGACCAGCTCGCTGACGCGCAGTCCGCTGGCGTAAAGCAGTTCGAGCATGGCGCGGTCGCGCAGGCCCAGCGGGGTGTCCACATCGGGTGCGGCGAGCAGGGCTTCGACCTGCGCCTCGCTCAGGGTGTTGGGACGCCTGGCGGGTTGACGCGCCATGTCGAGCTGCAAGGTGGGATCATCGTGGCGAAGATGCTCGCGCAGCGCCCAGCGAAAGAAGCGCCGCAGCACCACCAGCCGCCGATTCGAGGAGGTGGCCTTGCTCTGTGCAAAGCGGGCGGCGATATAGCCCTGCACATCGCGCAGTTCAGCCTGCGCCAGCGCGGGCCGAGCCGTCTGCGCAAGCCAGCGGGCGAACAGGGTGAGGTCGCGACGATAGGCCGCGAGCGTGTTGGGCGACAGGCCGTCCTCCAGCCACAGGGCGTCGCAGAATCGGTCGATCACTGCGGCACTCGCACTGGATGCTCGCGGCCAGTGCGCTGATGCCTGATCTTCAGGCATGGTGGCATGTCCCTTCATGCCGCAACAGCCAGCGCTTGATGCCCAGAAGGTGTCCGTCCCCATCGCTTGAATGCGCAAAACCGCCCAGGCCATGACGCGCCACGATGCGGTGACAGGGAACGACGGGTGCAAACGGATTCGCGGCACACGCCTGCCCCACGGCCCGCGCGGCGCTGCGCAGTTCGACTGCGGCGTCACCATAGGTACGGGTCTGGCCGCAAGGGATCTGTTGCAGCAAAGCCCAGACACGGCGCTGAAACGCGGTGCCGCTATCCGCCAGGGGCAGACTGAAAACATGCGACGGATCGGCGCAATAGGCATGTAACTGCTTGGCAACCTCGCGGCAGAGCACAGACTGTGGTGGGATAAGCGGCGCATCAGGCGCCAGATAGTCGAGCAGCAGAACCGCGTCCGCAGTGCAGGTCAGCCGCATGCGTCCAAATGGCAGGGCAATGACGGCACGCTGTGCATCGGGATATGACAAAACATCTGTGGAGCGCATGATGGCATGTTGAACGACAGATCAGGCAGACAGGATACCCCGGCGTCCTCCGGGGAACCGTCTTTAATCGAAAATGCCCGGATGCTCTCGTTTTCCCCCGATGTTTCCAATGCGCTCCCACGCGTCGCAGCGGGTTGGCCCGCGCTCGAGCAGTCCTATGCCGAATTGGGCGCAGCCTTCAGTGTGCCGGTAGCGGTCAACGCCCTGCCCGACCCTGTGCTGGTCGCCAGCAGCGCCGAGGCTGCGGCGCTGGTCGGCCTGACGCCGCCGCGCACTGCAGCGGAAGAACACGATTGGGCGCTGGCCTTTGGCGGCCATGTCGGGGCCATCAGTGGTCACAGCCGAGCCACGGTGTACGCCGGGCACCAGTTCGGCAACTGGGCTGGACAGCTGGGCGACGGCCGGGCCTTGCTGCTGGGCGACTGGCCCGACCGCAGCGGCGGCGCGCACAGTGGCGGCTACGCGAGCTGGGAAATCCAGTTCAAGGGCAGCGGCCTCACCCCGTTTTCACGCATGGGCGACGGCTGGGCGGTGCTGCGTTCATCCATCCGCGAGTTCCTTTGCTCCGAAGCGATGGCCGCACTGGGCGTGCCCACCACGCGGGCACTGTGTCTGGTTGGGTCGAGCCGACCTGTGCGGCGCGAGCGCATGGAAACCGCTGCCATGGTGACGCGGCTGTCGCCGAGCTTTGTGCGCTTCGGCCATTTCGAGCACTTCAGCTACAGCGGCCAGACCGCGCAGTTGCGCCAGTTGGTCGACTGGGTGATTGCGCGGTACTGCCCACAGTGCGCGGCCGCCCCGCAGCCCGCTCTTGCCCTGCTGGAATGGGTGGTGGCGCGCACTGCGCATCTCATCGCGCAATGGCAGGCGGTGGGTTTCATCCACGGCGTGATGAATACCGACAATATGTCCATCCTGGGCTGGACCATCGATTACGGCCCCTTCGCCTTCCTCGATGGGTACGACCCGCTGCACACCCCCAACACCACCGACCGCGGCGGGCGCTACGCCTATGGCCGCCAGCCCGCAATCGCGCACTGGAACCTGCTGGCGCTGGGTCAATCGCTGCTGCCGCTGATCGACAAGCCCGAGCATGCGCTCGAGGCGGTCGATGCCTTCCGCCCGCGCTATGTGCAGGCCATGCAGCAGCGGCTCGCCGCCAAGCTGGGGCTGGAACGGCTGCTGCCTGACGATGGCGATCTGTTTCAGGATCTGCTCGATGTCATGGCCGCCAACCGCAGCGACTGGACGCTGACCTTCCGACTGCTTGCTGATCTGCCTGCCGATCCGCAGGCGCAGATTCCCGGCCCGCTGGCGGCGCAGTTCGCACGCAACCCCTTGGGGTTCTCTCAGTGGGTGGCCCGCTACCGCGCCCGCCTGCAGGCCGAGTCGCGCGACGCTGCCGCCCGTGCGCGGGCCATGCATGCGGTGAACCCCGCCATGGTGTTGCGCCATCATCTTGCGCAGGCCGCCATCGTCCAGGCCGAGGGCGGCGATTTTTCCGAGGTCAGACGCTTGCTGGAGGCATTGCGCCACCCTTTCGATGCCCAGGCCCTGCCCGCACACTACACCGCACCGCCGACGGACGAGACCCCACCGGCCCGCCTGTCCTGTTCCTCCTGAAAGGAAGCACCATGTCCAAGCCGACCACCGAAGACCCGAACGACGCCGTCTGGCGCAGCAAACTCAGCGCAGAGCAGTACCGCGTCACCCGCTGCAGTGCCACCGAGCCGCCGTTCACCGGCCTTTACTGGGATCATCATGGCGACGGCATCTATCGCTGCGTGTGCTGCGGCGCGCCCTTGTTCGACTCGCGGACCAAGTTCGAGTCGGGCAGCGGCTGGCCCAGCTTCTGGCAACCCACGGCGCAGGCGCTCATCCGTGAGGTGCGCGACACCACCCACGGCATGGTGCGTACCGAAGTGCAGTGCGCGCAGTGCGGCGCCCACCTCGGCCACGTCTTCCCCGACGGCCCCAATCCCACCGGCCTGCGGTACTGCATCAACTCCGCCGCGCTGGACTTCGCCGACCGCACGTCGTCTGCCGACTGAGGCACCGCAACATCCGGGAACTGTTGCGCCCCGGGCGCACTCCATTCTTCAGCTGCAACGGCCGCCGCCTTGCGGCTTTTGCAAGAAAGGAGAAGGCGATGTCTCTGGCAGTCCTGGTGCTATATCTGCTCGTTGTCGGCGTGATTGGCCTCGGGGTGGGTCTGGCGGTGCAATTCTGGCGCGATGCCCGTTCCACCCCGCCGTCTGCGCCCAGGTGAATCAGGCGAGGTTGGTTGCCCCCATGGCTTGCGCCAGCCTGCGGGTCTGGGCGAGTGCCGCCGGATCGGGTTGGGTCTGGGTGTTCCAGCCCTGCAGATGCGTTTCAAGCAGACCGCTGAACGCCTGCGCCCAATGCGGATCGGCGTTCAGGCAGTCGATGTAGCGGAAGGTCTTGCCGCCGCTGGACAGAAAGGCCTGCTTGCCCTCCATGGCGATTTCCTCCAGGGTTTCCAGGCAATCCACGCTGAACCCGGGACACACCACATCCACCCTGCCGACGCCGTCTTGCGCCAGCTTGCGCAAAGTGGGTTCGGTGTAGGGCTGCAACCATTCCTGCTTGCCGAAGCGCGACTGAAACGTCACCCGATAGTCCGAGGCAGGCAGACCCAGTCGCTCGGCGAGCAGGCGGCCTGTCTGGTGGCATTCGCAGTGATACGGATCACCGAGCTTGAGGGTGCGTGCGGGCATGCCGTGAAAACTCATCACCAGCTTGTCCGGCCTGCCGTTTTGCTGCCAGTCGGCGTCGATCTTGCGCGCCAGGGCGTCGATGTAGGCCGGAACATCATGAAAGTGGTTGAGCACGCGCAGCTCTGGCACGCGACGGCTGCGACGCGTCCAGGCGGTCACCGCATCGAGCGTGGAGGCCGTTGTGGCGGCGCAGTATTGCGGGTAGAGCGGCACGAGCAGGATGCGGGTGACGTTCTGCTGGGCTAGATCGTCCAGCACGCTGCTGACGGAGGGATTTCCGTAGCGCATGGCATAGCGCACCTGAAGGTGATGTCCGCGTGCGGCCAGTTCTGCGGCGACGGCCTGCGTCAGGTCTGCGGTGCCCGTCTGCAGAGGAGACCCACGCTCGGTCCAGACGGTCGCGTATTTCGCGGCGGACTTGGAGGACCGGATCGGAAGAATGATGCCGTTGAGAATCAGCCACCAGATGGG
>ERZ1669248.966-NODE-966-length-11690-cov-58.229394_pt1 | contig 11690 bp, 8 predicted proteins | sample MGYA00579296_ERZ1669248 | MGnify/ENA primary metagenome ERZ1669248 (study PRJEB41166, sample SAMN08046057) | hot springs metagenome | biome: hot spring; feature: neutral hot spring; material: thermophilic sediment; isolation source: thermophilic sediment from...
TAGCCTCTGGCTTTTCAACAACAGGTTTAACCTCTAGCTTTTCCTCTTCACGAGGTTTAATCTCTTTAGGCTCTTCTTCCTTTTTGACCTCTGGCTTTACTTCAGGTTTAACCTCTGGTTTAATCTCTGGCTTTACTTCAGGTTTAACCTCAGGCTTAACTTCTTTTGCCTCAGGTTTTACTACTACTTCTTCAACCCTTTCCTCAATCTTTGGCTTTTCCTCTATAAAAGCCTCTCTCTCAACAGGCCTTTCTTCAGGTCTTTTTATTACCTCTTTCCTAATAGGCCTTACCTCTTTCTTTCTCAAAAATTCCTCTTCAAGCCTTGCAATACCCTCCTCTAAGGACTCCATTCCCGCCTTAAGGCTCTTTAAGCTTGCCTTAAGATCAGAGAGAATCTCAATAAGGGTAAAGATCTTTTCTTCGGCCATTTCACCCTCCAGAGGAACCTCTTTTTCTATTACCCTTTCAACTATTACCTCAACCGGCTTTTCAATAATTTTCTCTACAATTACTTCAACAGGTTTCTCCACCACTTTTTCCACCACCTTCTCAACTACAAAAGGTGGCATAAAAGAGGGGGCCTCCTCTCTGGGATAAAGCCCTGCCCTTTTCACAATCTCAGGAACAGCCTCCTCCCACTCAATAGCCATTATATGGACTCCACAAACTCCTGGAATCTCTCTTACCTGCTGAATTATATCTACCGCAATCTGAATACCCTCTTCCTTTTTGTCTTTGGCATCTTCAAGTCTCTTTATGATTTCATCAGGAACCTCAAGCCCTGGAACATTATACTTCATATATTTGGCCATTCCGAGAGACTTGGGAGGAGTAATTCCTGCCAGGATGTAAACCTTGTCAAGAAGCCCAAGCTCTCGGCACCTCTCCATAAATTTTCTAAACTTTTCTACATTATAAATAATTTGCGTCTGAATAAATCTTGCTCCGGCCTTCACTTTTTTGGCAAGTCTTAAAGGCCTAAAATCAAAAGGCTCAGCAAAGGGATTCTCTGCAGCCCCAATAAAGAAATAGGGCCTCCTTCCCTTTATTTCCTCTCCATTTTCAAATCTTCCCTCCTTTAGTCCTCTCACCAGCTTTATCAATTGAATAGAGTCTAAATCAAAAACTGGCTTTGCCTGAGGATGATTTCCAAATTTAGGATGATCCCCTGTCAAACAGAGAAGATTTTTTATCCCAAGGGCACTTGCTCCAAGAAGATCAGCTTGAATACCAATTCTATTTCTATCTCTACAGGTCATCTGCATAACTGGCTCAAGCCCTTCACTCATAACAAGAACAGCTGAAGCCATACTCGAGACACGAACCACCGCCGTTTGACAATCCGTGATATTTACAGCATCCACATATCCCTTTAAAATTTTGGCCTTCTTCTTTATCACCTCAGGATCAGCATTTCTTGGTGGCCCAATTTCAGCCGTAACTACAAACTTCCCTGATGAAAGAAGCTCCTCAAGATGGCTTTTTATCTCCAAGGCTATTTCCCTCCATTCAGTCTCAAATCTTCTCTTACTCTTACCCTTAAACCATCTCCACCAGCTGATCTCCAATCCTTGGGCTCCCAAATCTCTAATAGTCTCTCAAGTTCTCCTCGGGCTTTTAGCCTCTCAACAATTTCGTGCCAAATACAGGGCATATCCTTTCTTACCTCACATCTCCCACCTTGAGAGCCTCCACAGGGCCCATTAAGTAAATTTTTAGCACACCTGGCAATAGGGCAAAGCCCTGCTGTCCTATCTATAATACAATCTCCACAGCCTCTGCACTTTTCAACCCACTCACCAAGGGATAAATTAGCTCCATAAAAACTTGTATCCACCCCAGGATAAACCCTTATTTCGGGATATAAATCCGCTATCAAATTTACCCCAACTCCACAGGCAAGACTAACTACGGCCTCAACCTTCCCTTGATAGTCTTTTAAAGGTTCCAAGTACTCGGGATCACACTGTCTAATAAAGGTATCTTCAAGAACCTCAATAGGCTTTCCCTGCAAAGTCCTTGCAAGTCTTATGGCCTCTGCTACAATTGAGACCTCCCTATCCCCCCCAGCAGAACAAATAGCCACACATCCTCTACATCCAAGAACAAGAATCTTCTGATAATTCTCAATATTCCTTAATATCTCAGGAATAGGCCGCCTCTCAGCAATTATCATTTCCTCTCTCTCCCCTTTAATTCAAAATTTAAAATCTCTCGGTAGAAAGCCTTAACTTTGTTTATAAAATCCTCTCCATCAAGCCTGTTTACAAAAAACATACTTATTCTCTCTGGTTCAAGGCCAATTTCCTCAAGAATTTTTCTTGCTCCCAGAACTCTCTTTTCTGCCCTTTCACTACCTCTTCCATTATGACAAGTTCCTGGCATACAGCCTGCAACCATAACTCCCTTAGCTCCCTCCCTTAAGGCCCTAAGCATATCAGTAATCTCAATTTTACCAGAACAGGGATATCTTTTTATTTCAAGGCTAACAGGTACCTCGAAAAAATCCTCTCTCTCTGAAAGATTAGTATAATTACAACAGAGGATGGATAGCTTAAAGGCTCTCTCTTCCATTAAAAGCTTACCTCCAGATATTCAGGTTTTTCCCTAAGCTCTATAGCCCTTGCTGGACATTCTCTCACACAAATACCGCAAGCTCTGCACTTACTTTTCTCAATAAAGGCATACCTCTCCTCTTTAATACTTATAGCTTGGAAAGGACAAGTTCTTACACAGGTCAGACAAAGAATGCACTTTGAAGGATTAACCCTTGCAAAAACACCCAATTCAAAGAGCCTTTCCTCATCAACAAGGCCTTTATCCAAAACATAGTCTCTTAAAGCTTTTATTACCTCCTTTGGTTTTACATCCATAGGGCAAACAGGAACGCAAGAACCACACTGGGAGCAATACCAGAGAAGCTCATTGAGAACCTCACTTAGCATCCCGTTCAGAAAAAGATGTACAATCTTTCTTGGATCAAAAACAAAGCTTGTCTTCTTTACAGGGCAGATTCCTGAACAGGCCCCACATCTAAAACACTGATCAAAGGTTATAACTCTATCTTTGACAAATTCCTTTACTTCCCTTTCATTAATGGAAACTATCATTAATTTTTCCTCCCTTAAGTCTTCATAATCTTAGAAAGAATTGGATTTAACTCCTCAACACTTGCTCTTGTTTTTTCAACTATATAATCAAGGCTCTTTGGCCCATCCTTAAGTAGGGACTTAACCTCTATTTCATAGAGTTTATTTTTAAGCAGGGGCAATAACTTTTCCTCCACCTTCTTATTAATAGTTTCCAAAGAAAAATCCTGCATCTTTTTCAGTTCCTTAGCCACATTTCCAAAGGCAGTTCGAACCTGCATATTTTTACATACTTCAACTGCTGAGTCAAGATAAAAGGAAAGATCTTCCTTCTTTAGCCCCTCTGAACTTCCAAGGGGCCCAAGCTCCTTAATCTTTAACATATAAGTCTTTATATCTTCCACCAATTTAGCAGGCTCAGCACTTGAGACCCATTCCAACTTAAAACGTTCCTCATTAATCCCTATAAGCTTCATAAGATTTCTTACCATCTCTCCCATAATAAGGGCCTGAAAATTTCCTTCAATATATTTACACTCTCCAAGCTTACATCCACCAACCATTACAGCATCAGCCCCGTTTCTAAAGGCCTCCATTACGAAAAGAGGATCTACTCTACCGCTACACATAACCCTTATTACTCTATGATAGGGTGGATAAGTCTGGCGAGCCACACCGGCCGCGTCAGCTGCGGCATAGCATCACCAATGGCACATAAAACTAAGTATCCTTGGCTCAAACTCCATATTAACCTCCTGCAACCTCCTCTTTTTTCTCCTCTTCCTCTACAGTCTCCCTTTCACTAAAACCTCTGAGTTGCTCAAGAATAGCCTCTCCTGTAAAGCCTCCAACATCTATGGCAAAGACCGGACAATGAGAAGCACAAACTCCGCACCCTTTACAGGCTGCCTTTATTACCCTTGCCTTCCTTCTCTTCTCCACCTTTACCATCTCAATAGCTGAAAAGGGACAAACTTCAGCACAAAGAGCACATCCAATACACCTTGCCTCATCAACTTCAGCCACAATAGGTGGCACCTCAACAAAGCCTTTAGCAAGAGGTATAGCTGCCTTTCCAGCACCTGCCTTTGCCTGAGCCAAAACCTCTGTTAAAAGCTGAGGACTATGGGCAAGACCAACAATATAAACTCCATCAGTTGCGGTCTCAACAGGTCTTAACTTCACATGGGCCTCAAGGAGAAATCCCTCTTCACTCACAGGAACTTTTAACATATTAACTACCTGGTTATTTTCTGAAGGAATTACTCCCACAGAAAGCACACATAAATCAGCAGGAATTTCAATCTCCTTATTCAAAAGCACATCAAAGACCCTCACCACAGGTTTATCCCCTTTGATAAAAACCTCTGGTCTTCTCTTCTCAGGAAATCTTATAAACTTAACCCCTTTCTTTCTTGCCTCAAGATAATACTTTTCATAAAATCCATAGGCCCTCATGTCTATGTAAAGAATATAAACCTCTGTATCTGGATTTATCTCCTTAATCTTTAAGGCATTCTTTAGAGCCTGAACACAGCAGAACTTGCTGCAATGCTTAAGTTCCTCTCCACGAGACCCGGCACATTGAACCATTACCACCCTTTTTGGCATGGCCCTTTTTGAACTCTTAGAAAGCCTTTCCTCAAGCTCAAGCTGGGTGATCACCCTCTTTCCATCAAGAGGATACTTGGAGGGCCTGTACTCCTTTCCTCCTGTAGCTAATACAACTACTCCATGATTGATAATCTCGGATTTATCGCCCATCCTAAGAGTAGTGGTATAATTTCCAATATATCCAGAAATATTATCTATTTCTGCCTGGGTAAAGACTTTAATTTTGGGATGAGAAGTAACCTTATGGATAAGTTCATTCAAAAAGGCTTGAGGATCTTCCCCTGTAATTAAAAACTTTACTCTTCTTAGATTCCCACCAAGGTCTTTTTCTCTCTCAACCAGATAGACCTCAAACCCTTGATCAGCCAGCGAAAGAGCTGAAGTCATTCCAGCAACGCCCCCACCTACCACCAGGGCCGAAGGAGTTACCTTTACTCTTTGAAGTTCAAGGGGTTTAAGTCTCCTTGCCTTGGCTACAGCCATTCTAACAAGATCTTTTGCCTTTTCGGTTGCCTTTTGAGGATTATCAGGATGCACCCAAGCACACTGGTCACGAATATTAGCCATCTCAATAAGAGCAAGATTTAAGCCAGCCTCTCTCAAAGTATCCTGAAAGAGGGGTTCATGAGTTCTTGGTGTACAAGCAGAAACTACAATACGATTTAAACGATATTTTTTTATCTTTTCTTTTAATTGCTCAAGAGAATCCTGAGCACAGGCATAAAGAATATTTTCAGCTAAAACTACATTGGGAAGAGTCTTAGCATAGTCTCTCACTGCTTTAACATCCACCACCCCAGCAATGTTTACTCCACAGTGACAAACAAAAACTCCAATCCTTGGCTCATCACTCATTAGCTCAACATCCTCTGGCGGATACTCCTTAATCACCGTGGCCTTCCATCGTCCTTCCTTTAGTAATTCAGAAACAAGGGCTGCCCCACCAGAGGCCTGTATAACACTCTCTGGTATATCCTTTGGTCCCTGAAAAGCACCGATTACATAAATTCCAGGTCTTGTTGTCTCAAGTGGTGAAAGATAGAAGGTTTTAGCAAATTTGAATTCATTTAATTCTATGCCAAAAACTTGCGAAAGCTTTTCTGCATCCTCAGGAGGAGAGAGCCCAACAGAAAGCACTATAGCATCAAAATACTCCCTTTTTACATTGCCCTCCTCGTCAACGTAATTTAGAGCCAACTTTCCATCAATTTTGTCAACCTTTCCTGGACGGGCCCTAACAATACGAAAACCATATTTCTCAACAGCATTCCTAAAGGATTCATCAAAGCCCTTCCCTTGAGTTCTGACATCCATAAAAAAGAGAGTGATTTCTGCTGAAGGCTCATGTTCTTTGATAACAGAAGCCTGTTTTACTGCATACATACAGCAAACACTGGAACAATAGGGTCTTTCGCAGGTTACATCCCTTGAGCCCACACACTGAATATAGGCAATTTTCTTAGGATGTTTAAAATCAGAGGGTCTAATGACTTCGCCCTCTGTCGGACCAGAAACACAGGTAATTCTTTCCATTTCAAGAGAATGCAATACATCACTAAATCTTCCGTAACCAAATTTTTCAAGAGCCTCCTTAGGAACTTTTCCAAAACCTGTTGCTAAGATTATAGCTCCTACCTCTAAGACTCTTTCTTCAGGTTTTTGAGAAAAATCTATAGCCTTTGGCCCACAGACATTAGTACAGAGCTGACAAGTCTCATGATTTAGTCTCAAACAAGTGGAAGCATCAATATAATACTTGGTAGGAACCGCCTGAGGAAAATCAATACGAGCAGCTCTTGTAAAGGTGAGATTTTCATTGTAAGTGTCTATAGCCAACCTTGGGCAATACTTCATACAGTCGCCACAGGCTGTGCACTTGTCAGGATCAATATACCTGGGATTTACTCTTATCTTTACTCTAAAATTTCCTGGTTCTCCCTCAACAGAAAGAACCTCGGTTAAAGTCAAAATTTCTATGTTGGGAGACCTCCCGGCCTCCACCATTTTTGGGGCAAGAATTCAGATACTACAGTCATTGGTGGGGAAAGTCTTATCAAGTTGAGCCATAACCCCACCAATTGAGGCCTTCTTTTCCACAAGATAGACATAATAGCCTAACTCTGACAAATCAAGGGCTGCCTGAATACCCGCTATACCTCCACCCACAACTAATACCTGTCCTTTAGGATCCTTCATTGTATTATCTCCCTCCTTTTATTGAGCTCTTTTTTCCTCCTCTGGAGTAAGTTTCACATGAGATCCAAAACAACCAAGACCATGAAAAACAGGCACATACTTTGGACCTTCAAGAGCCCTTCTCATAGCCATATCAAAGAGTATTCTTGGTTTGGGCTTATCAATTCCAAGGGCCTTTCTTCCCTGATTAATCCTATCTATCATAATATTGGCAAACTCATTGGCTGTTCTTGCAACCCTCCAGGAACCACCAAAGTAATTTTCAATTTCGTAAAAGAGAAAATCAGTAACCTTCTTGCTTCCAAGGGTAGGAAAATCCGGCCCAAAAACTACTTGAACCCCTGAGGTGACAAAATACATTCCAATGGCCACCGCCTTTTCACTCATCCATTGAGGGGCAGCTCCCACGGCAGGGATCTGATAGATATCTTCTCCAAGGCCTCCCGTATGCACTATCTCCGTAGCTGCAATTAAAATCCTTGAATTATCAACACAAGCCCCCATATGAAGCACTGGTGGACAACCAACTGCCTCAAGAACCTCTCTCAAACCAGGCCCTGCAAGTTCTGCTGCCTCAGGGGAAAGAAGGCCTGCTATAGCCATATTGGTAGCTGAACAACCTGTTGCCAAAACAAGCACATTATTAGCTATAAGTTCTTTAGCAAGCTCAACTTGAATAGGTTCATTTACTCTATATTGATCACAACCTACAATAGCAGCAATTCCAAGAATCTTTCCATTAATAATGTTCTCATTCAAAGGCTTATAACTTGCTCTAAACCTGCCCCCAAGGATATACATAATGGCCTCATGGCTAAAACCAGCCACTATATCCACCGTGTGATTGGGAATATTTACCTTTGAAGGATCTCTCTGAGGAAATCTTGAGATGGCAGTCCTAAGAATTTCTTTAGCTACCTCAAGAGCTCTCTTTTCATCAAAGGGGATATGAATAGCTCCTTCCATCATAGCAATGGGACTTGTTGTAATAACAGCTGTATGAAATTGTTTAGCAATTTCCACCACATTTTGCATAATACACTGAACATCAACTACCACTGCTTCAAGTGCACCTGTGGCAATAGCAACCTCTTGCTGAATAAAAGAACCTGCAATGGGTATCCCTTTTCTCATAAGAACTTCATTTCCTGTACAACAAATTCCTGAAAGATTAACTCCCTTAGCCCCTACCTTTTTAGCCTCAGAAATAATTTCCGGATCATAACTTGCGTGGGCAAGGGCATCTGCAAGAAGAGGATCATGTCCATGCACTGCCACATTCACATAATCAGGTTTTATAACTCCAAGACCAATGTTAACCTTGGCTCTTATAGGCTGAGGATTCCCAAGGAGTAAATCCTGAAGTTCTGTGGCAAGCATACTTCCTCCCCAGCCGTCAGCCAGAGAACATCTAGCAGCCCCCATAAGAATATTCCTATAATCCTGATCAACTCCAATGGTTGTCCTATGAGTAAGTTCAACCACTTCCCTGTCAACTCCCCTGGGAACAACTCCGTATTTTCTCCATTTTTCTAAAAGAGGCTTAGGTGCCCTGTGGGTAAGAATGATTTCTCCCTCTTGCTGTGAAAAAATTCTCAAAGCCGCTTCTGCCATATCTTTTAGTAAATTTTCCTCAGGTTGATTTGGATCAACTCCCAAGGCTTGGGCAACAACCCTTAACTTTCTCTTATCTCTTACCTCAAAAGGAACGTCTCCATGAACAGCTTCATAAAAAATTTTAGCCACATGTCTTCCATGATCAGAATGAGCAGAAGTGCCAGCTGCAACCATTCTGGCAAAGTTTCTAGCAACTACCGTTGCCGCTGAGGCTCCACAAACCCCTCGTAATTCCTCAACTCCCTCAACTACCTGACAAGGCCCCATATTACAAACTCTGCAACACGTTCCACCCTTCCCAAAGGCACAAGGAAGAGTCCCTCTTCTCGCTACACGCTTAGGAGCAGTAAGCACTTCTTCTTTCAATCTGCTATATAGATCTTCCGCAGTCTTTGTCTGAATCCCGGGCTTCCCCTTACCAAATCTTGCTCTTTCATCTATCATCTTAACACCCCCTTTAAATTGCTAGTAATTTAAAATTAATCTCAGAATGAGATTTTTTTAATCAGTAGAGAAAATCTTCACTATCCTACTTCACTAGGAAGCCCGGCCCACATTTTAGCGGATTCTAAGGTATTTTTCATAAGCATAGTAATAGTCATGGGGCCAACCCCCCCTGGAACAGGAGTGATATAACTTGCCTTTTCTTTAACCGCTTCAAAATCGACATCTCCACAAAGCTTAGCCTTTCCCTCAGGTGTAGTTCCAATACGATTGACTCCTACATCTATCACCACTGCTCCTTCCTTTACCATATCCGCTGTAATAAACTTAGGAACCCCTGCAGCTACAATAAGAATATCGGCTCTCCTGGTATGTTCAGCCATATTTTTTGTTCCCGTATGGCAAACGGTAACAGTAGCGTTACCAACAGGTTTTCTCTTTTGCATAAGCAAGATAGCTATAGGTTTTCCCACAATATTACTTCTTCCAACCACAACCACATCAGCCCCACTTACCTCAACCCCTGTCTCTGCAAGAAGCATTAAAATTCCATAAGGAGTGCAGGGGATAAAACAAGGCTCACCAATCACAAGCTTTCCCACATTAACTGGATGAAATCCATCTACATCCTTTCTCGGATCTATGGCGTTTATAACCTTTCTCTCATCTATATGCTTGGGAAGGGGAAGTTGTACGAGAATTCCATGAATCTTTGGGTCTCTATTGTACTTCTCAATAAGCTCAAGAAGTTTCTCCTCTGAGATATTTTCAGGTAAGTTTTCCTGCACGGAATAAAAACCAAGTTCATGAGCTGTCTTTTGTTTGGCTGTAACATAGGACACTGAGGCTGGATTTTCTCCCACAAGTATAGTCACAAGTCCAGGGACTATACCTTTTTCTTTCAACTCCTCTACCTCTTTCTTTATGGACTCTCTTATCTTAGAAGCAACTAGTTTTCCATCAATAATTTTTCCTGCCATAGATCTTCCTCCCACTTAAAAATCAAATTTCTTAGAATAAACCTTTAACCTTACCTGTTTCAACATCCACATCAATTCTTCTATAAGCAGGATCAGAAGCAGTTCCTGGCATAAGATTGATATCACCAGCCACAGGTACAATAAAACCTGAACCTCTAAAAATAAGCACATCTCTAACCCTTAAAGTCCATCCCTTAGGCACACCTTTTTTGTTGGGATCATCTGAAAGAGATAAATGAGTCTTAACCATACAAATGGGCATTCTTCTAAGCTCATCGTTAGCCTCAAGCATTCTTATCTTCTCCTCAGCTGGTGGAAGATAGACTACTCCATCGGCTCCATAAACCTCTTTGGCTATCTTTTCAATTCTTGTCTTTATAGGTTCATCAAGCTCATAAAGGAATCTAAATTGGGGTGTCTCTTTGCAGGCATCCATTACAGCATCAGCCAGTTCAAGAGCCCCTTCACCTCCTTTAAGCCAGTGATCAGAATAAGCTACTCTAACTCCTGCCTCCTCACAAATCCTTCTAACAAGCTTAACCTCATTTTCAGTATCAGCATAAAATTTATTTATACATACCACAGGTATAGCTCCACTTTTTTTGACGATATTAACGCAATGCAGGAGGTTTTCACAACCCTTTTCCACCCATTCAAGATTTTCTTCGAGATATTCTTTGGGAATGGGCTGTCCTGGTCTTGGAATAGGAGCACCACCATGGCATTTTAAAGCCCTAATAGTTGCCACTACCACTGATACATTCGGAACAAGGCCAGAAAGTCTGCACTTAATATTCCAGAACTTTTCAAAACCAATATCTGCTGCAAAACCTGACTCGGTAACCACATAATCTCCAAGTTTAAGAGCTACATAATCTGCAATAATAGAGTTTTGCCCAATAGCAATGTTAGCAAAGGGCCCAGCATGAACAAGCACAGGTTGCCCCTCAATGGTCTGCATCAAATTGGGATTTATGGCATCAACCAGCCAAGCTGTCATAGCTCCAGCTACTTCAAGATCCTCAGTAGTTATAGGATTTCCAAATTTATCGAAGGCAACTACTATTTTACCAATGCGCTCTCTTAAATCCTTTAAATCCCTTGCTACCGCAAGAATAGCCATAACCTCTGAGGCAACAGCTATCCAAAACTTTGATTCCATAGGATAACCATCATTCTTACCACCAAGCCCAATCACAATATGCCTTAGGGCCTGGGCACAAAAATCTATTACCCAGCCCATCTCTACCCTTTTTGGGTCAATATTTAATCTTCTCAAACCTTTCTTAGCCAGGGTTTCATCATCATAATTGGCCTCATGCTGCATACGAGCTGTTAAAGCAACCATTGCCAGATTATGAGCATTCATAACTGCATTGATGTCTCCTGTTAGACCAAGGGAAAACTTATCCAGAGGAATAACTTGAGAAAGCCCTCCGCCTGCAGCTGACCCTTTTATATTAAAAGTAGGACCACCTGAAGGCTGCCTAATACAACCTATAACATTCTGACCCCTTTTACCAAGCCCCTGAACAAGCCCAATAAGAGTAGTAGTCTTCCCCTCTCCAAGAGGGGTGGGAGTAATGGCGGTTACATTGATGTATTTGCCATTAGGTCTATCTTTGAGCCTTTCAAGAACTCTCTTATAATCAATCTTAGCTACATAATGACCATAGGGAAGAAGCTCCTCCTTTGTTAATCCCATCTCCTCACCAAGTTGATAAACTGTTTTCATATGCTTTTCTGCT
>ERZ1669248.967-NODE-967-length-11678-cov-4.131722_pt1 | contig 11678 bp, 10 predicted proteins | sample MGYA00579296_ERZ1669248 | MGnify/ENA primary metagenome ERZ1669248 (study PRJEB41166, sample SAMN08046057) | hot springs metagenome | biome: hot spring; feature: neutral hot spring; material: thermophilic sediment; isolation source: thermophilic sediment from...
GGCGGCTTCGGCGGCGTCGGCCACGCGCTGCGTCACCACCCCGGCCGGGGTGTAAATGGTCGGCACCGGGTGCGCAACCCCGGGAAGTTCGACGTATTCGACCGGGCCGATGCGGTCGAGCTTTTCGGTGTTGATCACCGCGCTCTTCCACACCAGCGGAATCGCCCCGCCGGTATAGCCGGTGCCGCCGCCGCGCGGAATGATGGTCAGGCCAAGTTCGATGCAGCCCTGCACCAGCCCGGCGATTTCGTCCTCGCTGTCCGGGCAGAGCACCACAAAGGGATATTCCACCCGCCAGTCGGTGGCATCGGTCACGTGCGACACCCGCGCCATGCCGTCGAAGCGGATCGCGCCCTGCGCGCTGTGGCGTCCGAGCACCCGGCGCGCGCGCTGGCGCAGCGCCGCAGCTTCGTCGAACCAGGCGGCAAACGCGGCCACCGCAACGCGGGCGCGGTCGAGCAACTGCCGCACCAGCGCGTCGCGCTGCGCATGCTCGCCGTCGCTGTGTGCGCTGTCGTCGCGGCGGCGGTCGATTTCGCGCAGACGGTGTTCGAGCGCGCCGATCAGCGCAGCACGGCGCTTGCGGCTTTGCAGCAGGTCGTCCTGCAGAAAGGGGTTGCGCTGCACCACCCAGATGTCGCCCAGCACTTCGTAGAGCATGCGCGCCGAGCGCCCGGTGCGCCGCTCCTGCCGCAATTGGTTCAGCCACGTCCAGGCCTGCTCGCCCAGCAGGCGCATCACCACTTCGCGGTCGGAAAACGAGGTGTAGTTGTAGGGAATTTCGCGCAGGCGGGCTGGTGCATCCGCCGCGTCTTGGCTCAGCGCGGGGATCAGTTGGGGAGCATGTGGTGCAGGGGCGTTCATCGGGAACGGCGGCCGGCGCGGGCGGGCCTGGGAGGTAAAGCACCATTGTAGGGAGGGCGGCATTCCCGCATGCGCTGGGCGTACTCCCGGAATTCGTGAGGAATGTCACACTTTTGCTCGATGGATGCGGCGGTGCAACAAACAGGGGAAATGCTGCGCTTTTATGCTCGGCGCATGAATGATCTGAAACTCGCCGAACTGATGAGCGCCCTGAGCCATGCGCTCGACATGACCGAGGGCCAGCCCGAAGGTCACTGCGTGCGCTGTGCCTGGATCGGCATGTCGGTAGGCCGCGAAATTGGCCTTGCCGCACAGCAGCAGTGGGAGCTGTACTACACCCTGTTGCTCAAGGACCTGGGATGCAGCAGCAATGCGGCCCGCATCTGCGAGCTCTACCTCGCCGACGACCTGCAGTTCAAGCGCGACTTCAAGCTGCTCGACGGCAGCCTGCCGCATGTGCTGCGCTTCGTGCTCGATCACACCGGGCTGCGCAGCGGTCTGGCCGAGCGCTTTCGCGCCACGCTCAACATCTTTCGCAACGGCAGCGACATCGCGCAGGAACTCATCCAGACCCGCTGCCAGCGCGGCGCCGACATCGCGCGGCAATTGCGTTTTCCGGAAAGCGTGGCGCAGGGCATCCACGGTCTCGATGAACACTGGGACGGCAGCGGCAAGCCCGAAGGGCTGATCGGCGAGAACATTCCGCTGTACGCCCGCATGGCCCTGCTGGCCCAGGTGGTCGATGTGTTTTTCACCGCAGGCGGCCCGGCCGCGGCGCGCGACGAAGTGCGCCGCCGCCGCGGCAACTGGTTCGACCCCGAACTGGTCGACGCCTTCATTGCCCTGTCGCAGGGCGAGGCGTTCTGGCAAGCGCTGCGCGACCCCGATCTCGGCAGCCAGGTGCTGGCGCTGGAGCCCGCGCAATGCTGCGTGCCGCTGGATGAAGACTATCTCGACGAAATCGCCGCGGCCTTCGGCCAGATCGTCGACGCCAAAAGCCCCTACACCGCCGGGCACAGCGCGCGCGTGGCGCTGTACGCCGATCACATTGCCACGCAGCTCGACATCCCCGCAGCGCGTCGCCGCTGGCTGTACCGCGGCGCGCTGCTGCACGACGTGGGCAAGCTCGGCGTGAGCAATGCGATTCTCGACAAGGCGGGCAAGCTCGACCCGGATGAGTGGGAAGCCGTGCAGATGCACGCCACCTACACCGAGCGCATCCTGGGCCGGATCAGCGCGTTTTCCGAGCTGGCCCGCGTGTCGGGCGCGCACCACGAGCGGCTGGACGGCACCGGCTATCCACGCAGGCTTGCTGCGGAGCACATCGCCCTGGAAACCCGCATCATCACCACAGCCGACATTTTCGACGCCATCTCCGCCGACCGACCCTACCGCGGCGCGGTGCCCATCCCCGAAACGCTGCAGATCATGTCCAAGACCGTCGGCACCGCACTCGACCCGCGGTGTTTTGAAGCGCTGTGCAGGGCAGTGCAGGAGGTGGAGGCAACCCCCGCAGCACAATGGCCCACGGCGGCCTGAAAGGGGCCGCTGTCAGGAGCTGCCGTCGATCGTTCGATCAGCCCTTGGCCGGCATCGCAACGTAAATCTCCACGCGCCGGTTCTCCGCGCGGCCTTGCGCCGTGGCATTGCTCGCCACGGGGTTCTGCGGGCCCAGGCCCTGGGTGGAAATGCGCTGCGGCGCCACGCCGCGCGACACGAGAAAATTCTTCACCGTCAGCGCCCGGTTCTCGGACAGCGGATAGTTGATCGCATCGGTTCCGGTACTGTCGGTGAAACCGAACACCTGCACGGTTTCGGCCGGGTTCTGGTTCAGCCCCGTGGCCAGGCTCTCCAGGATGGGATACATGCGCGCATTGAGCTGGGCGCTTCCGGTGGCAAAGCCGGCATCCGCCGGCACATTCATCTTCAGGCGGTTGTCCTGCGTCTGCGTGACCTGCACGCCGGTGCCAGACGCCTGCGCCTGCGCCTGCAGATCCTGCTTCTGCTTCTCCAGGTGCTGGTTCCACAGATAGCCGCCCAGGGCGCCGACGGCCGCTCCGGCCACTGCGCCGGTCGCAGCACTCCGACCCGTGTTGCCGCCTGCGGTCAGCGCGCCGATCACCGCGCCCGCCGCAGCGCCGATTCCGGCGCCGGAGGCGGTGGTTCTCTGCGACTCGTTCATGTTGGCGCAACCGCCAAGCCCGAGCGCAAACACACTGGCAGACAACACAACGGCAAGCGATTTCTTGTGCATCATGACATGCTCCTTGGCGAGAATGAATGGGTCATACTTGGTGACAAGTTTAGGCGCGTTCCGTCCGGGAGATGAAACTGTGACGCCGATTTTTCAGTCTATTCTTGGAACATGACAGACCCTGGGAGATTCAGCATGGAACGCTCTCTGCCCCTTGCCCAGGCGCATTCCAGCGCCCGTGAGACCCCGCACTGGACCCTGGACTGGATCGACTTTTCACGCATCCAGATCGAGACAGTCCACGACAACGACGATCTGTTCTATCTGCTGGTCAGCGCCTCGTTCGTTGAATCGGGCTCGCACACCTACACCCGCAATCTGGTTGCGCATTTCGACACCCAGCCGCAGATTGCCGACTGGCTGCAAAGCCAGTGGGAGCCCGAGGAACTGCAGCACGGTCGCGCCCTCAGAACCTATGTGCAGACCGTCTGGCCCGAATTCGACTGGCAAAGCGCCTACGCCGCGTTCTTCGCCGATTACTCGCGCCTGTGCACCGTGGAGGAACTGGAAGACGACCGCGCGCTGGAACTCGTCGCCCGCTGCGTGGTGGAAACCGGCACCGCGACCTACTACCAGACCCTGCGCGACCTCACCGCCGAGCCGGTGCTCAAGGATCTGGCCGAGCGCATCCGCATCGACGAAGTGCAGCATTACAAGCACTTCTATCGCTATTTCAGGCAACTCAATGCCGAGCGCGGCCTCTCGCGCGCGCGCATTTTCGGCGCGCTCAAGCGCCGCCTGAACGAACTGCGCACCAGCGATTCGGATATCGCCCTGCGTTATGTCTGGGCCTTCCGCCACGCGCCCAACGAGGCCGACGACGTGCCCTTCGAGCAGGTGTGCCAGCGGCTGTACCGGCGCGTGGGCGCGCTGTTGCCGATGGAGCAGGCGGTGAAGATGCTGCTCAAGCCGCTGGCCCTGCCACACCGCATGGAGCATGTCATCGAACGTCCGCTCGCGCGCATCGCCCGCAAGGTGATGGCAGCCTGAACGCTGGCGTCCTTGAACCGCGTTGCACTGCAGGTGGATAACGCGGCGGCACATATCCGAGTGCGTTACTCAAGCACTCGAATTCCGGGCCTATCTTCCCTTGGAACCTCGGCCTATATTGAGCCGGTCAAGGCGGTGTTGACCCCTGTTTTCCAGGGTTTGAACGCGGTCTGCTGGCGGAACACTTCATAACAATCGAGGAGATGCAAGATGCAAAAGTCCCTGCATATCGACCCGGACAAGTGCACGGGTTGCCTGCAATGCGAAATGGCCTGCTCGTACGAAAACTACGGAATTTTCAACACCTCCAAGAGCCGCATCAAGGTGTTCGATTTCCATGAAACCGGCCGCAAGGTGCCCTACACCTGCACGCAGTGTGACGAAGCCTGGTGCCTGCACGCCTGTCCGGTGGAGGCCATCAAACTCGACGCCGCCACTGGCGCCAAGATCGTGCTCGACGATGTGTGCGTGGGCTGCAAGGTCTGCACCATCGCCTGTCCGTTCGGCACGGTGAACTATGTCGCCGACACCGGCAAGGTGCAGAAGTGCGACCTGTGCGGCGGCGAGCCGGCCTGCGCAGAAGCCTGCCCCACCGGCGCCATCACCTATGTCGATGCGAGCTGGACCGGGCTGTCGCGCATGCAGCAATGGGCCGACAAGCTGGGCAACCAGAACGTTGCGGCTTGAGCGCACATCGCACAACACAAGGAGACGAACATGACCTGGGCAGGAAAACTATTGCGCGTGAACCTCACGCAAGGCACTGTCAAGAGCGAGCCGCTGAACATGCAGTGGGCACGCGAGTACATCGGCCAGCGCGGGCTGGCCACCAAATACTTTGTCGAGGAAGTCGACGCCAAGGTGGACCCGCTGTCGCCCGACAACAAGCTCATTTACGCCACCGGGCCGCTGACTGGCACCATGGTGTCCACCGGCGGGCGCTATTCGGTCATCACCAAGGGCGCGCTCACCGGGGCGATTGCCTGCTCCAACTCGGGCGGCTACTTCGGCGCCGAGCTGAAGATGGCCGGATGGGACATGATCATTGTCGAAGGCAAGTCCGCCAAGCCCGTCTATCTCTACATCGAGAACGACAAGGCCGAACTGCGTGACGCGTCCCCGATCTGGGGCAAGACCGTCTGGGAGACCGAGCCCTGGATCAAGAACCACCACCAGGATCCGCTCATCCGCGTGAACTCCATCGGCCGCGCCGGTGAAAACGGCGTGATGTACGCGGCCGTGGTCAACGATCTGCACCGCGCGGCCGGGCGCAGCGGCGTGGGCACGGTGATGGGCAGCAAGAACCTCAAGGCCATTGCCGTGCGCGGCACCAAGGGCGTGGGCAATGTGCGCGATCCCAAGGCCTTCTTCCAGGCGGTGAATGCGGGCAAGAAAGTGCTGCACGACAACGCCGTCACCGGCCAGGGCCTGCCCAAGTACGGCACGCAGGTGCTGATGAACGTGATCAACGAAATCGGCGCGATGCCCACGCGCAATCACCGCGACGTGCAGTTCGAAGGCGCAAAGGATATCTCTGGCGAAGCCATGCACGAGCCGCGCAAGACCGACGGCAAGCCCAACCTGGTCACCAACCAGGCCTGCTTCGGCTGCACCATCGCCTGCGGGCGCATCAGCAAGATCGACGAGACCCATTTCAGCGTCGAGAACAAGCCGCAGTACTGGGGCGCGTCGGGTGGGCTGGAATACGAAGCCGCCTGGGCGCTGGGTTCGGCCAATGGCGTGAACGACCTGGAGGCGCTGACCTATGCCAACTTCATCTGCAACGAAGACGGCATGGACCCGATTTCCTTCGGCGCCACCGTCGGTGCCGTGATGGAGCTCTATGACCTCGGATTGCTGACCAAGGAACAGCTGGGGATCGAGGCCCCCTTCGGTTCGGCCAAGGCGCTGACCTACTTCGCCGAAATCACCGCACGCGGCGAGGGCTTCGGCAAGGAGCTGGCGCTGGGCAGCAAGCGGCTGACGGCCAAGTATGGCCATCCGGAACTCAGCATGAGCGTCAAAGGCCAGGAATTCCCGGCCTACGATTCGCGCGGCATCCAGGGCATGGGCCTGGCCTACGCCACCAGCAACCGCGGTGCCTGCCATCTGCGTGGCTATACCGTGGCCTCCGAGGTGCTGGGCATTCCGGTCAAGACCGATCCGCTGGTGACTGCGGGCAAGCCTGAACTGGTGAAAGCCTTCCAGGACGCCACCGCGGTGTTCGACTCGGCCGGCATCTGCATTTTCACCAGCTTCGCCTGGACCCTTGCCGACGTCCAGCCCCAGCTTGCCGCCGCCTGCCTGGAAGAGTTCACCATGGATGAACTCAACACCATTGGCGAGCGCATCTGGAACATGGAGCGCGACTACAACAACCGCGCCGGCTTCACCGCCAAGGACGACACCCTGCCGCCGCGCCTGCTGACCGAGCCCGCCAAGACCGGCCCGGCAAAGGGCTTGGTCAACAACCTGCCGGAGATGCTGCCCAAGTACTACGAACTGCGCGGCTGGACGCCCGAAGGCACCCTCAAGCCCGAGACCCGTACGCGGCTGGGGCTCTGACTTGAACCCCCTCCCCATTGCGTGGGGAGGGCTGGGGTGGGGAGTTCGGGCGACTGCGATTCCCCCTCCCAACCTCCCCCACGCCGTGGGGGAGGAGGCAAGCGGCGAGAGATCCGTCAGCAATCGAGGCAGTGAGCATGAAACACCACGTCATCATCGGCAACGGCCCGGCTGGGGTCGTTGCAGCAGAGACCCTGCGCAAGCATGTTCCGGCGGACGACGCGATCGTGCTGTTTGGCGACGAGGACGCGCCGCCCTATTCGCGCATGGCGATCCCCTACCTGCTGCACGGCGACATCACCGAACGCGGCACCTGGCTGCGCAAGAATGCGCAGCACTGGAAGCAACTCGGCATCACCCTGCGCCACGACCGGGTGAAATCGCTCGACCCCGCCGCGCGCACGCTCGCGCTGGAATCGGGCGGCACCCAATCCTTCGACACCCTGCTGATCGCCACCGGCTCCAGGCCGGTGCTGCCGCCCATCCCGGGAATCCACGCCCAGCGCGTGCACACCTGCTGGACGCTGGAGGACGCCCGTGCCATCGAGAAATTCGCCGTGCCGGGTGCGCGGGTCATCCAATTGGGTGCGGGCTTCATCGGCTGCATCATCATGGAAAGCCTGGTGCGCCGCCGGGTACAACTCACCGTGGTGGAAATGGGCGACCGCATGGTGCCGCGGATGATGGGCGAGACCGCAGGCGGCATGATCCGCGACTGGGTGCAGGCCAAGGGTGTGACCGTGCACACCGGCGCGCGCATCGAGTCCATCGAGTCCAACCCCTCCGACATGGCCGCGCCGCTGGCGGTGCGCCTGTCCACTGGCGAGCGCCTGCCCGCCGATCTGGTGATCTCGGCTGCGGGGGTGAAACCCAACATCGGCTTTCTCGAGCACTCCGGGGTGCAATGCCTGCAAGGCGTGCTCACCGACGAGCGCATGCAGACCAATGTGCCGGGCATCTTTGCCGCGGGCGACTGCGCCGAGGCCTTCGACCCCCTCTATGGCAAGCCGATCGTGAGCGCCATCCAGCCCAACGCGGTCGATCAGGCCTATGTGGCGGCAATGAACATGGCGGGCAAGCACGCCAGGCTGCGCGGAGTCACGCAGATCAACGTGCTCGACACCCTGGGGCTGATTTCCACCAGCTTCGGCCAGTGGCAGGGCGTGCCCGGTGGCCAGGGGGTGGAACTGACCGATCCTGCGGGCTTCCGGCACCTGAGCCTGCAGTTCGAAGGCGATGTGATGGTGGGCAGCAACAGCATCGGCACCACCGAACACATCGGCGTGCTGCGCGGGCTGGTCGAAGGCCGGGTGAAGCTCGGCGGCTGGAAGGACAAGCTGCTCGACGACCCGACCCGGCTGATGGAGGCCTATCTCGCCCGCGCCCAGGCGCAGGACCGTCGCGGCGACACGATCCATCATTGAACCTGTGCACACCCCCACCACATGGACTCTCCCGCATCCCCCACCGCAACGGCCGACGCAGCGCTGCGAACTCCTGTGCGCATCACCCTCAAGCTGATGGCCACGCTCACCGACTATCTGCCGCAACCGCGGCAAGGTCACCAGATGGCGCTCGAGATTCCGCCGGGCACCACCATTCAGGACGTGGTCGAGCGCTTCCGCCTGCCGTGGAAGCTGGTCCACCTGGTGCTGGTGGACGGCGTCTACATCGATCCCGATCAACGTGACGTCCGTGTGCTGCGCGATGGCGAAACCCTCGCGATCTGGCCGCCCGTGGCGGGCGGCTGATGTTTGGCGAGCAGGCCCCTGCCTCGGCCCGGCTGGACCTGGCCATTACCCGCAGCGAATTTGCGCGCCAGCTCAGTGCCGCGTTCCCTGGCCTGCAGGAATCCTCACCCGACCAGTTTTCCGGCGAAGACGGTGGATGTCAGTGGTCGATCCGCCTGCAGCCCACGGCGCCCACGCGGCTGGGCCTGATCGTGCTGGAGCGCTGGCTGGCCGACATCACCGTGGACGCGCAATCCCCCGCGCAACGCCAGCTCTGGTGGCAACGCTTCAGTGCCCACTTTCAGAAAGGCGGCGGGTAAGCAGTTCGCTGGCCTGCGCATCCACCCCCTGGGCGCTGCGCAGAATGCCCTCCAGAATTTGCGGCACTTCGAAGACCGCGCGGTTCGGGTGCGCTGCAACCCGCGCACGAAACGCCGGAAGCTCGGCCAGGAATGTCGGCAGCTCTGCCGCAATGGCGCGAAAACTCGGCAGCACCAGGCCGTAGCCGTTGTCGCGCACCCAGTCGGTGTTGTAGCGCTCCTGCGGCATGGTCCAGGCGTTGCGGACGACGATGACCGGCAGGCCCAGATGCAGCGCCTCGCTGAGCGAACCGGGGCCCGGCTTGCCGATGAAAAAATCGCCCAGCCGCATGGTTTCGGCCACCTCGCTGGTGAACCCCATCACATGGCGCGGCGCGGCAGCCGGCAGGGCGCGCAGTTTGGTCGCCAGCTTGTCGTTGTGGCCGCACATGAAGATGAGCTGGGTGTCGGGCAGACGCTCGGCGATCGCCATCATGCTGCGCGACCCGTGACCGCCGAACATCACCACACCGACGGGACGCTGCGGGTCGAAACCCATCGCCTGCAGGCGGGCGGTGCGGTCGACATGTTGCGCCGCGCGATAGAAATCCGGGCGGATGATCATGCCGGATGTGGCATGGACCTTTTCTGGCGGGAAACCAGCGTCCAGCGCCTGCTGCACCGCACGCGCGGAACCGCAGATCAGGTGCTGGTCCTGACCCTGCTCCATCCAGAAATGCGGGGGAAAATCGGCCAGATCGGTCAGCAGGGTGACATAGGGCACGCCAGGCAGTGTGGCCGTCAGGCTGTCATACAGCGCACGATTGAAATTGGGGATCAGCGACACCACCAGATCGGGCTCGGTGCGCAGCCAGTGCAACTTGAGAATCTTGAGCAGGGTGGGATGCAGAAGGCGCAGCGCCCCCTGCAGCAGCTTGAGCTCGTGTCGCAGCCCCAGGGTCAGGCCGCGGGCGAGGCGGGCGTTGTAATAGTCTTCCGGTGAAAACGTGTACTTGCGCAGCGTGCCCTGCGGATCGAGCACGTCGGTCAGGTTGACCAGTCGCACCTGCCAGGGCAGGTCGGACAGCGCGATGCTTTGCTGCAGCGCCAGTGCCGAGGCGCGATGGCCACCGCCTGCATTGAAATAAATCAGATCGACAGTTTTTTTCATTTTCGGAATGTGGAACATGAGGCCGCACGATACACCCGTCATGTGACGAAATTACCACGTCATGGTTTCGCGCAAGCGCGGGAATTTTGTAAATTTCATCAAGTACGGATTGAGAAAATGCGCAGAATCAGGTCAGATTCCGGTTGATGACGGGAGCATATCCGTCTCACCCCCCACCAAATCCGACTTGGAGTCTTCATGAAATTCAAAATTGCCCTGATCGCCGCCGCCCTGCTTTCGCTGGCGGCTTGCCAAAAAGCGGAACAAGCTGCCAGCGGCGCAGCGAGCGCAGCCAAAGCAGCCGCCAGCTCTGCGGTTGCCGCAGGCGCAAGCGCTGCAGGTGCCGCCGCCAGCGCAGCGCATGGTGCTGCTGCCGGTGCAGCCAGCGCAGCAGGTGGCATGGTGAACCATGCAGCCAGCGCGGCCCAGGGCGCGGCCAGCGCAGCCGGTCATGCCGTTGGCGGCGCAGCCAGTGCGGCAGCGGGTGCCGCCAGTGCAGCCGTGCATTCAGGAGCCAATGCGGTCTCCGGCGCTGCCGACAAGGCCAAGGACGCTGCGGCTGGCGCGGTCAACACCCTGAAGGAAAAAGCCACGCAGGCCGTCAAGCCCTGAAGCCCTGATCCGCCCGGCTGAACCTCGAAAAAACGGCGCACTTCGGTGCGCCGTTTTTCATTCCTCCGCTTCGGGGTTGTCGAGGCTGAACACCTCGGCGTTGTCGTCGTAGGCGTAGAGCTCGGCGTAGCGGCCCCAGTCGATCGCGGTGTCGAGCACGCGGCGGGCTTCGTCTTCGCTCAAGTGGTCTTCGAGCTCGGTGAGAAAGCGCGAGTCGGGAGCGCGGTGGTTGAAACGCTCGTCGAGCACGGCGCGGATGCGCGCCACCAGCGGCACACGCTCGGTCAGATGACGGGCGAACAACTGTTTGCGCTCCTGCAGGCTGCCATCGACAAAGATTCGCCCAGCGGGCAGCAGCATGATGTCGCCATCTTCCACCTGGGCGAAACCGAGCAGTTCCACGCCCTCGATCAGCGGGAACAGATCGTCCACGGAAAAGTGCATGTCCTCGGCCAGATCGGGCAGGCTGATGCGCGTGTTGGCGTTGCTCTTTTCCAGCGCGTCGAGCTCTTCGAGCAGGCCGGCCAGCGCGTTGACCGAGAGTGACGGCAGCCGCAGGCCAATGCCTGGCGCCTGTTTGCGCACGGCGTCGCGCCCGGTGGGGCGGGCGGTCATCACGCCGTAAATGTCCTCGACCAGATCGCGGAACTCCTGCGATTCGCGGTTGCGCGGGTGCGGCAGGCCGATGCGCATTTCGTTGACGATGCGGCCCGGGTTGGAGCCGAGGATGATGATGCGGTCGGCCATCAGCACCGCTTCCTCGATGTTGTGCGACACCAGCAGAATGCCGCGGGTGGGGATCTTGCGCTCGGTCCACAGGTCGAGCAGGTCGGTGCGCATGGTCTCGGCGGTGAGCACGTCCAGCGCGGAAAACGGCTCGTCCATCAGCAGCACGTCCGGGTTGATGACCAACGCGCGGGCAAAACCGACGCGCTGGCGCATGCCGCCCGAGAGTTCGCGCGGGTAGGCGGATTCAAACCCGTCCAGGCCGATCAGGTCGATGGCCGCGATCGCACGCGCGCGACGCTCGGCTGCCGGCACCTTGAGCGCTTCGAGGCCGAGTTCGACGTTCTGCAGCACAGTCAGCCACGGCAGCAGCGCAAAGCTCTGGAACACCATCGCCAGCCCCGGCACCGGCCCGGTGATCGGCTGGCCGCGGTGCAGCGCCACCCGGCCCGTGCTCGGCACCAGCC
>ERZ1669248.968-NODE-968-length-11652-cov-39.465724_pt1 | contig 11652 bp, 8 predicted proteins | sample MGYA00579296_ERZ1669248 | MGnify/ENA primary metagenome ERZ1669248 (study PRJEB41166, sample SAMN08046057) | hot springs metagenome | biome: hot spring; feature: neutral hot spring; material: thermophilic sediment; isolation source: thermophilic sediment from...
GAGAACTTTTAGGAGAGTATGGAAACTGTATTAAAACTGTTAGAGGAATAGGTTACAAGTGGGAGTGCGATTAACACTCCATTTGTGATTTTATATAGAAGTATAATTTTATATGTTAAATATATTTTTATCCTTTTAAAAGTTTAACGTAAACGTTTCTACTTCGTGGTCCGTCAAATTCTGCGAAAAAAATACCTTGCCATGTTCCAAGTAGTAAATCTCTATTTTCTACTATTACTGATATAGAGTTTCCAGTTAATATAGATTTTATATGGGCTGCTGCGTTTCCTTCTAAATGTCTGTAGTTATTAATCCATGGGACTAACTTTTCAAGCTGAGTTTTAACATCGTAAATAACGTCAGGGTCTGCGTTTTCGTTGATAAAAACTCCTGCTGTAGTATGTGGTACGTAAACAACACATAAACCTTCATCTAAATTTTCTCTTACGATTTGCCTAACTTTTTCTGTTATATCTAAAAACTCTGTATGGGAAGATGTTTTAATATTTATCTTTTTTAACATTCGCTACCCCCTTAATTTTTTAGTTAAATCATAAATCATTAAGAAAATTACAGGCAAGGCTCCAAGTAGTCCAAATAAACCTGCAATAAAAAAAGTGTTCTGAAAAGAAAAATTTAAGCTTTGTAGATATTCTACGCCGTAAAAAATAGCCTTTGCTTTGGCTTCTGCCAGACCTTCAGGAAGGTTGCTTAAATACTGTTTTAAGTTTTCTATAAACATTTCAACGTAACTGTAATTTTGCATAGCGTTTATTCCTTCGAAATGTTCCCATTGATGTCTGTATAAATCGTTTGTAGCTATCGCAGTTCCGAAGGAACCACCAACAAACCTTCCATAATGCATAAGTCCAGTTCCAAGGGACGTTTTTTCTCCAAGTTTCCTAAGGGCTAAAGTAGTAACTGGAGCAAAGAACATTCCCATAGATACCCCAAGAGGGACAGTCATAAGTGCGGCTTTTAGCTGTGGAGTGTAGTAATCAAGGTTAGGTAGTATGAATATGGCAGAAAAAAGGTAAATAACTGTGGCTATGTATAAAACGTATCTTTCGTTCCATTTGTCTGAAAGTATTCCTGCCACAGGAGAAAATATTGCTATGAATATTGCAAAGGCAAGTATGTGTATTCCGGCTTCAAAGGTAGGCAATCCTTTTAGATTTTCGTAATACAAAGGCAAAAGGTAAAAAATCTGATACATAGAAAAACCAAGGAGAAGGAAAAATACTGAAAAACCAACAAAATACTCTTTTATAAGAAATATTCTAAAATCTATTAATGGTTCCTTTGATAAAAGCTCAGACAGAATGTAAAGTAAAAAGGCTAAAACGGAGATTATAAACAGGTATAAGATTGTGTCTGACATAAACCATCCAAGCTGCTGACCTTTTGAAAGTAGTATTAAAAGTGAGATTGTAAAAGTTGCTAAGAAAAAGTAAGATACAAAGTTAAGCCTTGCTTTTTCTCTTATCATACTGGTTTCTGGTAGGTAGAAGATTGCTAAAACGGTTGTCAAAACTCCTACTGGAATGTTTATAAAAAAGACCCATCTCCAGTTAAGGTATTCTGTTATGTATCCTCCAAGAGTAGGTCCAAGGGCTGGAGCAAAGCTAACACCAAGGCCAAATATTCCCATTGCAAGTCCCTTTTTTTCTTCTGGATACACAGAGAAAAGTATGGTTTGAGCTGTAGCCATTATAAGTGCTTCGCCTAAACCTTGAAAAATTCTTGAAGTAATCATCCAGTCTAAACTTTGGGCTTGACCACACATAAAGGAAGATAATGTAAATAATACTATTCCCGATATAAAAACCTTTCTAAGTCCTATAACTTTATCAAGCCACTCAGATAAAATAAGCATAACTGCCGAAGCTATCATATATGCTGTTATAACCCACTGAATACCGTAAAGGTCTGTTTGAAGTGGACCCATCATCTTAGGAACTACGATATCTACGATTGTTGTATCCAGAATAGCCATAAAGGCTCCTGTCATAACTATGAACGTTATAAGTGCTCTTTCTAAGTTAGATATTTTTTCGTAAATAGGTCTTGTATCTTCCATAAGAACCTCTTTTACTTACTTTTTTCTATTTCTACTTCCCCACCAAGACCTACTCTTAAGAGTGATTTATTTCCTTTTGTTATTTTTATCTTAACTGGGATTCTTTGAGCTAACTTTGTAAACTCACCTGCAGATATATCCCTTGGAACAAGTGCAAACTTGGCAGCAGAAGCTATGTCTATACTTTCCACTACACCTTCAAACTTTTCGTTAGGATAAGCGTCCAATGTTATGTAGGCTTTGTTTCCTACCTTTACACCATCTAACTTTGTCTCTTCCAATAAAACCTTAATGTAAAAACTATCTGATTTTACAATAGCGTAAATAGGCTGTCCTGCTTTTACTATATCTCCTATAGAAACATACTTTTTAGCAATTATGCCGTTGTAAGGAGCTTTTAACTCTGTGTAGCTTATCATGTTTTCTAAATCTTCTTTTTTCTTATTTAGACTTTCTATCTGACTATTTAAGGCGTTTATTTGGTCTTGAATTTCTTTTGTTATCTCTCTTTGAGTTTTAGAGTATTCTACAGACTGTTTTGATTTTTCTATAGAAACTTTTATTTCACTGATGCTTTTTTCTAAGGCTAACTTCTGCTTGTTTAATACTTCCAAGTTGGTTGCTATCTCTTCATACTTTCTTTTTGGAACTAAACCTTTCTCAAGAAGGTTTTTATACCTTTCTTCGTCTTTTTGAGCAAGGTTTATTTGGGCTTGTATCTGTTCTTTCTGGGCTTGTAGGCTTTGTAGTTTTTTGTTTAATTCTTCGACTGTAAGTTTTGATATATTTTCGTTAATATCAGTTTCTTTAGAGACCCTTTGAAGTTGGTTTTCAAGTTGTTGTTTTTGGTATACAAGGGCTTGTATTTCATTTTTTAAACTTTCAAGTTGTAGTTTGTAATCTGTATCGTCTATCTTTGCTATAACTTCATTACTCTTTACTTCGTCCCCTTCTTTTTTGTAAAGTTGTATGATTTTACCACTTACTCTGTTAAAGCCAACGTTTGACATATAATCTGTCTCTACAAAGACAGCGTCCGTTATAGCGTATTTCATTCTGTGGTTTATCCATTTTACAGCGTAAACTATGAATACTAAAAGTAGTATAACTACTATAACTATCCCGATTGTCTTTCCTTTAGAGTTCATCTTAAATCCTCTCCTATAGCTTTCTTAATATCTATGTAGGACTTTATCAGGTTGTAGTAGTTTATCTCTTTACTTTCCATAGCTCTTGTTAATGAGCTTTCGGCGTTTAAAAGGTCTGTGTTGGTAGCAAGCTGGTTTTCATACTGCTGTTTAACCATCTCAAAGTATTCTTTTGCATAATCAAGACTTTCCAGAGCGACTTTGTAGTTTTCTTTTGCCGTAATGTAGTTTTCGTAAGCTGTTTTTATCTCTAACTTTATCTTTTCTTTTGTGTCTTGAAGGTCATACCTGATTTTTTGGGCGTTAGACTTTGCCTGTAAGACTTTGTAGTAAGGTAATTTTCCTTGAAACTCTATCGAAGCTCCAACGGTTAAAAGAAAGTTTCCTTTGGGATACAGGTAAGGACTTTGGTTTGTGTAAATGTAATCTCCCTGCACGAATACCTTAGGAAAAAAAGCAGACTTTTCTATATCTGCTATCTTTTCTGCCTGATTTATCGACTCTCTGTAAAAATCCAGTATCTTTCTGTTTTTGTAAGCTGTCTCTACAAGTGTGTCCAAGTCTGGTAGGTCTTTAACTTCTATGTTTACTGGTTGGAAGTTTTCGTCTTTTATCTCTTCACCTAAAAGCTGTGAAAGTCTTGAAAGGGCTATTTTGTAATTTCCTTGGGCTTCTTGCAGATTTCTTTTCACTTCTGCAAGTCTTACTTTGGATTGAAGCACATCAACCTTTGTTATTAAGCCTGCTTGAAAAAATCCCTCTGCCTGTTTGTATATAGATTCTACCGCTTGAAGTTCTTTTTTGTAAACTTCTACAAGTGAAGATGTAATGAAAACGTCTATGTAGGCTTTTATAACGTCTGCTTTTAGTTGGTTCTCTTTTTCTTTGTAAAGGTATTCGCTGGCTTTAAGGTTATACTTTGAAACTTCTATTTTTGATTCTGTAAATCCACCTGTGTATATAGGTTGGTTAAAACCTACATTAAAGGAAAGGTATTCTTTGTTTGACTGTTTGAAAGAGACCGGAAAGTTTGGAATACCGGTCATAGGAGTCTTAGCGTAAATCTTTTCAGATACGTTTGCGTAAAGAGTTGGAAAGTAAAGACTTTTGTCGGCTTGAAGCTGTAGTTTTGCTGTCTCTATCTGTTGTCTGTAAGATGAGAGTTCTTTGTTGTTTTTCAGGGCAGTATCTATGGCTTCATCTAACGTTAGCGCTTTTGCAGAGTAGAATATTAGCAAAGACAGTATAATCTTTTTCAAGTTTGAACCTCCTGATTTACTCCATTGAATATTATATCTATCCCTTTTTCCGCTTTTGATACCATAAGCTCTAAATCGAAATTTTTACTTGTTAAACAGTTAAAAAATATCTGTCTGATGAAACCAAGTATTATTGTTGATAAAAGCTGACTTTTTTCCTCTGGAAAGTAGTTGTTTAAAATATTAAGGAGCAGATTTTGTATGTCTGATATTTTCTTTATGTAGAATTTTTTAAAATCTTCGTTAAGACCAAAAAGATGCGTAAAAAATATTTCAGCTATTTCTTTGTTTAAGTAAACTTCTGTTAAAAAATCTTTTACAAGGCTTTTTATGGCAGTCTGGTAGTCTAAGTCGGTATTTAAATACTTTCCAAGTTTTTCCAGTAGGTCTTCGTGAAGTGCTTTTACAAGTTGTAAAAAAATCTCTTCTTTACTTTTAAAGTAAAGGTAAAAGGTTCCTTGAGCTACGCCAGACTTTTCAACTATATCTGATATCTTAGTCTCGTAGTAACCTTTTTTTGAGAAAAGTTCTTTTGCAGACTCTAAAAGTTTCTGCTTTGTTTCCAATCTCATTCTATATTGCTCCTAAGTGCCAAGTAAAGTATCTCTTTTAGTTTATCAACTGTGTAAATTTTATCTAATCCCCACATTTTTGCAGTTGTGTTGTAAACGTGGTTTGCTATTTTATCTATGTCGGAAGAAGGTATGTTGGCATCTTGTAAGGCAACGGGAGCTCCTACTTTTTTAAACCATTTTTTAAGAGCTTTTATGCCGTCCTCTGGATTTGAAAGTCCAAATATTTCCTTTGCAAAACGTTCAAACTGATTTCTGTTTTTGTCTTTATACCACCACATCCAAGCAGGTATAACGATAGAAAGGCAGGCTCCGTGTGGTAAGTCATATAAAGCTCCAAGGGAGTGAGCTATCATATGGTTTACGTATATACCACCTGCATAACCAGTCCTTGTAATACCATTTAAAGCCAAGGTAGCTGCCCACATAAACTCGGCTCTTGCGTCGTAATCTGTTGGGTTTTGTATTATTTTTTCCGTTGTTTCCATTACAGTTTTCACTATACTTTCTACAAGTCTGTTTTGAAGGTTAGGACAGATACTACAAGTGAAATACCACTCTATTGTGTGAGCTATTGCATCAACTGCCGCGTAAGCTTGATACTGTGGAGAAACTGTAAATGTAAGCTGTGGGTTTAAGATGGAAACTTTAGGATATATAAGAATTGATGATATTGAAAGTTTTTCCTGAGTTTCTTCGTTTGTAACAACGGCGTAGCCGTTCATCTCACTTCCAGTTGCGGCTAATGTTAAAATTGTGTAGTTAGGAAGTGCATCTGTTATAGGTTCTCCTTTAAAAAATTCCCAAACATCTTTATCACTTTTTGCTCCTACGGCTATAGCTTTTCCTTCATCTAAAACTGAGCCTCCACCAACGGAAAGAATGGCATCTACATTTTCTCTTTTTGCTTTTTCAACGCCTTCCCTCGTGTGGGATAAAACTGGGTTTGGCTTTACTCCGCCGTGCTCTACAAAGTCTATACCGTTTTCTTTTAAACTTTTTACAACTCTATCGTAAAGGCCTGTTTTTTTGATGGAAGACTGGCCGTAAACAAACAGAACTTTTTTTATTCCATCGTCTTTAAGAACTTGACCTATAAGGTTTTCTTTTTCTTTGCCAAAAATTATCTTTGTTGGGTTATGAAACTCAAAGTCGTTCATTTTCCTTACCTCCTACTTAAAAATTTTACTTTGTCTAAAAGTATATAAATTATAGGTATGACGAAAAGGCTTAAAGGTAATGCGGTTATCAGACCACCTATAACTGCTATAGCAAGAGGTTGTCGCATCTCTGAACCTTCTGTAATACCAAGAGCTACCGGTATCAAAGATGCAAAGATGGTAAATGTAGTCATAAGAATAGGTCTTAATCTTTCTTTCCTTGCCTGAAGTATTGCGTTTAATGTATCAAAACCATCTTTTTTTAACTGGATTATCCTTTCTATAAAAAGAACACTATCCCTTGTAACAAGACCTATAAGAAGTATGATCCCAAAGTAAGAAGTTACGTTTAAGGTCTGTCCTGTAAACAGTATCAAAGCAAAAACACCAGATATAGCAAAAGGTAGTGTTAGTAAAACCGTAAACGGATGTATAAGACTTTCAAACAGAGAAGCAAGAATCATATAAACTGCGATTATAGCTACCAATAAGGCAAGTCCAAGGAAAGCAAAGGTTCTTTTAAATTCCTTAGTCTGACCTCCTACCTCGTAAGTGTAACCAGATGGTAAAGCCTGCTTTATCATATTTTCAACTTCCGACACAGCCTCTCCTACAGATTTTCCACCTGTAACGTTTGCGTAGAGAGTAACGGCATACTGTCTGTTATACCTGTTTATAACGTTAAAGCCCGGTGCTAACTGATAAGTTATAACCGACGTTAAAGGTATCAAAGAACCGTCTTTTGCTCTAACGTAAACCTTAGAAAGATTATCGAAGCTCGTTAAAAAGTTTTCATCTGCCTTAACGTAGAAGTTGTAGCTTTCAGAACCTCTTTCGTAAGTTCCTATCTTGTACTTTCCAAATAGGAAGTTTAGAGTGTTTGCAATATCCTCTGTAGATACACCAAGACTTAGAGCTTTATCTTTGTCTATCTCTACTCTTACTTCAGGTTGATTTATTCTTAAGTCTGTATCTACGTCAGTATAACCGGGCGTTTGTCTTAACTTACTTTCTATCTGAGAAGAAATCTTTGCAAGTTCGTTTAAGTCTGAGCCTTTTATGATATACATTATGTCTGCAGACCTTCCTGCCCTTGGTCCAACTGCGGAAGGAATATCGATTATAGCTCTTACATCACTTACTTTAGAAAGCTCTTTTCGCATCATATCCATGACAACTTTCTGATGTGGTCTTCCTGTACTTCTATCCTTCAACGTTATAAAAAAGATACCACCGTTAACGGTAGGTCTACCTGCTATCCCTTCTCCGAAAGCTACACCATACCTTAAAACGTATGGATTACTTGATATTATCTTTTCAAGTTCTCTGGTTTTTTTGTCAACAAACTCAAAGGAAGAACCTGTTGGTGTTTCAAACCTTACCAAAAACCTTCCTTCATCTACAATAGGAGAAAACTCTTTAGGAGTTATCGAAGCAAGTTTGAAACCTATAAAAACAGTTACGATAGAAATCGTAAGGACTATAGCTTTATGGTTTAAAGACCATCTTAAAGCTTTATCAAACCAGTTTTCAAACTTGTCGTAGGCTCTTTGAAAGAAGTTTTTTTCTTTTGCTTCTACAAGTCTTGCCGATAACATCGGAGTAAAGCTTAGAGATACGATATAAGATATAGCTATAGCAACGATAAGACCAAGAGCAAAACCAAAGAAAAACCTACCTACAACACTTTTAATAAACAAAACAGGAATAAATATAGCAATTAATGAAGCCGTTGAAGCAAGAAGTGCAAATATAACAGTTCTCGTTCCTTTTTCGGCAGCTTCTATACCTCTTAAGCCTTCTTCGTTCCTTCTGTATATACTTTCCATAACAACTATTGCATCATCTATAACAAGACCTACCGCAACTGCTAATGCCAAAAGTGTAAAAGTGTTTAAAGATTGGTTAAAGAAAAATAGAAAAGCTATAGCTCCAAGTATCGAAATAGGTATAGCCATAGAAGGTATAAAGGTCATCTTAAAGTTGCCTAAAAACAGAAAGACTACGAAAGAAGTCAGTATAGCTCCTAAAACTATTTCGTGAAGAGCATCATTTACACTTCTTTCAATAAAAGTAGAGGCATCGTAGTTGATATCTAATCTAAGACCTTGTGGAAGTTGTTTGTTAAGTTCATTCATCTTTTCTATAACTCTTTTTGCAACGGCTACCGTATTTTCTTTAGACTGTTTGTATATGATGATTGCAATGGCAGGCTCAGCTTCTTTTGAGTCAAAAGCTTTAAATCTTACTAATCCTCTCTTTTCATCAAAAGTAAACTCGGCTTTACCTACATCTTTAATCCTTACGTTGTTTTTTATGATTATGTTTTCTATGTCCTGAGGAGTCCTTCCTTTTCCATATACCCTTAAAACGTATTCTCTGTCTTTACTATCAACTCTACCGGAAGGAATTTCAACGTTGTTAGCCTGTAAAGCTCTAACAACGTCTATAGGAGTTAGCTTAAAACCAGCAAGTTTTAGAGGGTCTATCCTGACCCACATTACGTAGTCTCTAAAACCACCTAAATCTACCTCACCAACTCCTTGAACTCTCTCAAACTCCCTTTTTAAAACTTTATCTGCAAGATAGGACATAGTGCCGTAATCTGCATAACCATGAAGCAGTATAGCCATTATAGGAGCCAACGAAGTGTCTACCTTCCTTACTACCGGTGGGTCCGTGTTTGGGGGAAACTGTCTTTGAGCCCTGTTAACAGCATCTCTAACTTCCTGAGCGGCTATATCTATATCTTTATTTAAATCAAATATAACCGTAATTCTTGATATACCTGTATAACTTGCAGAGTTTATGGCTTCTATACCACTTATCGTAGCCAGTTCATCTTCTATCTTTCTTGTAATATTTGTATCTATGACGTAAGGGTTAGCGCCTGCGTATGTTGTGTTTATAGATACAACAGGAAAATCAACATCTGGATTTCTGTCTATTGGAATGTATTTAAGGGAGTAAAGACCAGCTATTATGAAAGAAAGCATAAACATCCAAGTTGTTATAGGTCTTTGAATAAAGAATTTATACACCTTTAAATCTCCTTGACTTTATTTGTTTATGTATTTTATAATATGACTGATAAATCAGTCAAGAGAGGAAACGATGAAAAAAACAGTTATCACAATTGTATCAATCGCTATTGTAATTCTTTTAGGCTTATTCATCATTAAATCTATAGATAAAAAATCTAAAAGTCAACAAACAGAAAAACAACCAGTTAGACCTACACCAGCAGTAAAAGTAATGACACCTACAAAGGAACAGATACCAATTTATTACGTAGCAAACGCAGTTTTACAAGCTAAAACATCAGCCCATCTAAAGCCTCAGGTAAGTGGAAGAGTTGAAAAACTCTACGTAGAAGAAGGAAGCTTTGTAAAGGCAGGGCAACCACTGGCTTTAATCCAGCCAGAGAAAGAACAGTATCAGGTAGAATCACAGCTTGCCGTTATAAACCAGCTTGAAGCAAACTACCTTAACAAAAAAGCAATTTACGAAAGAAGAAAACAACTTTACGAAAGAGACTTAATAGCAAAAGAAGAAGTAGATAACGCAAAAACCGATATGGAAGTAGCCTTAAACCAACTAAACTCAGCCAAAGCTACATTAAAAGAGTATGCAAGACAAAAAAACGAGACCGTCATAAAAGCACCTTTTGATGGAATAGTTGATAAAAGATACGTAAGTGTTGGAGATTACGTAGACAGTCAAAAAGAGATGTTTTACGTTTTAAAACTAAACCCAATGTGGGCGGTTTTTGAACTACCGCAGGAGTATATCAAAAACCTAAAAACAGGGCAGGAAGTGGAAGTTGACGTAGATGGAGTAGGAGTCTTAAAAGGAAAAGTTGATTACATATCTTCTTCACTAAACGAAAATAACCTAATAGTGGTAAAAGTTTTACTGGATAACAAAAACGGTCTTTTGAAAGAAAATATGTTTGCAAAGGTTAAGATAGAAACAGGAAAAGCAGAAGGCTACAAACTTCCAGAAGATGCCGTTCAACTGTCGGGAAACGAAAGCTTTGTATACGTAGTTGAAAACTCAAAAGCAAAACCAGTCCCAGTAAAAGTTATAAAACAGGAGTTTGGATACGTTTACATTACAGGAAACATAAACCCAGAAGACAAAGTTATAGTATCTAACCTTATGAATGTTAAGCCAGGTTCAACAGTAAAAGTTATCCAGTAATGTGGAGGAAAAGATGAAAAAACTAATAATAACAGGTATACTGCTTTCATTTTCAACGTCTTTTGCCATCACATACGAAGAAGTGGAAGCCATAGCACAACAAAACGCTACAAAAATAAAACTAACCGAAAAAGACATAGAAAAAGTCCAAGCCCAGATAAAAGAAGCTTACAGCAACATATACCCGCAAGTTAACTTAACAGGAACCTATACACGATGGGACCCAAACTACATAACAGGATTTACACCCAAAAACCAGTATAACGTAAGAGTAGGAGTTACTCAGACTATATTCAACTACCAAGTTTTTAGTCTTATAAACGTTGCAAAAGAGAACCTAAACTTACAGCAAACCATAAAAGAAGACGTAAAGCAAAAAATCAAAGATACAGCAAGAAAACTATTTTTAAACAGTCTTTACTATAAAGAAATAATGAAGATAAAAGAAGAAAACTTGAAATACTGGCAAGAAAACTACAAATACGTAGAACAGAAATACAAAGCAGGAATACTTGCAAAGTATGACTTTATGAGAGCATCATCTCAGCTACAACAAGCTATTGCCGATTACGAACTATCAAAATCAAACTACGAAAAATCTATAGAAGACCTAAAAAGATTTCTGATGGTTGACCAAATAACACCACCGGAAGGCAACATACAAAAACTAACTGCACCACAAGATGAAGATATACAATCAAACACAGAAGTTAAAGTTTTAATGGCACAGATAAAAGTTGCAGAAAAGCAGATAGATTATCAAAAGTCAGCAAACTATCCTAACCTATCGGCTTTTGCAAACTACCAAGCAAACAACCAAGTTAAATTTCCATCAAGCCAAGAAGTTTGGAAAAAAGGTTACAACCTTGGACTATCTTTAAACTGGACACTATTTGATGGAATGGCAAAAGACAGCAGAATCCTACAAGCCAAAACCGATAAAGCAAAGTCCGAAATATCTCTTCAAGATAAGATAAAAGAAGTAGAAACAGAAATAAAAAAAGCAAAGATAGATTTAAAAACATTGGAAATACAGCTACAAGCCGATGAAGAAAACCTTAAAGCAGCCCAAGAAGCTTTAAGACTTTCAACTGAAAGGTTTAAAGCAAATATTGCAAACACAGTTGAAGTGTTAGAATCCCAGTCAAACTATCTAAACGCCCAATTATCCTACATAACAACTTTATACAACTACAATCTAAGAGTTTTCGACCTTATGAACCTGTTAGG
>ERZ1669248.969-NODE-969-length-11631-cov-14.245335_pt1 | contig 11631 bp, 10 predicted proteins | sample MGYA00579296_ERZ1669248 | MGnify/ENA primary metagenome ERZ1669248 (study PRJEB41166, sample SAMN08046057) | hot springs metagenome | biome: hot spring; feature: neutral hot spring; material: thermophilic sediment; isolation source: thermophilic sediment from...
TAAAAAATCAGTTCTTTTATACAACTCAGCAAAAAACCCTCTCTGATCATAGAACTTAGTATATTTGACTAAAACTACATCTGGTATTTGAAGACGTTTAAATAGCTCAAATGGCATTTTGAATACCTCCTCTCCGAAGTTCTAACCATTCATTATATAAAATGTTGAGGGCATTTTTAAGGCTATAAAAATCTGTTTTAATTATTGATTTAGCCTTTGATATATCTAAGCTTGAATCTCTTGGCCTTTTAGCTACAAACCTTATTTCGCTTATTGATATAGGCTCTATAAGATTTTCATCAAATCCAAATTTCTTAGCTATGGCCTTAGCAAACTCATATCTACTTGTTCTTTCACCTGCAACATGAATGATTCCTACATATCTTCTCTCAATAATCTCAACTATTGCTTTAGCTAGTAGTGTATTAAGTGTGGGAGAAAGCCATTGATCTGTTAAAGCCCTAACCTTTTGCTTTTGACTTAAAGCCTTTATAACATACCTAGCAAAGTTTTCTCTGCCCATTCCAAATCCATATATGTGACTTGTTCTAACTACTGAGAAATTGTTTGTTGAAGACCTTACAATATTTTCTGCTACAAGCTTAGTTAACCCATAATAATTTACAGGATTTGGCGTATCCTCTTCCTTATAGAGACCTTTCTCGCCGTCGAACACATAATCCGTTGATAAATATACTATATAGCTGCCAAGCTTACCACCCATTTTTGCTATTGCATGAGTTGCTTCAACATTTATTTTCCAAGCCAATGCCTTGTCAATCTCACATTTATCAACATCTCCAAGAGCAGCCGTGTGAATGATGGCATCAGGTTTAACCTCATTTAACATGTTCACTAACTTATCCATTTCATTAATAAAATCTATTTTTACCTTAGTAACATAATCCATGCTGGGAATTTCGTGAGAGTTATACTGAGCATAGATTCTATACCCACTTTTAGCTAGCTCTACAACTATTTTAAATCCAGGTGTGCTAGAGGCTCCTGTTACAAATACCTTCACTCTACATCAACCTTCACAATCCCAAAAGGTTTAACAAAACCCCTTCTAATTTGCTCATACCACCAATCTATTACTTTTGTCCAAGGCTCATCGCTTGCAAGACCTTCCTCAAGAGCTTTATATATTTCCCTAGCACCATCCTCCACAGAATATTTGCAGCTAAACCCAAGAACCCTGTTTATCTTTGTAAAATCAACTATATAGGATCTTGTATCTGGTTCTCCATAGTATTCTATTACAGGCTTTTTTCCAAGAGCATTAAATATTTTATGAGCAAGATCTATTATCCTGTAGTTTTGGTTGTTACTGCCAACATTAAAAATCTCATTGTTTATAACATCTTTTGGGCTCTCTAAAACTTTTATAATGGCATTTACAACATCTTTCACATGCACAACAGGTCTTTTCTGAGTACCTGGTCTACCAACTCTAATTTTACCATGTTTAAACAGTGAAAGAGTCATGGCATTAACAACTAGATCAAATCTCATCTTATGTGAATAACCATAGACTGTGGCTAATCTTAGAATAGTTTTTGTTAAACCCCCCAATTTCAAAATTTCTTGCTCTGCTAAATACTTTGTTTTAGCGTAGATCTCTAGAGGATTTGGTTTCGATTCTTCATTAACAACATTATCCTGAAATCCATAAACACTACAAGTAGATGCAAAGACATATCTTTCAACATCTTTCTTAGAAGCTATCCTAGCTGTTCTAACAGCTGCTAAGTAATTAATTTCATGAAAAAGCCTTTCATCTATTTTACCAGTTGGATCTGGCTGAGATATAGCGGCAAGATCTATTACAACATCATGACCTGAAATAATCAATGGGTCATAGCTTCTAACATCATCTCTTATAATCCTTAACCCCTTTTCATTAAAAATATTAGCTAAACCTCTGTCACCAAAAATCATAAGATCCAATACTGTAACCTCATACCCTTTTCTAAGAAGTTCGTTCACCAATATGGAACCAATGTATCCAGCACCACCAGTCACAAAAACTTTCATGCTTCACCAACCCCTGTTTTCATAAATAGACCTTGCTATAATCAGATATGATAAGCCTTATATCTCCATATATATCCTTATAGCATTTCACACTACTGTGACTACCAATCACACTATCTATAAGTCTAGCTTTATTAATATTTATTTCTGCATGATCTAATATCATAGACCTCATTATATTTCCAGAAACTATTCTAGAGCCTTGCTCAACAGAGACATAGTGATCTATAGTAGCATTCTTTTCAACAATAACATTTCTTCCAATGTATGCAGGGCCATAGACAGAACCATTGATTACAGCTTCTTTCTCTACTATGACTCTACCCCTAATCTCCCCATAAACCTTGCCATCTATCCTAGGCTCTATCCTATCTAGGAGAATATATAAAGCATCTAAAAGGCTTTCATAAGTACCCACATCCTTCCACCATCCTGTAATAGTAGAATATGTAACCCTATATCCATTATCTACAAACCATTGAATAAGTTCTGTAATCTCGTATTCTCCACGCCATGAAGGTTTCAGTGTTTTAAATGCTTTGACCACTAGATCTGGATCCCTAAATAGATAGACTCCCACAACAGCTAGATTTGATATTGGTTCCTTTGGCTTTTCAACAAGTTTAGCTATTTTCCCATCTCTAAGTATTGCTACACCAAAGCTTCTAGGATCCTTCACTTCGGCAAGCAAAATGTGAACATCTGAACCATTCTCAAGAAACTCTTTGATAAAGCCTTTAACACCACCGCTAACAATATTGTCACCTAGATAAACAATGAATTCTCTATCCAAAAAACCTTCTTCAACACCTCTATAAATGGCATGTGCAATGCCAAGCCTCTTCTCCTGAACAATATATGTGAGTCTAGCACCAAATCTAGAGCCATCACCAAGATAATCCCTAATCAAATCACCGAAATAGCCAATAACAACACCAACATCTCTAACACCAGCAACAACAAGATCCTCTATAGGGTATTGAATCAAGGGCTTTCCAAGCAAAGGTATTAAATGCTTAGGCCTAGAATAGGTAAAGGGTCTAAGCCTAGACCCTTCACCAGCAGCTAAAACAAGACCCTTTAAATGCATTTATATTGCCCTTACATACTTTGATTGAACTAAGTTAAAAATCTTTTGGCTGGTTACTCATCTAATTGAAGCTTATCCAAGTTCTTTATGAACCATTCCTTATAATATTTTCTAACAATTTTTCTAGTTGAGAAAAACAAGGGTATGTGGATAGGATCTATTTTTATCAATACAGCTTTATATAGATCTATGAAAAGTCCTTTTCTCTTCAAGAACTCTCCAAATTTTAAACCTCTTGCAATAACCTTTCCCACATACTTTTTGCCCATACCCCATCTAAAACTAAAAACTGACCATCTAAGTAATTGAGCCATTATAACCGATTTGTATCTACTATTTGAAATCTGAGCTAATGCAATACGATTCCTTAAAATAAGATATTGACTTAAATTACTTGCTCTACCAAATGTGAATCCTCTAAAATGTTCAGCAACAACATATTTTATAGCGATAGAGGCATATCCAATGTTCCACAGCATTAAACCAAGTACATTATCATCTCCATAACCAAAGAATTCATCTATGAAAATACTTTCACCACAACATCTCTTCAAAGCATTAACTCTATAAAGAGCACAACAACCATCTGCATAGGTTATGTAAATAGGTCTTTTTAAAATCCATGGATATGACTCCCCGGATCCTGCAGCAAAAGACTGAAGAAGTTCATCAACAAAGTCTCCTGCTGTATCAATTAAATTGCTTTTATACTTTAGTACAACACCTTGAACAGACCCAACATTATTGTATTTCTCCAAATACTCAACAAGAGTCTTTAGCCCCTCGGATCTCAACATAGCATCATTGTTTAGAAGCAAAACATATTTACTTTCCTTATCTCTAGCAGCATAACCAATGTTATTTCCACCTGTAAAGCCAAGGTTTTTCTCAAGCCTAATAATCTTCTTTTTAATACTACCCCTACTCTCAAGAAACTCCTTAATCTTCTCAAAACTGCCATCAGTTGAACCATTATCAACAACAATAAGTTCATATCTATCACTAGGGTAATCAAGATTAATTACAGACTCTAAAGAATTGAAAACAACATTTATGAACCTACTAGAATTGTGGTTAAGCCATATGATAGAGACCTTTGGCCAAACCATTGAATTCAGCCTTTAAGTAATGTTGTGCAAAACCTACAATAAAAAACTATTTTCCCTTCTACAAACAAAGTTTTAGTTGAATTTAATATAACTTCTCAATAAAGTTAAAACTTCATGCACAGCATCATTTATGAAAATATTTTGTGCGCATTTCATAAACATGCGTTGGGATTTAATTTTGTGAAAAAAGTTTTGTGAAGTGTTTTGTGTGGAGCTAGCTTGTTGTTTTGTATATGGTGTAGTATGGCATGAGCATTGGCGGACCTATTTCAACTCCGTGTACATTCTTTGCGTGAACTATCATGAGGTTTCCTTGTAGTAGTGGTATGAATGGTGCTTCATCAGCTAGTATTTTCTGCACTTGAATATACAAAGCCTCTCTTTCGCTTTGACTTGTTTTCGCCATTGCTTCTCTTAATAGATTGTCAACAGTTGGGTTGGAGTATTGAGAACCTGTCCACTTGTTTGCTGTGCTTAGTAGGAATGGTGATAGAAAGTCGTCTGGGTCTATGTAGTCTGGGTACCATCCGAAGAGGCTTAGCATCATTCTAGCATTTCTAGCATTATCTACATAAGTTGCCCATTCGGCACTCTTTAACTCAACCTGGATTAGACCAGTGGCCTCAAGCTGGCTTTTAAGCAAAGCTGCAACATCTGCTTCTGTATCGCCATAGTGTGTTGGGGTGTACCACAGCTCTAGCTTCAGCTTATTTGTTTCGCTATACCCTGCTTGTTTTAGCAGTTCTCTTGCTAGGGTTAGGTTTGGTCCTGGTCCATAAAGCTCCTTAAAAGCGTCTATATGACTCCACATACCCTTTGGTACAAGACTATAGAGAGGTGTCATGGTGTTGAAAAACACTTTCTCAGCTATCTCCGATCTGTTAATAGCTGCAGCAATAGCTTTTCTAACCAACACATTGTCAACAGGAGGCATCTTAACATTGATTATTATGTATCTAATGAATGAACCTGGAATGCTTTCAACAACAAAGTTTGGGTTTTTACTAAGAGCAACATAGTCTTGTGGTCTAAGAGTTCTCCAAGCAATATCAACTTCGCCATTCTCCAAAGCCATTCTCAATGATGTGGCATCTCTATAGAACTTTATAACAATAGTTTTTGTCTTTGGTTTATCCCCATAGTAATGCGGATTTGCCTCAAGAACAATGTACTCATCCCTCTTAAAATCTTTAATGCAGTAAGGCCCTGCACCACCCCATGTAGCATCACTCACAATCTGATTATCTGGGTAGCTGGGATGTACTGGGAAATACGGTGGTGTAGCTACAAGTGCTAAAAAGTAGCTGGCAGGAGTTTTCAACTTGAATTTAACAGTATAGTCATCAACAGCTATAACATCATCTACAAACTCTGTTACTAGCCACGATGGATCTCCCTTAATAGTCATAACCCTTTTAACGCTTCTCACAACATCTTGTGCTGTAACCTTTCTACCATCACAGAAGTAAACATTTTGCCTAAGCTTAAAAGTCCATTCACTACCATCACTTGAAACACTCCAACTCTCAGCAATTCCAGGTACTAACTGGTCTGTTCCAGGCTTATACTTAACTAAACCATCCATAACATTTGTTAGAACCTCCCAGGTGAAGAAGTCATACGCATTTGAAGGATCGAGGTCTGTAACCTTATCTGTTACACCAATCACAATCTTTTCAGCAGCTGCTGATGGCGCTGGCTTGTAGTAGAGGTATATTGTTGCTGCGGCCACAGCTATAGCTATAATCAAAGCTATTACAATATACATGATTTTTCTCAACTACTTCACCTCATAAGGTGTATAGAAAAATATGAAGAAGTATATAAATTTATGATATAGCATAAGCAAGCTTCAAAAGAGTTTATCGAATTTATTGCATACAATAGGCTTAATAACTCTATTTGTTTCACTAGATTTGTATAAGCATGTACAATGAAGATATGTGCATATACAATATCTAAACTGTGGCAATATGGTGCCATCAAATGGGTTTGCTAAGATATGTTGCCATTAGAGCTGCTTTAATAATACCCTCGGTACTGATACTCTACACACTTGTGTTTATAGTGTTAAGGATTTTGCCTGGAAACCCTGTAATAGCTGCTTTGGGCACAAAGAATATTCCTGAAGAACAGTTAAATGCTATAATGAGCGAACTTGGCTTAAACAAACCTCTTTATGTGCAATACTTCGAGTATTTAATAAACTTTGCTAAAGGTGATATGGGCAAGTCAATGATTGTTAGAGGTAGGCCTATTGCAAGTGATATAGCTGATAAGCTTCCAGCAACTCTAGAACTGACTATTTGGTCAATACTAATAAGTTTGGCAATAGGCTTGGGACTAGGCTATTTAGGTGCGCAATCAAGGAGTAAATACATCAATGCTTTCGTTAGGTTACTAGGCTCAGCAGTGTTCATAATATTCATACCAGCACTTGGATTATCACTTCAGCTAGTATTTTCAAAGTATTTACGTCTACTACCTAGCAGTGGCAGAATTTCCGATATTGTGAATTTCAAGCCAATTACAGGTATTTACACATTGGATGCGCTAATCCAGCTAAACATTAACGCATTTATCGATGCGCTTCAGCATTTGCTTTTACCAGCTTTCACACTAGGCCTTGTTCTTTCAGGTCCATACATGAGGCTAACACTAAACAATTTAGAGGCGATACTAGAATCGAAAATGGTTGAAGCGTATAGAGCTAGGGGGATAAGCGAAGCGAAGATACTGAAACACGCATTTAAACATGTGCTCATACCTGTTGTAACATATACAGGACTTCAGTTTGCACTTCTCATGGGAGGTGCAGTACTAACAGAGACAACTTTTAACTGGCCTGGCATTGGGACATACCTTGTTGACAAGGTTATGTACAGAGACTATACAGCGATACAGGCTGTTGTTGTTCTATTTGCTATCATAGTTGGTGTAATTAGTTTGATTGTTGACATTATCTATGCTGTTATAGATCCTAGGGTTAGATACTGAGGGGTGATTCCATGAGCTTTGCACTCATTCTTAAAAATCCCTATATAGCATCAGGATTGGCCATAGTACTAATCTTTGTTGCATTTGCTCTTTTTGCAGATGTTATAGCGCCTTACTCACCTATTGATGCTGCTGGCCCCCCTCTTCAACCACCAAACAAGCTATTTGTAATGGGCACAGATAACCTTGGGCGAGACATGTTCTCGAGAATAGTCTATGGCTCGAGAATAGTTCTAATGATAGTAGCTATGTCAATATCTTTAAGTGGTTTCATAGGTTCGATTCTAGGTCTTGTAAGTGGCTATATTGGTGGTGTTCTAGACAAGGTTTTATCATTTGTAATGGACTCTATATATGCATTCCCATCACTAATACTTGCAATTGCTCTTTCAGTAGCTCTTGGACCAAGCCCTGTTAACGCTGCTATTGCTATAGCCGTGGTTTATGTTCCTACATACTTTAGAATGCTTAGAGGTCATGTGATAAGCATTAAAAATGAGGGTTATATTGAAATGGCAAAGGCTTTGGGACTTCCAACCACAAGAATAATTCTAAGGCATATACTGCCCCACGTACTCAAAACGCTAATGATTGTTTTTAGTATGAATAGTGCTGATGCCATATTAACAGAAGCTGGTTTGAGTTTCATAGGCTTAACAGTTCAGCCTCCAACACCTGACTGGGGCTTTGATTTGTATAAGGGAAGAGGCTTTGTATTAGCTGGTGCATGGTGGCTAATGGCTTTTCCAGGGCTTTGCATAACACTTTTGGCTTTTGGCTTTGCATTGATTAGTGAAGGCGTGTCGAGAATAGTTGGGGTTAGGTTGAGGTGACGATATTTTGAGCACAGTTCTAATTGTCAAGGATCTTTGGGTGAAGTACTTTACCTCTAGTGGTGTAATCAATGCTGTTTCTGGAGTATCATTCTCTTTGTCTAGAGGTGAAATGCTTGCAGTAGTTGGTGAGAGTGGTAGTGGCAAGTCAACATTAGGCTATGCACTACTTAACATGGTTCCAAAACCAGGTAGAATTGTGAAAGGCGAAATACTATTGGACGGTGTTAACATATTGAAGCTAAGTGAGGAGGAGCTTAGAAAAATTCGTGGAAGCAAAATCTCGATTGTTTTTCAAGACCCATTCACAACGCTAGATCCCTTGAGAAAAATAAGAGATCAGTTTATGGAGTTTCTCATGGAGCATGGCATTGATAAAAACAATGCATTAAAAATAGCTAGAGAGTATATCGAGGCTGTTGGTCTAACTGAGAGGGTTTTGGATTCATACCCGCATCAATTAAGTGGTGGCCAAAAACAAAGGGTTTCAATAGCTATGGCAATAAGCTTGAATCCTAGTGTTGTAGTAGCTGATGAGCCTACAACAGCTTTAGATGTTGTTGTTCAGAAACAAATAATGGACTTGATAAGTGATATCAAGAGAAGATATAGCTCATCATTTATACTCATAACACATGACTTGGCGCTAGCTCTTGAAAGAGCAGATAGTGTAATGGTTATGTATGGAGGCTATGTAATGGAAATGGCAAATAAAAATGAACTTGCTAAAAACATGGCGCATCCATATACCAAAGCACTTTTTGAGTCTCTTCCAAGAATTAAACAAAGAACCTTGCCAAAGTACCTCACAGGTTATCCACCTGATTTGCGCAATCCCCCACCTGGCTGCATATTTCATCCAAGATGTCCATTTGCATCAGAAAAGTGTAGAATTATGAAACCTGAGCTTGTTGAGATTTCGAAAGGACATTTCGTTGCATGTCATTTTGCGAGGTGAGGTACTCTGGATTTAATTGTTGAGATGCGTAATGTGGTAATGGATTTTGAGATTGGATTGTTTGGTAGAAAGCGTAGAATTAGAGCTGTTGACAATGTTTCTTTGGGAATTGGAAGAGGCGAGATATATGGCCTAGTTGGCGAAAGTGGTAGTGGCAAGTCAACAATAGGTAGAATCACTCTTAGATTATACAAGCCCACAAGCGGAAAGGTGTTTTTCGATGGCAGAGATATAACGAATTTGAGTGAGAATAGGTTGAGGGAGCTGAGAAGAAAAATGCAGTTAATACCCCAGGATCCATACAGCGCCATAAACCCTGCTCAAACTATTGGCGAAGCTCTTGCAGAGCCTCTTATAGTTCATGAGAAAATGAGTAGGCTAGAAGCTTTAGAAAAAGCATATAAAGCTCTTGAGGAAGTTGGCTTGGTTCCACCAGATGAATTCATTAAGAGAAGACCATATGAGTTAAGTGGTGGTCAGCTTCAACGAGTTGTGATAGCAAGAGCAATGCTTCTTGGCCCCAGCTACGTAGTTGCAGATGAGCCAACAAGCAACTTAGATGCATCAATTCGTGCTTCAATAATTAAACTATTGCTTGACTTCAAAAACAGGTACAATTTATCAATGCTATTCATAACTCATGACATTGCCTTAATCAGCTTAATAGCAAATAGAATAGGTGTTTTATACCTAGGACAACTTGTTGAAGAAGGTCCTGCAGAAAAGGTGGTGTCTAGCCCACTTCACCCATATACAAAAGCATTGTTAACAGCTACACCTCTTGCAAGCGAGGAATTAGAAATTGAAAAGATCTATTTAAAGGGGGAGATAGGAGATCCATCAAATCCACCAAAAGGCTGTCGTCTTCACCCAAGATGCCCATTTGCATTAGAGAAATGTAGAAGTTTAGAGCCTCCCACAATTAATGTAGGTGGAAACAGGTTTGTTAAATGCTGGCTTTATAGCTAAATTCATTTAAAATGATTGTGACATGACCTTTCCAAAAATGTTTAACCAATTCTACACAGATCATGCAATAAATAATAAATTTTGCTTGTTATTGCGAATTGTAGGAATTATGAAATGATGTTATTGCCAGCAAAATTTATGTAGTGTTGACTAGGTATTTAGTTTTCGTGATTTAAATGATGTATGCAAGGATTGAGGAAAGACTTGTTGAATTAAGTAAAGAGCTTGTTGATAAGTATTTTGAGAAAACTGCTAAGAGTAAAAGGTTGTTTGAAAGAGCTTCTAAAGTGCTTCCAGCTGGTGTTACATATTCGATAAGGTGGTTTAAGCCTTATCCAATTTTCATAGAGAAAGCTGAGGGTGTTAGAGTTTGGGATGTTGATGGAAATTCCTATGTAGATTTTTGGATGGGTCATGGAACACATATACTTGGTCATAAACCAGAGTTTGTTATTGAAGCTGTTAAAGAGGTTTTGAATAAAGGTACTCACCTAGGTTATGAAAATCCATATGCAGTTGAGTATGCTGAGCTTTTAACAAAAGTTGTTCCAGGTGTTGAAATGATTAGATTTACGAATAGCGGTACAGAAGCTAACATGTATGCTCTTAGACTTGCTAGAGCATATACAAAGAGAAAATATGTTGTTAAAATTGAGGGTGGGTGGCACGGAGGCTACGATGCCTTGCACAAAGCTGTGACATACCCATTTACAGAACCTGAGTCAGCTGGTCTTCCAGAAGAGTACCTTGCTTACACAATAGCAGTTCCATTCAATGATGTTGAAGCTCTTGAAAAAACATTGAAAAGTTATTCAGTAGCAGCCATTGTTATTGAGCCAGTTCTTGGAGCTGGTGGCTCCATAGAACCTGTTAACAACTATTTGAAGGAGGTTAGAAGGCTTGCATATGAACACAACTCTCTTCTAATTTTCGACGAGGTTATAACAGGTTTTAGACTAGCTCCTGGAGGAGCACAGGAGTATTTTGGTGTTAAAGCAGATTTGGTTGTGTTTGGCAAAATTGTTGGAGGTGGTTTTGCAGGTGCTGGAGCCTTTGGAGGTAGAGCTGAGGTTATGGAGCTTATAGACCACATGAAATATCCAAGCCCTGCGAAGAGATCGTTTCATGGAGGAACATTTGTTGGAAACCCAGTAAACATGGTTACTGGCAAGGCCATGGTTGAATACCTTGTCAAGCACAGAGATCTATATGAAAAAGCTGAGAAAATATGGAGCAACTTTAGAAGAGATGTGACAAAGCTTTGTGAAGAAACAAACATACAGTGTTGGACAACTGGAGTAGCAACAATGATTGGTATACACTTCACAACATCTAAACCAAAGAACGCAAGAGAGGTTTATGAGCTTAGATGGAGTAAAAGCATAGAACAAGTTCTGCATCTATACATGAGAACCCGGGGCATATTGTACATGAAGGAAAAAATTGTGAATCTGCTGCCATCACTTATACACACAGAGGAGGAGGCAAAGCTATTCAAAGAAGCTTTAGCAGAGTTTCTCATAGCAATAACATGAAGATAGCAAAACAGCAAAAAATGTTTTGGAAAAACGTTGCTGCTATGCATAGTCTATGGATATACCCAGCTCATCCAAAGCCTTTTTAACACTACTTATTGTT
>ERZ1669248.971-NODE-971-length-11619-cov-7.244466_pt1 | contig 11619 bp, 12 predicted proteins | sample MGYA00579296_ERZ1669248 | MGnify/ENA primary metagenome ERZ1669248 (study PRJEB41166, sample SAMN08046057) | hot springs metagenome | biome: hot spring; feature: neutral hot spring; material: thermophilic sediment; isolation source: thermophilic sediment from...
CACTATCCTGGAAAAGTGGTAACCCGTAAATTTAGATATGATATCCTAGAGAAGGGGGCGGATGAGGAGATAGACCTCGTGCAATCATCATACAGCGGTCTTTGAAAGCGGAGAGCCTTGCGGAGAAGATGCCTACGTTGACCCGTATAATTTACCTTTTATTTTCCGCGAGCAGATCGATAAGTTAGCTAGCTAGTTACGGAGGCAGGCTAAAGTTTTAGATAATTTACACAAGGAAAAGCATAAGAAATATTAACCCCTCTGACGTCGCGACCCCGCTATGAAGAAACTAGGACTAGTAATCCTGGCTCTACTAGCCCTACAGTTACCCCTTCTCATAGAGGCCAACGCAGCAGCACAGTTCGAGACACTCATAATAACCATCGACAAGTCTTCATTCGACGCATCAGAGCTAGGAAAGCTGTGGGGACAAGTTGTCTACGTCGCCGACGCTTTCCCAGTAGCCGTGGTAAGGGTGCCTCACGGCGCGGCAATGCATGTACATGGCCTTAAAGGCGTACAGCACGTAAGCGCCGACGGAGTATTCCATTCAGCGGGCAAGCCCGTATCACAGCCCCCACAGACGATCCCATGGGGCGTGCAGCGTATAGGCGCGCCTACAGCCTGGTCTACAACCATGGGCTGGGTCGACCTCAACGGTGACGGCAATTCCGAGATAGAGGTCGCGATCTTCGACACAGGAATAGATGTTGACCACCCCGATCTCGCCGCGAACATTAAGTGGGGTGTCTCCGTGTTAAACGGCAGGATATCCTCTAAATACAACGACCTGAACGGCCACGGAACCCACGTAGCCGGCACAATAGCAGCCCTCAACAACAACATCGGCGTCGTCGGCGTAGCACCCAAGGTCGAGATATACATGCTGCGAGTCCTCGGCGCCTCAGGCTCAGGCAGCTGGAGCGACCTGATCATCGCAATAGACTTAGCCATCAAGGGCCCAGACGGTATTATAGACAAGGACGGGGACGGAGTAATAGTCGGAGACCCCGACGACGATGCGCCTGAAGTCTTCTCGATGAGCCTTGGAGGATCAAGCGCTCCCGCCGAGCTCCACACAGCCATACAGGCCGCGTACAACTGGGGAATAGTCATCGTGGCAGCCGCTGGAAACGAAGGTGCTTCAAGCCCATCCTACCCTGCAGCCTACCCGGAGGTCATAGCCGTGGGAGCAATAGACTCTACCAACGCCGTGCCCAGCTGGAGCAACAGGAACCCAGAGGTAGCCGCTCCAGGCGTAGACATCCTCAGCACCTATCCCGACAACACCTACGCTACTCTGAGCGGAACCTCGATGGCCACTCCTCACGTTAGTGCAGCTGTAGCCCTTATCCAGGCCGCCAGGCTCGCCAAGGGACTCCCACCACTACCCCCAGGGACAGCAACCGATACCTCGACCAACACGGTAAGGGGACTCCTCCACGTAACGGCCGAGGATCTAGGAGAAGCCGGCTATGACAGTCTCTACGGCTGGGGAGTTATAAGGATAGACAAGGCACTGGAAAAGGTCTAAGATTGTAATAAGGAAGGTATTCTTTACCGGGGATCGAAATTCATTAATTTCCAGCACAATAAGTTTATAACTATATTCAACTATTTTACATAGTTGAAATAAAGGTATGGCTTTACTCCGACAGGTTGAAGAGATTTCAGCCCGAATGCAGGAAGCTCTCTCCGAATGGAGAAGGAGATACAACAAGGAATTAGTGAACGGTCCATCGCGAGCTCGCCTTGAAAAGCCGAAACCTGAAGACTTTCTAATTGAAAAAAGGCCTTTCTTCTCATCAGTCACCGAGTCAGATGTCTATTACGTCAACACGTTTAGGTTAATCGAATATACAGCCCTCACAAGTGCTCCATCGCCCTCCAAGGTAGCATTAATGAGGAAATCCGGCTATAACCTCGGTCGCAGCCTTGTTAGAAGCGGTGTGGTGAAGAGCCTCGACGATGCCCCCCTTGCACTTGTGCTCTACAGAGTAGGGCTACTGGACATAGTAAAAGAGAGCCTGGACACGATGCGGGTAAACTTATACGAGTGCACCAGCTGCTACGGGGTTCCCAACATTGGACAAACCCTCTGCGACTTCGAGGCAGGTGTAATCCAAGGAATGCTCAGCGAGCTCTACGGGCGTAACGTGGTGAGGGAAAAATATTGTTGGGGCACAGGATACTCTTTCTGCGGGTTCGAAATAGCTTTCGAGTGAGAGTACATGCCTAGAACACTCCTTTTTTCACTTTCACCAAGTTGTGAAAACAGTTGCCCCGTGTGCCCCTTCAGGAAGGAAGGAGGCATCCTTACACACGAACTCGTTTCGCAGACACTGGAACTACTCGAGAAGGTAGATGAGGCCTTAGTAGCTTGTAACTGGACGGGACATCCAGAGCTTGAGAGGATAAGTAAAACTGTAGCAGAGAAAGCTAGGAAGAATATTTGGCTTATCTCTTTCCCCGAAGTATCGAAGCTGAATAAGTTACGCCAGGCCCTCGCGTACGCCGACGACATAGTTATAGTCGGGAGATCTTCGCCACCCCCTCAAGAATCTCTACGCTCGATACTCTCCTGGTCTGACGCCAGACTCAGCATATGGTGGGTTCCCGACGACAAGACCAACCTGCTCAAGGACTTCACGTCCAACCTTAAAATAGCGCAAAGCATGGGGTTGAGGCTCATTGTAGGCGAGGCCCCCTACAGTTGCAGTAATGGCATGGATCCGTTGAAACTGGCTAAGTTCTTAAAGGCTGAGGTTGGTCTCCCCATGGGCCAAATATACGGGTACACAGCGATGAGGGCATACATTCAGGGCTATCCATTACTTCTGTTCCTACGTCCTCTCTCCATGCGAGGTTTCATCTACCTATCGCATGACGGTTTCCTCAAGAAACACCCAATGGACCAGGATGCTGTTCCATTGAGCAAAATAAACCTGGACTCCCTGAGGAGGCTTGTATTCGATGATAAGCCATCTTGTGGGAAACGCTTAATCTTCACGCCCGATATACACCTAGGCCTTAGGGAGGCATCCTCCAACGTAACCATAACCCCGAAAATGATAGCTCTACTCGAAGCTATTTACGCAACGAATTCTCTAAAGGCAGCTGCTGCAGCTGTAGGAATACCGTACTCGACTGCTGTAGAAAAAATAAAGAAGCTTGAAAAGAGCCTAGGAGAACAGATTATAGAGACTAAAAGGGGAGGAAAGTTAAGGGGCACATGCCATCTAACCGCGGTAGGAATGCAACTCCTGTCAGCCTATCGTGAGGCACTGAAGAACTTGCATGAGAAATTCACTTTTTAACATATCATAAATCCGAATTATTTTCAATAATAATTCGGAGTCTCCGGTTAATATTTAACAAGTCGTTTCTCGGCGACTATATAAGATTTCTAAGAAATGTTTAAGACGGGCGAGGGGGTTGAGTGAGCATTATATATTAGTTAAGCCCGAGCTCTGTACGGGCTGTAAATCCTGCGAGCTGGCCTGTGCGGTAGAACACTCCAAGACCAAGAGCATATACACTGCGCCCTTTGAAGACCCAAAACCCATGCCACGCATAAGAGTTTTACCTGTCGACGGACTCACCGTACCTACGAGGTGTGTTCACTGCGCCCAACCTCCATGCATGGACGCATGCCCGTTTGACGCCATCAATATTTCACCGGAAGGCTTCGTATTAATCGATGAGGGAAAATGTAAGGGGTGTTTGGTCTGTGCGAGGGCCTGCCCCTTCGGCGCAATAACACTTTATCGTCCAAAGCGTATAGCCGTGAAGTGTGACTTCTGCTACGAACGAGTCCGGGCCGGAAAGGAGCCGGCCTGCGTCGAGGCGTGTCCCACAGGCGCCTTGAGGTACGGTGGACTAGACGACCTAATGAAGGAGGTCGCACAGGCTAAGATCCGGGAACTTTTAAAGGCGTTCTCATTGGAGGCCCGGGCTATTATAGTGCCACCCCCAGACGGTAAGGGGTCATCAGGTGCCCCCGTGACCCCGCCTATTATTCGTCAATCGTTTGCTCGTGAGGGGTGAGAAATATGGTTAAGGTAGAGTTGTTGCCGACAAAGGTTTCCTGGAAAAATGGGAAAGTAGATCCCGAAAAGGCAACCATAAACCCTGCTGCAGCAGAGCTAATAGAATTAGCCAACCGTGAAGGCTACGAGACGGCATGGCATAGATTACTCCAGCAAGAGCCTCAGTGCGGCTTCGGCTTGCTAGGCGTTTGCTGTAGGAACTGTACCCTTGGTCCCTGCAGAATCGACCCCTTCGGCAACGGGCCGAAACGTGGTGTCTGTGGTGCAGACGCAGATACTATCGTTGCTAGGAACATTTTAAGGATGATTGCCGCCGGTGCAGCTGCACACAGCGACCATGCGAGGGACATACTCCAGGTGTTCCAATATGTGGCTGAAGGGAAGACTAAGTCTTATAAGATAACAGACTCTGAGAAGTTACGCTGGCTCGCCAAGGCGTTAGGAGTACCGGTCGATGGGAGGACAGACCAAGAGATAGCGAAGGATCTAGTACCAATATTGGCTGCGGAGTTCGGTAAATTCAGCGACGAGCCGTTGAAGCTTATCGAGGCTTTAGCGCCTTCTAAGAGAAAAGAGGTTTGGAGCAAGCTCGGCGTCATGCCAAGAGCAATCGATCGCGAGGTTAACGAGATAATGCATAGGACCCACATGGGGGTCGACGCCGACCCCGTGAACCTTACCCTGCAGGGTGTAAGGGCTGCGCTCGCCGACGGTTGGAGCGGGTCGATGATGGCTACGATTCTCAGCGATATTTTATTCGGGACACCCAAGCCGATCAAATACAATATAAACCTAGGCGTCCTCAGAGAGGATGCCGTTAACATCGTCGTACACGGTCACAACCCAGTACTATCGATGAAGATTGTGCAGGTGGCCTGGAGCAAGGAGATGCAGGAGCTCGCGAAGAAATACGGAGCTAACGGGGTCAACGTGGTCGGCATGTGCTGTACCGGCAACGAAGTCCTCATGCGACAGGGAATACCGATCGCCGGGAACATGCTGCTGCAAGAGCTCGCCATTATCACTGGCGCTGTCGAGGCGGTTATCGCCGACTACCAGTGCGTCATGCCCTCACTTGCTACGCTGGCGGAGTGCTTCCACACTAAGCTTATAACTACTGAGCCAAAGATGAAGATACCAGGAGCTATACACGTAGAATTCGATCCTAAGAATGCCGACGAAGCGGCCAAGGAAATAGTGCGAATAGCCATAGAAAACTTCCCAAGACGCAACAAGGCTAGAGTAAAAATACCTAAACACAAGACAGAGGCCATGGCAGGCTACAGCGTGGAGGCCCTCCTCCAGATACTCGGAGGCTCCCTGGACCCACTTGTCCAGGCGTTAAAGGAGGGCACCATTAAAGGCGTGGTAGGCATAGTTGGATGCAACAACCCCAAGGTCAAACAGAACTACAACCTTATAACCGTCACGAAGAAGCTCATAGAAAACGACATACTAGTCGTAGGAACAGGGTGCTGGGCACACGCAGCCGCCACCCACGGATTCTTCACGCTTGAGGCTGCTGAAATGGCTGGTCCAGGGCTCAAGAAAGTCTGCAAGGCTCTCGGCATTCCTCCAGCAATACACATGGGTAGCTGCGTAGACTGCAGCCGAATACTCCTCGTCCTCGGAGCACTTGCCGACGCCCTGGGCGTTGACATATCTGACCTTCCCGCTGCGGGCTCAGCCCCCGAGTGGTTTAGCGAGAAAGCCGTCTCGATAGGAACATACTTTGTGGCCTCTGGAGTTCTCGTTCATCTTGGAGTAGTCCCACCAGTGCTTGGAAGCCCCAATGTCACAAAACTACTAACTGAGGACGCCGAGAAGATACTCGGAGGAAAGTTCTACGTCGAGCCCGATCCCGAAAAAGCTGCCGAAACGATAATAAACCACATTATTGAGAAAAGGAAAAAGCTTGGATGGCCTACCTAAAAAAAGACCGGTGGAATGAGTGCGAATACTGGTAACGGGGAAAGGTGGAACGGGTAAGACAAGTATAAGTGCCGCTCTTTCTATCCAACTCTCAGAGTCCGGTTTCAACGTTCTAGCCCTAGACGCCGACTCTTATCCCAATCTCGCTAGAAGTTACGGACTACCCTTAGAGGTTATCGAGTCCATAGTACCCCTAGTGGATAACGTGGAGCTGGTCAAGGAGAGAACAGGGGCCGCGCCCGGCGAGGGCTGGGGCCTCTTCTTCTCCCTGAGCCCAAAGGTAGACGACATAGTGGACAAGTTCAGTGTAAAGATAAACGACAACCTACGCCTGGTCGTAGTAGGCGGAATAGAGGATGCGGGCGAGGGCTGCATGTGCCCCTCAATAGCTTTCGCTAAAGCATTCCTCATGCACGTTCTCCTTACCTCGCGTGACATAGTCTTGATAGACTCCGAGGCAGGGTTGGAGGTTATGGGTAGGGCTCTCGGCGAGCAGTTTGAAATGAACCTCTGCGTAGCAGAGCCCACCCTCAAGGCACTGGACGCATGCGGCCACATATTAGACATGAGCCAGCAGCTCAACATAAGGGATCGCGCTTTGATAATAAACAAAGTTAAAGACATGAAAACCACTGAAAAGCTACTCGATGTCTTCCAGGCGAAACACCCAAACACTCCCTTCTTCACTATCCGCTTTGACCCTAAGCTAGAGGTGGTAGAACAGACGGGTGCAAGCATAGAGATAAGCAGGGACAGCACCTTCTGGACAGACGTAAGTGCCGTAACAAAGTTCGTAAAATCACGCGTGAAGTGAAAAATGCGTAAAAGAAAAAGTAGTCCTCAAATAAAAATGTTTTTAAGAAGGTTTGTATAGTCATACATGGGTTGAAAAAATGTGTGAGAGCAAGGTAACCGTACACTACAACGCGCAAGAACACAAATTCAAGGACGTAATACAGCTCATAATAAACGACAGCTCCCTGACCCTCGTAATGATTGATGGTTCACGACACGAGTTCAAAGGGTTCAAAAAAGTCGCAAAGATAGAAGGAGACTTCATTAAACACGTCGTACTCGTAGTCCTCGAATAAAAACATTTTTTAAAAAGGTGAATTTTTTGTGTACGACGCATTTCTAATTTGAAAACCTCGCTAATAACATTGACTAAAGGATTTAAACAGGTAGAAGCCTCGAATGATACTACAACAATGCTAGTACTTATTATACTGGAAGTGTCATAGGCAGGCGGCTTGGACTTCTACCCCTCTATGATCAGTTCAATTATCGAGTTGAGAGTCTCCCTGTTTTAACTATGGCACGCGAGAACGGCTACAGAGCCACCACGAGCAACCTAAAGAGCTCACAAATATTAGTCGTCTACTTATCGAGCCCCTTTAAAAAATCATCACTTCAACGGGAGGTGTTAATTATCCTCTGGGGATCCACGAAAATATATCTTAAGACATCTAATAGGAATTCGCGCAGAGGGGCTTTCCCTTGCAAATCCCTAGATGTCGTTTTCTGTGGAACCTCCGGTCTCTGGGACGGTGTCATGGCTAAACTTATAAGTGTGTATGTGTGTTTATAAACATAAGAGTTGGTGGCATTTGGGATGGGGGTGAAAACAATCACTATATCGATTGATGCCTATGAAGCCCTGTTGAAGCTTAAGAGGCCTGGCGAGAGTTTCTCGGACGTGATTTTGAGGCTTGCGAAGAAGAGGAGTCTACTGGAACTTGCTGGTGCGTGGAGAGATGTCGATGATGAAGAGTTGGGTAAGGTAGTGATGGAGATAAGAGAAGCCTGGTCAAAATGGAGCATCAAGACAGAATGATTGTTTTAGATACCGACCTTCTCATCGACTTCCTGAAAGGTAGAAGGGTAGCAGTGAATACAATAAGAGATTTAATAGAGTCTAAAGCCCGCTTGGCGACTACGGTTATAAACGTTTTCGAGCTGGCTTGGGGGGCCTATAGAGTTGGTAGACTGAGAGACGTTGAGGAGCTATCCGAGATCCTGGAGACACTTAACCTCACGTCAAAAGAAGCCTTAAAAGCCGGTGAGGAGGCCGCGTACCTATACTCAATAGGTCAGCCCATAGATATTAGAGATTTATTGATCGGCATCATAGCACGCGAGAACGGATACTCGATCCTCACAGGCAATACAAGGCATCTAAGCAAGATACGCGGATTAAGAGTGATACCATACCACGGGGATTCCAGTTTATAGCCTTTATGGAATAGCTGACCGGATCATCCCGAAGACAAAGACCGCTTCCCCAGGCTTTCCCAGGCTTCGGTGGGGAAGCACTCTTGCTTGCCACCCGGGGAAAAAAGAGACCTTGAAGAGCTGTCAAACAGTTAACCATCCAGCGGCTTGAGGGGGGAGATAAACAGCAACTTCAAGTGGATCAAAGTAATACCCATCCTCAGACCGATTGGAGCCATAGAGACCGAGGATTCTAAGAGCTTGACGTCTAAAGCCCAGCGAAAACCCTACACGGGGTTCTATCGCAAAGCCCTTTTAAACCTGCTTAGACAGGTCCCCTGTATAACCCGTTAAAACCGCGTACAGCGTGAGCATGGCGTGGTGCAGCGTAGCCGTGTCAGGCCTAGAGTAACTGTTCTCGTCGATGAGCATCGCCTTCACCTTGAGGTTCCTGTACATGTTGTTCCAGAGCTCGTAGGATGCCTTATCAGCGGTCACAAGGGTGGCCTTCTCGAGCGTCAACGGGTCAAGCCTGGGCAGCACGGCGTCGCAAAACCAGGTGTCCGAGGGTATAAGGTATGCACTCCTCAACAGCGCCTCGAACGCGAGGAAGACCGTGTGCTCGCATAGCTTCGACAGGGGCGTCTTAGCCTGAGACCTCTTATTGAGGAGCTCCACCATAACACAGTACGGCACCATTATCCTCCCCTTATAACCTTGAGACAGGAGATGAACGCCGTTATACACGAGGTTCGTGTCTATTATAACGTCCCCCTCCCCCTCAAGCCTCAAAACCCTAAACCCTAGCAGCCTCCAGAAACAGTCCCCCACGCGAGATATGTCCTCCTCAAATTTCTCAGCCTTCGCAAGATGAGACAATGCTATCTCAAGAAACTTTTCCAGCGACCTGTGGCTCACTTGGGGAGTAGCTATCGAGCTGCTTTTCTCCCCGGCGGGCTGGGGAAGCCGCTTATCCGCATCCTTCCCCCAAAGCTCCGTCTTCATCAACTCCTTTACGCCGAGAATAAGGGAAAGCTGCGTCGAAGCCCTACCCCCGAAGACCCCGCTCCTAACCCTCAGTGTGAGCATGGGGTAATCCGGGAGGTCCGTGGACACGTAGAGCTCGGCATCCAGCTCGTTAAGCCCCAGCGCCAAGCCACCGAGCATCTCCCATAGTCTCGGCCACCCCAGCTCCCCCATCAAGGCCCTAGCCTTCTCCCAGTCAACCTTAACTCCTCCCAGACTCCCAGGAGGCTTAGACACCTGCACCGGCTGAATATACCTCGGGACAAACGGGTAGAACATCCCAGTCCACGGCCCAAACGGAAAATACACGTGAGCCACAAGCGCGCCCTTCTCAGCCGCAGCCATAGTCAACCCGATAATACTCGCCGCAGAGCCAGCAGTAGGAACAGCGATCGATGAGCCACTCAGCCCATCCCTGAAAAGCTGGTAAGCCTTACGGTAGTCCTGAGGCGCCTCAGAAACCCTCACCTCCACGCCCGTCAACCTAGCAACAACATCTCTAACCCTCTCAGCCTCCTTCACCGCGAAGCCACTCGCATACAGGTCGACACCCTCAACACTAAAACTCTCCAAAACCCTCAAGACGGACGAAACCCCAGCCTCGAACACGTACGCGGCAGAACCCAGTACAATCAAAGCCCGGTCATACACATCAAAACAACCACAACCCGGGATTTATCCATTCCCCCGAGAACGCACGCGAAACGACCAGAGCGTCCCTCCCGGTAAAACCATCAGCCAAGCGACACGGATAACAAAACACCAGCCACCTTGAACTCTACCCGCAGTCCAGACACGAGAGAATTTTTAGCCACGCCATGTAAGAGCCAGGCTCCTACACGTCACCAGGGAGCCCGAGAGCCCCCCGGGGGGTTAGTCTGAGGATCCATATCAATCATCTCTCCACTAGCGCCTACCCACAGCTGTGCATAGCCATTAACGATCACGCCCAGCCTCCCTAGCCTACCGTTAAAATGTTTATAACTTTGAACAACGAAGTTTTCAACGAGAGAGGTCTAGATAAATGGGCAGGGTAGTAATCTTCCTAAGCGTCAAGGGCGGAGTAGGGAAGACCACTCTCGGCGTAAACACCGCCGACATGCTTGCGAGGAGGGTCAGCGGCTCCGACAAGGTCCTGCTGATCGACCTCGACGCCCAGGCAAGCGCCACCATATACGTGCTCGGCTACGACTCTCAGCGAAGGTACGAGAGCGAGGGACGCACAGTCCACAGCTTCCTGTTGAAGCTCTGGGAATCAGCTGAGAGCTTGGAGCCCGAACGGTATATCGTTAAAGCCTCCTCTACGAGCAGTGCGTGGAGCGATAGGCTCTTCATAGTGCCGGGCGATTCGAGGATAATGGAGCTCGAGAGAAGGTTCGTGGCTGAAGGAGGAGCAAAGGGTGTAGCTTGGCTCAAGTTGCTGATGAAAGCCGTTGAGAAGTTCAGGGAAAAAGGGTTCGAGTACGTTTTCATAGACCCTCCCGCAACCCTGGGCGTGCTGTCCACGATGGCCCTGGCAGCCTGCGACTACTTCATTATACCCATCGTCCCAGACGACTTCGGCCGCGCGTCCTTCAAGTTCTTCATGACAGACTACTTCAGTAAAGCATCCTATGACATTGTAAGCCAGGACCTGCGGCCGGAGCGCCCCCTTTGCGGCGGAGTCGTCTTCAACAAGCTTGTATCCCAGTCTTCAGCCGTGCACAGGCGGATCGCCGACGAGATAGAGAAAGAGGTCTTGTCCGTGAAGCTCTACGGGAAGTATCCCATCCCCGTCTACAAGACAAGGCTGAACGAGTACATAGCATACGCGAAGGCCGTAGACGAGCATAAGCCCATCATAGCCATGCCCGACAAGAAAGCCAGAGAGCAGTTTGAGCAGTTCTTCAACGAGTTCTACGACTACGTGATAAAGGGCAGAGCGGGACGCGAGAGTGCCTGACTTCAGCAGCGAGGAGGAGGTCTACACCTACCTAAAGTTCAAGCTGGCCGAGAAGGGCATCCGAGTCGCAGGGGTGAAAGTCGGGCTCGGGAGGCTCTCACCCGACATCGACCTACTACTCGAGACAGGCGATGAGAAAGTAGGCATCGAGGTCAAGTACCTCTCCAGCAAGCCCCTCCGCCCCTATGAAGGCATAGGCGAGGCACTAGCACTGCTCCTCCAATCCCTCGACAAAGCCTACCTGCTCCACGTCTTCGACTCCTCCATCCGGGACGCCGAGAGAGTAGCCGAGACAGCCGCACGCCTAGTCAGACTCACACCACTCGGCTACATGGTAATGATGGGCCGCAGCGAGCCCACCATCCGGGTAGAGGCGAAGCCTAACCCCCTCAAAAAAGTAGACCCGTGAAAGCATAAGCCTATCTGTCTCAGACTAGCCCTCCTTTCCCAATCAAACAA
>ERZ1669248.972-NODE-972-length-11617-cov-16.072392_pt1 | contig 11617 bp, 6 predicted proteins | sample MGYA00579296_ERZ1669248 | MGnify/ENA primary metagenome ERZ1669248 (study PRJEB41166, sample SAMN08046057) | hot springs metagenome | biome: hot spring; feature: neutral hot spring; material: thermophilic sediment; isolation source: thermophilic sediment from...
ACTTCGGATTTCAAAAGGCACTGAACCTCACTCAGGCTCAAAGTTATTTCTCGCTTCACCGTTTCGTCCTTTTCCGTCAAGGCTGCTTTGCGGAGCGCTTCAACAGCCTCATCAGAGGCAATTTGCCCCAGCGCCCACGCTGCGTGCTCCCTGACGATAGGGTCTGGGTCGTTGAAAAGCAAATTCACGAGGAGAGGGACTGCCCTTGCTTCCCTCAAATTACCTACTGCGACACATGCATTGCGGACGAGCCCAGACCTTTTCGCTCGTTTCAGCGGGCTGAACTTGAACCTTTCCTGAAAATCCTTCTCTCCCAAGTCCAGCAAATCCAAAAGTTCAGGAGCGCTCCAAGGTCTTGGCTTAAATGCTTCCTCGCTTGCTGGCTTAGCCTTCCTGTTCCACGGGCAAACTTCTTGACAAATATCGCAACCGAAAACCCATGTCCCGATTAGGGGTCGCAACTCTCGTGGAATGCTTCCGCGAAGTTCAATTGTCAAGTAGGAGATGCACCGCCTCGCATCAAGTTGGTAAGGGGCGATTAAAGCGCCGGTCGGACAGGCAACGATACAACGGACGCACTTGCCACAATGTGAGCGGGCAAAAGGCTCATCGGGTATCAACGGGACATTGACAATCAATTCGCCCAAGAAAAGGTATGAGCCGAGTTTGGGGTTGATGAGGCAAGTGTTTTTCCCAAACCAACCCAGTCCCGCCTGAACAGCGAAATCCCGTTCCAAAATCGGTCCAGTGTCCACATACGCCTTCCCGTTGACCCACTCCCCTAAAAGCGCCCTCAAATAACTCAGCAATGCATCCAATTTGCCCAACAAGACCTTATGGTAGTCAAGTCCCCAAGCGTAACGGGAAACTCGTCCGACAGGTTCGTCGGGGTTCGCATCGGGTTTTTCAGGCACGAAGTAACTTACAGCGCCCACAATCACAGCCTTAGCGTCTGGGAGCAATGAACGAATATCAGCCCGCTCCGCTTTTCGCCGTTCCATGTAACTCATTGTCCCGTGAAACCCCAAGGCTAACCAACGCTCGTAGTGAGGGAAAGTGGGCGGTCTTTGGACAGGGGCAATTCCGATCAAGTCAAATCCCAATTCAATTCCCCTTTGCTTGACCAAAAGGGTGATTTGTTGGGCTGACAAAGTCCTCAATTCGCCTCACCATCGGCGAAATTATGGCTTCTGGCTCAAAAGCACGCTACATTTAAGGCGTGAGAAAGAGTTTTTCAGGGCGAATAGTGCTTGTGCCTTAAATGGGGCGATTGATGAGGTGGCTGGAGTTTCTCGGCAACGGTATCGTTTTGGCTGACGACTGGATGGGCTTTTGGACGATAACTCGCAAATATGTGCTCACGAAAGACCGAAAGTTGGTTGAAGTGCCGCAGGAGTTTTACTTCGTTGGCGTGACAGGGAAAGTCTCAAAGCCGTTGATACTTTACCAGACGAGACAAGGCAAACAGGTGCTGGCAAACTTAAGGGCTGGCAGTAAAGCGGAGATTATCCTAAGCGACGCCAAAGGTTGGTATCTCGTCAAGTCGGAGAAGGGGTTGCTTGGCTGGGCGAAAGAAGAGAGCATCTTGCAATCAATCTCGGATTTGCCGCTTGCCGATTAGTGTGAGGTCAATCGTCGGCTTTCATTTTTGTGCCTCTACTTCGCAAATTCTTTGGTGCACCGAGATTGAAGCGAAAAAGTGGGCATGATGGGTTTGGCACTCAAATCTTGCGCCATTAACCACCGGCTGCGAAGCAACTTTTACGGTTTCTTCGCAGGGGGAAATGGCAATGCTGAATTTTAGACGAACGGTGTGTTTGTGCCTTTGCGGGGCAGTTGCGGTGACGGTGATTTTGTCCTACCTCAAACTTTCGCAAAGAACCACTCAACCGAACTTGGCAAGCGCTGAGAAGAGAATGAGGCTGCTCTGTCAAAGGAAAGGGCTTCCTTTCCCGCCACCAGACCGTAAAGTCATCGTGATGAAGAGCCAGCGAAAGTTGATCCTGCTGAGCAGCAAGCGAGTGTTGAAGGAATACAAGGTCGCCCTCAGTTACAACCCAATTGGCGACAAGGAGCGGGAGGGCGACGGGAAAGTCCCAGAAGGGGAGTTTTATGTGTGCGAGAAGCATCCAAGCCGCAATTTTCACCTGTTCATCGGCATCAGTTACCCGTCCGTTGAAGACGCCGAACGGGGCTTGAAGCAGGGGCTTATCAACCGACGCCAATACGATGCCATCGTCAACGCCATCCGCAACAAAAAGCGACCGCCTTGGAACACACCTCTTGGCGGCGAGATAGGGCTTCATGGTGGCGGCACAAATTCGGATTGGACTATCGGATGCATTGCCCTTGAAGACAGCGATGTTGAGGAACTTTATGTGGTTCTCCAACACGGTGACCCAGTTTTGATCAAGCCTTAAGCCCATTGCCTGTCAAGTGCATAATGTCGGCTCGTCAGTGGGAGGGCGAGGCTCCTGCCGAACCCTAAAATAAGTAAGGGGCAAGCGTAGCCAGCCTGAAAGGTGAGTTGAAGGGCGATGCTTACACGCGTGTTGGCGCTTTCAATTTTGGCGCTTGGCGCGGTGAAAATCGCTTCGGCTCAGCCTTTAGTTCTCGTTTCGGGCAAATATGCAGACCCACATGCCAGTTTGCTTGAGGAGTTGGGGGCAAGGGTTCAATGGACGACTTTGGAGCAACTCGCAGAGGGAGTGGGGCTTGACAAAGCGACGATGGTGCTCCTTGCCCACACTGAACGATCTTTGCCTAAAGCCGCAGAGAAGCGGCTGGCGAATTTTGTCCGAAACGGAGGCATTTTGTTCCTTGAACTGACGCCTTTTCCGACAGGCGATTTAACTCCGCCTGTGCCTTGCCAATTCGTTGCTGGCTGGACGCCAGATATTGAACTAACTCGCATTGACGACCCAATTTTTGCCCATGTGCCCAAAGGTCAGAAAATTTGGCACTACGGCGCTTGGGGCTCTGGCGTTTTCATTGACGACGCTTTCGTCCTTGCAAGGTGGACTTTCCCGCCAAACCGAACTTTTGCTCGCAATCCCTTAGAAATTTTCCGCAAACAGCCCGCCGCCATTGCAAGGTGGAAGTTGGGCGAAGGTCAAGTTCTCTTCGTAGGTGCAGCCACCACCCAAATCGCCTCAACAAAACCTTTGGCAAGGGCTTTGCTCATTGCTTTGCTCGGCGAGGAGAATTTGCCCCTTCTCCCATTGACGAAACGAATTGAAATTCCCGTTGAAGTAGCCCAAAGCGCACAAGGGTTGAAGACGCAAACGGTCGGGGTTTTTCGTGAGCCGAAGTTTCCAAAAGTCGGTTTGCCCGACGATGTTACCCCAGAGTTCATCGCATCGGCTCTGAAAAAGCAGGGCATCTCAGTGACTTTCCTTTCCGCATCCGATTTAGCGTCGCCGAACAAACTGAACGCAGGGCAAATCAACACCCTCGTGCTCTCCTATGGACCGACTGTCCCCCTTGACGCTTTGCCCAACATCAAACGCTTTCTGGCAGAAGGAGGCGGCTTAGTTTCACCTGCGGGCATTCCGTTGTCAGTTCCTGTCAAGTGGGGCACGGGGCAAGGGACAAGGGACACGGAAGCGACGAAATTGGCTCAAGGACCTGAAGCGGGCACAGTGATGGTTTTGTTCCGTCACATTTTGCCATTCGCTAAAGCCTACAAGGCTCGCAAGCAGCCGAAGTTTTGCGTCCTTTTGCGCCCTGACCTTTTGCCCAACCTTCCGAAACTTTGGCATCTTTCCGGCGGACATTGGGCTGTCATTCCCGTTGTTGATGGCTCTCAGCACCTTGCCGAGCCGATTTTGGCTTCCGTCAGCGAAGATGGTGATGTTGTCGCATTGCCACTGGTTTTTGCCTACCGCTTCCGTCAATACCCATGCGCCCGAATTGTCGCTTTGGGCTTCTGGGGCGATAGTCACCCTTGGAGCCGAAAGGCTTGGAAGTTTGCTGAAGCAGCCGTAGTTGACATGGTTCGGTTGGCGTTGCGACGAGACTACATCGCCATCCGTGACCTCATGAGCGACCAACCGTGTTACTTGCCCAACGAGACTGCAACGCTAACCGCCGAACTCGTTTGCCCAGTTGACACCTCCGCAAATTGCAGGTTGCTCATTCGTGAGCGAGACACCGGGCAAGTTGTTTACCGAACGGAACGAAAAGTCACATTGAGAGGTGGCGAACCCATTACCTTGACATTTGAATGGCAAATCCCTTCCGACCCGCATTGGGCATATGATGTCGTCTTGACTGTTGAGTCGCCGACGAAATTGCGTTTTCACGAAAGGACGATGTTTTTGGTTCGCAGCGAGAGAACAATGGCAATGGTCAGACAGGCAACACCATACAAGCGGAGAATGCCTTATGTCGGCTGGATTTCAGGCATTAACCTTTACACCAACGACCTTCGTGGCATCGGCGCTTACTATGACAGCGAGCAGCGTCTAGGCAAGCATCCTTTGCCTGACATTTGGGACAGGGAAATTTCGCTCGTTCGCCTTTACGGCGGCAACGCCATCCGACAGCACTACTACGAACGCATCTTGAACGAACAAACTTTCGCCGACGAAAATTACAACTGGGCTAAACGGGTTTTGGATGCAAATCACATTTTGCTTGCTTTGCACAATGTCATTGCCTTGACAAATCCTTTCACTTTTTCTCCTGAGCATTACTGGCGCAAGCGTCTTGGCGAAGGCGACCCTTATACTGACGAACGATGGCTGCAATCGGAAGAGGGTTATTTGCGGGGCTTGGCGAAATGGCTTGCCGATTTCCCAAATGTCGTATGGGAACTCATCAACGAGCCTGAACGCTATGGTAGCAACGCCCAAACCTTTGAAGAGCGGCTAGATTACGCTCAGAGGGTTGAGGCTTGGTGTAAACGGATGAGCCAAGCCATTTTCAGTGGTCAAGGTTTTGAGTCGCCTATCGGTATTGGGCTCGCTTGGGCGCCCTCGTCGCCGATTTGGAGCGTTCGGCACTTCTTGAACTTCATGCGTTGGAGCCATGCTCACCATTACCAGACGGATTTAGGACAACGCGTCTGGACATTGCCCTTTGCTCTCGCTTACGGTCACCCTTGCATCGTTGGTGAAGCAGGGATGCCTAACCCCACAAATACGCCTTATCCGTTTTTGCGGGAGTGGGGCGAAATTTACGAGCAAATGTTGCATGTCATCTTGGGAGAGCAAGGTTTGGGCTTCCTCAACTTCTACTTGAACAACCCCCTACAGCACCCTGAAGCGCCTGAATGGGGCATGATGCGCCACGACGGGACGGAACGGGAAGCATGCCGAGTTTGGGCAAGGTGGAACTTCGTGCTGCGACACCTTAATAGGAGCAACTATTTGCCGCCACCAGTTGCCATCTTGATTGACACCGACAGTTTACTCCGCTCGCCAGCCATTGTCGCTGAAGCCAGAGAAATTCACATGCGGTTGTTGGAAAGCAGCGTCCCGTCAAGGATTGTGTCTGAGCACGATTTGAGAAAGTGGCTGCGAACCATTAGCAACTGGAAAGAGCAATGGCGAAGAGAGTTTGACTTGCGATGCTTAATCGTGCCAAAGGGAGCAAAGCCTTCAGATGAAACATGGTCGCTACTCCACCAGTTGCAGCAAAAATTGCAAGGATTTGCATTTTTCACCGTCATAGCCCTCTGTGAACCTCGTCCAAAATGGACAATTAGCGAGTTGCCTGAGCCCCAATTCTTAAGACCGACGGACTTTAGCGTTTCGCCTCACCTTGCCCGACTTGTCTACCCACTTCGCAAGCGAGACGGTGGCTTGACAGTTATTTTGGTTGACGGCAGCGGTGTTGAGGGCAAGGTGGATTTGCCTTACATAGAAGTCAGTCTCACTGTCCCTAAGGGAAAATGCGCCGTCATAGATGCCGACCGAGAAGGTAAATTGCACTTAGTCAGCGCTTACGGCACGGTAGCGATTAAAAAAGTTGCCCCTCGTGAGGAAGAGATTTTGGTGAAAGCACCCATTGATGTCCCTTGGGTCATCGCTGGCGGGAAACTTTGGTGCGATAACCAAAAAGCCCTTGAACTTAGTTTTCGGGTTGAAGGCGACTTGATTTGGTGGGTTAAAGAGGGCGGATTGAAGCAAGTGAACATTTACGCATCGCCCCAATTTTCTGATGTCGCTCAACTGGTGGCTCAATATTTGCAAAGGCTTGGGGTGAAGGTGAAGGTTATCAACCGTGCAAATCCGCCTTTTAATGGTAATGCCGTCATCATTGACGATGCGACGCAAAACCCTTCTGTAGCAAAACTGGTCGCCGAAAAGTTCGCTATCCACTTTGTAGGTCACGAAGGTTGGTCTTTTTGGCGGAAGGACACGATGCGAATTTGGCAGCCTTGGTCAGGCTTGATTTTGTCAAGGAAGGAAGGAGAAGGGGAGTTAGAGAGATGGCTAATCGTCATCACTGGTCACAACGAGGCAGCAGTGCGAGTTGCCGCCCTCAAGTTCTGCAGCCTGCGGTCTTTGGGGAATTATTGTGCCTCTCCGTTCTGCCCGCTTTGAGTGGCTTTTCCCTGAACGGCTTTGGCTCTTTACTCAGGATTGTTGGTGGCTGTTAACTCCAAACTGTAGGGCGGATGAAATTCGCCCGCAGGTTTTTTTTGGGCAGGTTTCACCTGCCCCTACACTCGTATTCACACCAACGACATTCGTTGCAAAGAGCGTTAAGCCTCAACTGGAGCGGGCGACGGGATTCGAACCCGCGACCACGGGATCGGAAGTCCCGTGCTCTTCCCCTGAGCTACGCCCGCTCATTTGGTCGGGGCGCCCGGATTTGAACCGGGGACCTCGTGATCCCAATTCACGCGCGCTAACCAAACTGCGCTACGCCCCGACCGAATGTGCCAAACTCATTATGCCACAGTTGCTTTCGTTTGGTCTTGACAGTTTTTGATGACTTCTGAGCAGGTGACTCAAAAATGAGCCGTGACGCTTTGGTTTTCTGGGGCTTATTCGCTGTCGCTGTGTTTCTTTGCTTCTGGGGAAGTCAAAAAGTTCCGCTCTTTGACACCGATGAGCCTCGCTACGCTCAGGCTGCTCGTGAGATGATGGAAAGAGGAGACTGGGTTGTGCCCACATTCAACGGGCAACCCCGCTACGCTAAGCCAGTGCTGTTTTATTGGCTGCTTATTGGCTCTTACAAAGTTTTTGGCGTCAACGAATTTGCAGCCAGATTTTGGTCGGGTGCAGCGGCTGTCTTTATTGCGCTCGTTTTGTTCTTCTCCCTCAAACCAATTTTTGGCTGGGAAACTGCAATTGTTTCCTCGTTGTTCTGGCTAACCTCCTTGGGGACGCTGATTTTCGCCCATGCTGCCATAACCGACATGGTGCTCACCGCATTTATGATGGGTTCGCTCGTCGCACTTTGGTTCGGGGTGCAGAAGCGACAGGCATTTTGGTTTTACCTCGCTTCTTCACTTTGTGCTTTGGCTGTGCTCACAAAAGGTCCGGTGGGCGTAACTTTACCCGTTGCGATTTTCGCAGTTGCGTGGTTTCTGACCCGACCCAAGTTCCATCAACCTTCCATCAAGCACCTTGCCATTGTTGTTTTCGGCTGCATCGCCATTTTCCTCGCCATCGCCCTGCCTTGGTATGTGGCAGTAACCGTGCGGACTCAGGGTGAGTTCCTGCGTCATTTTCTGTTCGTGGAAAATGTCCAAAGGTATGCGCAAAGCGGTAAACTGCCATTGTGGTTGCATGCAGTTTACTTCCCCATCGTAGCCTTTGCCCTAAGTTTCCCATGGTCGTCTCTGAGCATTTGGGCATTCCGCAAGTTACCTGACTTGACAGAAAGTCAACAACGGTGGCACTCGCTTTTGAAGGTCTGGGCAATCTTGCCTGTGCTCGCATTCACCTTCTCGCGAACCAAAAACCCTCAGTATGTTTTGCTTTCGGTTCCAGCGTTGACAACACTGGCGGCAATGTGGCTTACTGCATCAGGTCCTGATGAACGACGGGCACGCATTTCGTGGGGCGCAACAATGGTCGTCGCTGCACTGCTTCTTTCCCTAACACAACCCATGCTCAACTTGAACCCCGATTGGCGAATGCGCTTAGCAGGTTTAGAACCTGTGGTGCTTGGTTGGAGCATTTTCGCTATGGGCTTGGTTGTTTTAGCGATGGTCACCTTAATCGCCCTGCCACGCCGTTTGTTCTTGGTGTTATCAGTGGCGTCAATGTTAGGGCTTCATGCCCTCGCCCTCGGCGCTTTCATCCCTCGGCTGGGTTACTACCGTCAAGAGCCGTTAAAGCACTTCGCTCAAACGGCTGCTTCTCAAATGCGTTCAAGGGGCTTGATTGTCGTTTATCGCCGTGATTTGTCAAGCGTTGTGTTTTACAGCAACCGAAGGGTTCTGAGAATTGACGACCCGAAGCGGTTGAGCAAATTGATGCGAAAGGGTTCACGAGTTGATGTCTTCTTGCATGTGAAGGCATTTTCGGATTTGCAAAAGGTTTCTGGATGGCACTTGGTTGAGCAGTTTGGGGCATTCGTTTGGGTCAGCAACCGAAAAGTCGTTTGCCCCTTGCACTCACGCTGAACACTTCACCAAACTCTTCAACTTTCTCGCCAAAGTGCGATATTCCTGCCAAAGTTCACTTGGTAGTCGGCTGCCGAACTGCTCAAAGAATTTTCGGATGTCTTCCAATTCGGCTTCCCACTCGTCTGGGTTGACAGCAAACAACCTGTCCAAGTTCTCCTTAGGGATGTTGAGCCCTTCAAGGTCAAGGTCTTCTGGGTTCGGGACAAGCCCGATTGGCGTTTCTCTCGCTCCGACTTTCCCCTTTACCCTGTCAACAATCCACTTCAAAACCCTCATGTTTTCTCCAAATCCCGGCCACAAGAATTCACCGTTTTCGCCTTTGCGGAACCAGTTGACGAAGAAGATTTTCGGGGGGTTGGGCATTCGCCTTCCCATCTCAAGCCAGTGCCGAAAGTAGTCAGCCATGTTGTAACCGCAAAAGGGTAGCATTGCCATTGGGTCGCGACGCAATACGCCCACTTGATGGATGGCAGCAGGTGTTGTCTCAGAAGCCATGCTTGCACCGCAGAAAACCCCATGCTGCCAATCAAAACTCTCGTAAACGAGTGGAACAGTTGTTGACCTGCGACCCCCGAAAACGATTGCGGAGATTGGCACACCCTTCGGGTTGTCAAATTCCGGCGACAAAGTTGGGCATTGGTAGATTGAAACTGTGAAGCGAGCGTTGGGGTGTGCTGCCTTCTCGCCCGACGATGGATTCCAAGGTCGTCCCTGCCAATCTAACACCTGTTCGGGGATTTCGTCGTTCATACCCTCCCACCAAGGTTCGTTTGTTTTCACATTCAACGCCGTGTTGGTGAACAAAATCGGGTAAAAAGTTCCCGCTTTCAATGTCCGCATCATGTTGGGGTTGGTCTTTTCAGAAGTTCCGGGCGCAACGCCAAAGAAACCAGTCTCAGGGTTGATGGCGTAAAGCCGACCGTCAGGACCAATGTTGAGCCAAGCGATGTCGTCCCCAAGGGTCCAAACTTTGTAACCCGGCAAAGGAGACTCAAGCATTGCCAAGTTCGTTTTGCCGCAGGCTGAAGGTAAGGCAGCAACGATGTAAGTGATGTCCCCTTCTGGGTCTTCTACACCGATGATGATCATGTGCTCCGCCAACCAGCCTTGATGGTAACCCAACCAAGAAGCGATGCGAAGAGAAAAGCACTTTTTGCCCAGCAGCGCGTTTCCGCCGTAACCCGAGCCAATGCTCCAGACAAGGTTCTCGTCGGGGAAGTGCATGATGAAGCGTCGGTTCGGGTCAAGGTCGCCAATGGAGTGCAGCCCTCTCACAAAATCGTCGCTGTTGCCGATTCTCTCCAACGCCTGCTTGCCCATTCGGGTCATAATCCGCATACTGACGGCGACATAAACCGAATCCGTCAACTGGACACAAGCGCGAGCGTAAGGGGATTCAGGGTGTCCCATCATGTATGGCAGCACATACATTGTTCTCCCTTTCATACAGCCTTTCGTCAAACTCGTCAGTAACTCCTTTGCCTCTTTCGGGTCCATCCAATTGTTTGTTGGACCTGCAGTTTCACGGTCGGGATGACAAACAAATGTCAAATGCTCCGTCCGAGCCACATCCGTTGGGTGGCTGCGGTGCAAGTAAGCATTTGGCCACAATTTCTGATTCAGTTCGTGGAACACAGGGCGACCGCAAATTTTTTCCTCTTTCAAACCGATTTCAACGAGCCTGTGCGCTTCCTCTTCCGAGCCATCGCACCAGTAGATCCTTTCAGGTTGAGTTAGCCTTGCTTGCTCTTCAACCCATTCCTCCAAAGGCGTTGCCATTTCTCACACTCCTTTCCTTTTGGAAATATGGATTTCCCTTGTTGTGCCTTTTTCACAGGATGCTGCTGACTCGTCCGAAGTTTTGCTCCTTCACTTGAGCCAAAATTATGGGGCGAAATTCACTTCGCTGCAAGAGGAAGGGAGCGAAAAGCATGCTGTGGAAACTTACCTTGGGACACAGCCCAGATGCGGATGATGCTTTCATGTTTTTTGCGATGACGAAGGGAAAAATTGACACATCACCTGTTCGCTACGAACATGTTTTGCGAGACATTCAGCGTCTCAACGAGATGCTGATAAGGGGCAAGTTAGACATAAGCGCTGCGTCCGTTCACGCCTGCGCCTACCTGTCACAGCGGTATGAAATCATGACGAGTGGAGCGAGCATGGGGATTGGTTACGGTCCGATCGTCGTCTCTAAAAAACTTGCCTCACTGGACGATTTGAAACGCTACCCAGTTGCCGTCCCGGGGACACTGACGACAGCCTTCTTGGCTTTGAAGTTGTGCGTTGGGCTGTTCCCTTTCGTCGTCCTTCCCTTTGACCGAATCCTTGAAGCAGTGCTCAAGGAAGAAGTGCCTTTTGGCTTGTTAATTCACGAGGGTCAACTGACCTACAGCGACGCAAAACTTGTCAAGGTTCTGGATTTGGGCGAATGGTGGTATTGCGAAACCAAACTCCCGCTTCCCCTTGGAGTGAATGTCGTCCGAAAAGATTTGCCCGATAAAGTGAAACGATTGACCGTCCACCATCTTCGTGAGAGTATCGTTTACGCTTTGAGCAACAAAGAGGAAGCGATTTCGTATGCTATCCAGTTCGCACGAGGTCTTGATAGCCAGCGAACAGAGAAGTTTGTCGGCATGTATGTCAACGAGTTAACTGTTGACATGGGCGAGCAAGGGAAGGAGGCAATTATCACCTTGTTGGAAAGGGCTGCCCGCAAAGGATTTGTTCCTCACTCTGAACTGGGGTTCGTCGGTGGTTGAGGTCTCCCCGGAAAACAGCGAAACTTTTGCAGACGATAGAAAAAAGGAAAGACTTGTGCGTGAAGGCTTCCATGAAACCAAAATTACCGAAGCGAAACATTCAATCCCACGACATGCGGTGACCTGTTGAGTGCGTTCGGGAATCAATTCCCAATTGGGGAGGCAAACCCTTCGGTGAGCCCAAATTTCACTGTTGGGCTCTACCCGCCCAGCATTGAAATGCTGGGCTACTTTGACAAAGAATGTAGGGGCAGGCAAAGCC
>ERZ1669248.976-NODE-976-length-11556-cov-52.064603_pt1 | contig 11556 bp, 12 predicted proteins | sample MGYA00579296_ERZ1669248 | MGnify/ENA primary metagenome ERZ1669248 (study PRJEB41166, sample SAMN08046057) | hot springs metagenome | biome: hot spring; feature: neutral hot spring; material: thermophilic sediment; isolation source: thermophilic sediment from...
TTAACCTTACTTTGAGAGCCGGGTTAGGATCTGAAGTAGAACTATTATAGCCGTAGAACCAGCCACCTAAAACACTCCTAGAGCAAGCACCCTCAGTACAGGCTAGTAGTCCTGACTCATTATATATTTCTATCAAGCCCCTAAAACCCTTCATGATTACTCTTAAGTCCCTGCTACCGTAGTCTGAGAGCTTCTGCCCGCCAATCATCAAGTAAGTGTCTTGAGGCACGTTCTTAGGAATCGTCAACATTATAGTGTATTGAGGAGCTCCGTAAGGACTCCTCACCCACTCAGGATCGTAACCAATAAGCATTACACCAAACCCTATCGGGGCTACGTTGATCACGTTGCCTCTCTTACTCCCAGTAACTACTTCGACGTTCTCCCTAATATCGTTAGCTGTTATGAGGAAGAGCTTATCGCCTCTCATACCAGCATATCTCCTGCCTTGACCACCAGTTAGGGGCAAATCAATCAACTCACTAGGTATGTCGAATAGTTTTCTTAAGTCATCCGGCGTGTAAACACTCTCGAGAGGTACCAAGCTGATATACGTGGCGCCGACTTTCTCACTCCTAACACCGACGTACTCAGGCCTAACAACAACTCCAGCACTAGTTATTAACGCGGTGACTCTACCTTCTAATCCTAGGCAATAACATGTCTGGCCTTGCTGTAGCGAGCTCCCACTACAGTTACAGTTAAGATAAGAAAAACTGACTATCTTGACGCCGTACCCGTCATCAATAACTACGTACTGGAGTTCTACGGGGAGAACCCCTATGTTAGTTACACTAAGGCTGTTTTCTTTCTGAGTCACGGCTAGGCGTGTTAAGTCATGTAACTCGCTATACTGCATCAGAGAGTAAGCTCCTGAAGACATAGAATGCCTCAAGGCACTCAACTGCATGTATACTGCGGCAATAGAAGTCAGTAAAGCTACTATTACTAGCGTAGAGAATAAGAGTGTTGAGACACCTCTCCTAAACTTAGTTCTCGAGAACTTCATCTCCTAACACCTAGTGTAACACCTATATACTCCAAAATAAACGTCAAGTCTAGGTCATTACTACCACTACTAGAGTAGTAGTACGGGTCAATCAGCTCGAGAGCTATGTAGTAGTTTTTCGAGCCGACCTCCTCAGGCGTGGGTACTCTTAAAATAAAGTCTTTAGTTATGTTGGAACCCTCATACCTACATAACTCGTAGTAACTCAACTCATACTTATAAACCCAAGACCTACTCTGAGTGTCGTAAAGACCTAACCTAACAACAACCCTATTATCGGCCTCGCCCACGTCAACGCCGGAATTATCGAAGAAAACAAACTTAACGCTCAACACAGCAACACCGTACCTAGTGTTGTTTATCTCGAAATTACTGAAGACAAGTCTTAGCGGGGATTGAGTGAAGTCTAGTAAGTACCCGTAAGCGTTTCTGTCATTGTATGTGCTGTTATCACCACCAGTAGTAGAGTCTATAGTAGTGAAGACGAGTGACATGAAGCCAGACCCCCTAACATCTCCTGTCAGGACGTAAGGCTCGAAACCAACACTACTAGCGGGCACCCCCTCTACGTTAGCGTATAAAGCTACTAAGTCCGCAGTACCAGAGAGACTGAGAACACATAAAGAACTCGAACACTCGAATATCGACGGGGAGCTCACTTGCCCCCCTCCCAAGCTCACGACTCCTTCAAACCCGTACACCACTATCCTGTACCTCTTGTAGTAGCCGGAACCACCTATCACGTACTTAATGTCTCCTATCTTAACGTACCTAGTAGAACCAGGTGAGTCATGCCCGGTTATGAGTAAGTTCCACTTACCCTCAGGTGATCTAGCTATGAAGACCCACGACACATTAACCTCAGCAACTACGTTAGTGTTAGACCCCCTGCTGACTTGCCTCAAACCTATGTTGTACGTCTTTATAGACCCGCTCTCAGGGTAGAGAAGACTGGCGTTCTCAAGATAACTAGCAAGATTCTCTACAACTCCTGACTCAAGAAGTATGGTCTGGTTTATCGACTCGGAAGTAACCAGCTTAGCGTAGAGTTTAGGATCCATAGTAATGACTCTGCCTGCAGTAGTTACCAGACCTACTAGGTAGTCACCACCACAGGAAATAGTGAGGTTACTTCCCACCCTCAAGTATCTTGAGGGGGTTAGCGAGCATGAGGTAACCGCCTTATCACCAAACACTGTCTGATTTAACGGCTCGAGAATCTTCAGAGACCCGTCACTCAAGACAATAACGCTCTCTACTGACGTGTCGTAAGACCCTGTATTCAAGACTATCCAGGCAGACTCATTAACAGCTACCAGCTGGAGACTCTCACCACTCATCTTCTCTAACTCACTCAGTATTGAGCGAACGTCTGCTTGAGGCTGTCTAGGCATGCTGAGCACTGCAAACGCGAAAAACACAGACACTAACAACAATACGAAGACAGCTGCTACAGCCTCACCAACAGCTTTCCTCAACCTAGCAGGGATAACCCTAACCAACTAGCAACACCCCTAAACCCTCAATCAAGAGTGTGAAGTCTAGGTCGTCTAGGTATCCAGTCCCGCCGTACGGGTCTTGAATCACTATGAATGGGTAGTAAACTTTGGTCCCCCCAGTAATCTCAGGACGCGGTAACGGTATGAAGATAGAGACTGACTGAGCTTGAGCTCTAGGCGGGTAAGTATCCTCATACCTAGTAAGCTCTTTAAAAGCGAAAGACCTGCTTGAGAGTACGTTACCATCAGAATCTATTAGGCCTACCTCAAAAATAGTTCTGTCACTACTAACCCCCTGGAAGTCGCTGCCTTCATTGTCGTGAAACCTGTAATTAACTACCAAGATAACACCAACATATTTCGAGTTAGTTATTAGAGTACTCGAATTATACACTAGTCTCAAAGAAACGACGGAATAGTCTTGCAAGACCTTCCCACTTGAGTATGCGTCATTCTTGGTATCCTCGAAACCATAATACACGTCTTCAAAAGCTACAAGAAGTGAAGGTCCTGGTGCGTCAGCACTGAATTTAGTCAGCATTACGTACGGCTCGTAACTCGTCTCGTAATTAGTGTCGCTACTCCTGCAGTAAATGCGGACTATCTCGGCAGACCCAGTTAAGTATATTCTGACTCCCTGTCTGCTAGTCAAGTAAGAGTATTTTGCTGGGTCTGGGTCAGTGGAATTAATCTCAGTACCGTTACTAAGTTTGATTATGTAGGAGGTCAAGTTCTTAAACCCTATGATCTTAACTCTATACCCGTTAGGGCAGACACTCCCTAAATTCATGTTTCGCCCGGAGATAGTCAGGCTCACGTCTGATCCAGCTCTATTCCATGAAAACATTATGTCATATTTCTTAGTGTCTCTAGGATTATACCCTAGATAGAGATTGCCTACAGGAGCGTTACTCAAAGATATGGAGTCTACGTTCACGTACTCTTTATATAAGTAGTAAGCGCCAGTACCAACACCCCTAACCCCAGCAACGCTAGCTCCTGATCGTGGAACTTCAAGTAAGCGTGGGTCCTCTATACTCGGGCTCACTCCCGGAGCCCCTACCCTGAATCCCGAGTTTTTTAATGTATCCCTAATTGATGAGGGGTCGTAGTAGGGTAGTGGTAAGTAGGTGTGTAACCTAACTAGCGCGACTTCTTGAGAAACCATGAATTTTTCTAGGAGTTCCTCACTATACGTCCTCGGAGTAATCACGGTTCCTTTATCAGTCAGTAACATGACGTTTACTATCCTACAGTTAGTTGAGCAGTACTCAAGTATTTCGTGAGACTGATGCGTAGCAATCGAGTTAGGCCCCACATTAATAGATGTTTTTTCTCTTAAGACTGCCGTAGTCCCGTTAGGGTAAGCCAGCCTATAAAACACTGCAACCACGTTTACTTCTGATGTCCCGTAATTAACTATAGCTATAGTTACTACGTTGTTTTTGTCTACGAACACTGTGGCGTTTACGTCTCTAGTAGTGTAGCTCACTAGCTCCACAAACTCACTGTGTGTTTCAGGCGCGAACCGCACGCTACTGGACGGAGCTCTAATTATTAAGTACGTGGCCGTAGGCAAGATAATCAAAACGAATAACGCGAGTACGGTAACAGATATTATTAGGCTTCCCTGCCCTAAACGAATCCTCAAGATCTCACCGAAGACCTATATATCCTTAAGACGTAGTAGTCGTTGCCGTAAGGCTTGAGTAAGTAGACCCTAACCTCATTAACTCCTTCTAAGCCACTATAGTCTACCTTAACTATCTGGTTACCGCCTCTGTAAGCGATGTAGCATACTCCTAAACGCTGGCCTTGAGAGTAGGTAGGCTCGCCAACACTCCTCTTATAGACGTTTATGTCGGTCCAGCTACTACCGCTCTCAGGCTTTATCAAGAGGTTCTTGAAAGATACTGAAGCTATAGTAGTTGCTTGAGGACACTCACCAGGTTCTGAACAAACAATCTTGTCAGTGTCTTGCTCCGGCACGTAGTAGTAGATGTTGTTGCAGGGGAGTAGAGCTGTACTCCCGTCAGCTAGCTTAGCCTCAACCATGATGAAGAAGTTAACGCTAGCGTTATCAAGTCTCCTGAAGAGTAGCCAGACAACCTTGTTGTTCTCATCTACGGAAATAAGCCTGACTACCTGAGCAGTCAACTCATTATTAAGCAAGTTTTCTTTCTCGATCTCGGAGGTTGAGGTACTAGATAGTGTCTGGAAGTAAGCTAAAACAGAAATACCTATCAAGAGAGCTACGCCAGTAAGAACAATCACGGTTATCAAGTCTGTCTGACCAAGACTTAATTTCCTCACCCTAACACCTAAGTAATATTATCTAAACCAAGTAATAAAACTACGTCCTAGAACTTAGTGGAAAATATATTAGATTTTAGTGTTTTCATAGTAGGTGGTGTGTTTTGAGTCTGCCTGAAGAACTGGTTCGTGTTCTTGAGTTAACTAGAGCTCACAATAGGTGGAGGAGGCTCGAAACAATAAACTTAATACCTTCTGAGAACGTGATGTCTCCTCTGGCTGAGGCTGCCTACATGACCGACATGATGCACAGGTATGCTGAGGGGAAGCCTAAAAAGAGGTATTATCAGGGGCTCACGTACGTCGACGAGGTTGAGTTACTCGTTATGGAGCTCATGTCAAGACTATTCAAGGTTAGGTATGTTGAGCCAAGACCTATTAGCGGGACTATAGCTAACGCAACAGTCTTCAGAGTCTTAGGGAAGCCAGGCGATAAGGCTCTCATAGCTCCTGTTCAGGCAGGCGCTCACGTATCGCACACAAGGTTCGGTACCCTAGGTGCTTTAGGGATAGAACACGTTGAGATGCCTTTCGATCAAGATAAGTGGAACGTAGACGTAGATAAGGCCGTCAAAATGATTGAGTCTGTGAGGCCTGCTTTCGTTACTTTAGGAGGGTCTGTCTACATGTTCCCCCACCCGACGAGAGAGATAGCTCAAGCAGCACACTCAGTCAGTGTCAAGCTAGTTCACGACGTAGCACACGTGCTTGGCTTGATAGCTGGCGGTGTCTGGAGCAACCCAATACATGAGGGGGCAGACGTGATAACTTCCTCAACACACAAGACTTTTCCGGGACCTCAAGGAGGAGTAATAATGACTGACGACGAGGAACTCTATAAGGAAGTCTCTAAGGTAGTCTTCCCGTGGTTCCTCAGCAACCACCACCTACACAGACTCCCAGCAACTGCTGTGACGGCTGTCGAGATGATGGTTTTCGGCGAGGAGTACGCGAAGCAGATAGTCAAGAACGCCGTCGCGTTCGCTGAGGCGTGCGTGGAGGAAGGTTTTAAAGTACCTACAGAACACTTAGGCTTCACAAAATCACATATGTTCGTGATCGACGTCAGGGGTCTGGGTGGGGGTGCTAAAGCAGCTACACTACTAGAGCAAGCAAACATAATAGTCAATAAGAATTTGCTGCCTTGGGACCCGCCTGAAGCAGTTAAAGACCCTTCAGGAATAAGGCTAGGAACTCCCGAGATGACTAGGCTAGGCATGAAGGAAGAAGACTTCAGAGAAGTCGCTAAATTCATGCGTGAGGTCTTGATAGAGGGCAAGCCCCCCGAGGAAGTAAGAAAGAAGGTCGTTGAGTTCAGGAAGAACTTCATTGAAGTTAAGTACGGGTTCGCCGTACCTAAAGAACTAGAAGAGAAGCTCTCTAAGATACCCATACTACTCTGAGTTCATCCCATAGGGTGTCCTAGCTCCTTGTGTGAGTTATGGCTTAAGACATGGACTGAAGTAAGAGAAGTCTGTAGTGACGGGAAGAGCATCTTCTTAATACCTGTCGGTAGTGTAGAGCAGCACGGGCCACACCTACCTCTAGGACTAGACTACATGATAGCGCAACACGTGAGTTTAGAAGCCTGCAGAAACTTAGAGAAGGAAGGAGTGAAACCACTTGTTTTCCCGCCCATAACTTACGGCTTAAGCTCTATGTGGTCTGCTTACCCAGGCACTGTGAGCGTCAGTAGCGAGTCTCTCTACAAGTACTTAAGAGACGTCATAACCTCTACGGCGAGGAACTGCCTTAAGACTCCTGTAGTCTTAGTTAGCGGGCACGCAGGAAATAACGACTTACTGAGAGTTTTGTGCAGAGACTTGGCTGAGGAAACCAACCTCGTAGTAAGCTTCGTCAGTGTGTGGGATTTATGCGGCGACATCATTAAGGAAGTCTTCACAACGCCCTTCACCCACGCAGATGAAGTAGAGACCAGCTTAGCTATAGCACTAAACTTACTGGTTAAGGAGCCGCCGAAAGACTCCCCAAGCTTCTTCAGGAAGTATGACGATTTCTGGCACTCTCTAGACTTAACTAAGAGACCTAAAGCATACGTTTTTAGGAGTGAGTCTAGAGAGACGCACGGCAAGGGGTCTTTCGGGAGACCTGACCTAGCTTCTAGAGAGAAAGGGGTAATACTACTTAACTGCATGATTAGCAGGCTAGCTAGCCTAGCTAAAGATATAGTAGAGAACAGGTTTTGAGTGCGGGTAGCTGAACTCAAGCAAGCTTGTATTCTCTTCCTGCGTGTAGGTAGGCTAAGCCCTCAGACACCATAGCGTTCAGTAACTCTTTTTCCTCACTTGTTAGGTTCTTAACGTCTTTTAAAGAGATAGGGAATTTCTTCTTAAATTCCTCGATAAATGACTGAGAGACTAGGTAATTACCTACGATCACGTAATTACCTGACCTCACGAGAGAATCTACTGAGATCCCGCGATTTCTTGCTACGTCAACTCTCATCATCACGTCGCCACCCACCTCACTAACTTCTTCCCTGACTTTCTTCTCTGATTTAAGAGACTTCATGAGGAGCGTGAATTCTGTCTCAATCTTGCTGACTCTATCACTCAAAGAATCAATGACTTTCCTCAACTCACTGACTTCACTCCTAAGCTCACTAATTTCTGCGTTGATGTAGTCTTTCAGGACGCCTAATTCTTTCTCGGCTTGCGTACTGACTTCTTTTCTGGGAGTCTTAGGTGGTTCCTCGTAAGCCTCTATGTCGGCAGACTTGTGTTCCTTTAATTCCCCAGAACCTGACTTAACTACGTAGCCGCCCCTACCAGACCTAACCACATACCCTGACTCTCTCAGCCTGAGTAGAGCTATCCTAACCATACCTATAGAGATTCCTAGAGCGTCAGCTATCTCCCTAGGCATAGCTCCAGGATTTGACTTAAGATACTCAATTATCTTCCTGTAAATATTTTCACTCATCACTGTTTAATTACCTTACAAACAATATAAAGAGCAGGTGTCGTGTTGTGGTTAAGAGAGACAAGATAATAAGGGAAATAACCTACATGATTGACGAGGCAGACGACGTATGGAGGAAGATAGCTTTCTACTCAGACCAGAGAGTACAGGAAATACTAGACTCACTGTACGTCAGGTGGGGTAACGCGAATTACGAGAAAACACCTCTAGACTACGCAAGCGATGAGGAACTGAAAGAACTCTACGATAAGGCAATACATATTAAGGAAGAAGACAAAGACAGAGCTATGCTGAACATGTATAAGAAGCTGGCCTTAAGTAGCGAGGAGAAATAACTTACTGTGGTTTCTCTTTTTTAGCCGGGTGTATGTAGTCTTTAGGCGCTTTAGCGAAGGCTTCTAAGTACTTCTTCAGAGTCTTAGGTATCGTGACTGTGCCGTCATCGTTTTGGTGGTTCTCTAATATAGCTGTTATCGTCCTCGTGCTAGCTATGGCAGTAGAGTTAAGCATGTGCAGGTAGTCCTTGACCATCCCCTTCCTCCTCACATACTTTATGTTTAGCCTGTAGGCCTGCCAATCAAGAACGTTACTGCAACTCACTAACTCCCTGAACTTTCCTTGAGCCGGGTACCAAGCTTCTAAGTCGTACTTCATAGCAGCCCTCAAGTTGAGTTCTCCGGAAGCTATATTAACTACCCTGTAAGGTACTTCAAGACCTTTATAGAGTTCCTCAGCGTTCTGTATTAGTAGGTTGAATACGTCCCAAGACTGCTCAGGCATCGTGTAAGCAAACTGCTCAACTTTATGGAACTGGTGAACCCTGAAGATCCCCTTAATGTCTCTGCTGGCAGCGCCGGCTTCCTTCCTGAAGCAAGGACTAACACCAACGTAGAGCTTAGGTAGCTCTTCTTCAGGTATTACCTCACCCGCGTGCAGAGCCGCTAGAGGGTGCTCAGCAGTAGCTATGAGGTAGAGGTCTTCCCCCTCAATCTTGTATAGTGCGTCCCTAAACGCGGTGAATTCCTCTACGGCCTCCATATACTTACCTCTAAGCATGTATGGGGGGAGAACTAAGACGAAGCCCTTGCTAGTCAAGTAATCCATAGCGTAAGAGAGTAGCGCTAAGTCAAGCCACACAATATCCTCGAATAAGTAGTAGAACCTAGAACCAGCGACTTCCCCAGCCTTGAGAGTGTCGCCGAGCTTAAGCACGTACTCGAGGACGTCAGCGTGACCCACAAACTCTTTATCAACTACCTCGTAATCCATTCTGGCACCCTTACCCTCAGTCTCACTAAGAAAATCATTCAAATGCTTTCGCTGAACTCTGGCTTTACCCCAAACACGCACCACGGCATTATAGCTCTCGTCAGGACCTATCGGGACAGAGTCGTGAAGTATTGAAGGCATCCTATCAAGTATTAAATCCCTCTCTTTCTCTACCTCATCGAGTTTCTTCTCCATCTCAGATATTTTGTTCAGTAACTCCTTAGCTTCAGCTACGGCAGCCTCCCTCTCACCCGGAGGCAGACTAGCAATCTTAGAGCTTATTAAGTTGTGTCTATGCCTCAACTTATTAAGCTCTGTCTGAGTCTTCCTCCACTCCTTATCTAACTCCAGAAACTTATCAACTAAGGAGACATCCATGAACCTCTTCCTCAGCACCTCCCTCATCAAGTCAGGATCCTCACGCAACAACTTCAAAGTAGACCAAACCAACCCTAACACCACAATGAATATTCAGGGTACCAAATTAAAAACTAAAATACTTAAAAACAGCGCGAGATTACCGCAGATAAAGCTACACGCCTGAGTACCCTGTAGCCTGGAACAGAGGAATCAGTGTTTTTGTCCCGACATCACCCCTCAGTACTCGGCAAACACATCATCTACAAGGACTTAAGTTAAGGAGTCTTTTATATTACGTGTCACCTTAACAATTACTGAGTCAATAAGTACTACCTTCTTACGGTGCTTGCTTAACGAAGCTCTCAAAGGAAACTTAATAACCTTCAGCACCTCATACCTAGAATTAAGGCTTCTCGCGACTTCCCTAACAACCTCATAAAAACCCTCGCTTAACTTATGGATCGAGTATACGGTATCGCAGGTAGTTAAGGCAGTCTTAAGAAAGTCTATGTCAGCTCCTCTAGACTTGACACCGAATGGAGGGTTCATTAATACTACGCAGTCGCTACTTCGGAACGGTGGCGCGCTCCTCAAATCAGCGAGTACTAAGTCGTAAAGTGTGGGCGAGCCCTCCATCAAGACCTTGCTAGCGATGCCGAGCACGTCCTCATCAACATCGCTACACACAACGTACTTAGGTCTCAGCATAGATGATGCTAGAGCTATCCTGCCGGTTCCGCACCCTAAGTCGTGCACGACACGACCCTCAATCTCGCCGGCCATGAAAGCAGACCACACTAAGTCGGCAACCACGTCTGATGGGGTGATGTACTGCTCTAACTCTTCTTTAGGTTTCTTGAAGCCCGGCACCCTAGAAACAGTAATCTCTAACCACTTCTTAGAGACTCTTCCCATAACGTGGGTTTCCTCTTAACAACTTATTGAGTTATCTAGCTACTCGTATTCTCTCCACGTATGCCCGCACCTAGTACACTTGTAGAATCTTGTCGGTGGCTCGTCAGCTCTCCTAGTCTGCATTACGTAGTAGAACGCTTCGTCGTTACCGCACTTAGGACACTTAACACCGTTAACTCTAGGCAGCGTCTTCATAGAGTCTTCTGAAGATATAACGTAGAGCTTCTCTTTCTCACTATGAGTTATCTTCTTAGAGAGTGTAGACACTTTCTTGTCTTGTGAGGTTTCTTTCCTATAACCACACCTAGGACACACTAGTATAGTCTTACCTCCTTCTTTCCTGGCAACCATTAGAGACCCACACTTAGGACAGAAATACGACATCGTTCTTACCCCTAGCTAATAGAGGTATTCAGCATAACAGCTTATATACTTCCATGAAAAACTTCTTAATAAAGCTACTATACTCTCCTAAACCACTCACGCCGACCTTCTCTAATTCCTTGAGGCGTGTTACGACTCGAATACTCTTGCCAGCACTAGACTCAGAAATAAACTTGCTCAAAGACTCCTCACCACCCTCAAGCATGCCTACATGCTCTACTGAGAGAGCCCCCCTCATAATCAAGTAAGTCACGTATTCCCTCCCGTCACCACACCTCATAAGCTCATACACCAACACTCTAACTTCTTTCTTCAATATCACACCACTAACTAAACAAGAAGAAACCTACTCTTCCATACCAAGAACTCTACTAACTTCTTTAAGAACTTGCTCAGCTTCTCTCCTAGTACTACTCACTACTTCTTTAAGAACCTGGAGCGGGTTAGTACCGTCAGTAACTATCCTGAAGACTGGAGTACCTACTAGAGGGTGCTCAACAACGTAGGTAGCCAACTTCGTGTGAGGATTACTTAAAGCAGACTTAGCTAAGAGGTTAGCTAAAGTATGGTCCTCCCCCTCAATCTCTAAAACCAACTCCTTATCAGCATACTTACGTATCTTCACATTCACTCACTACATCCCCCAAAACACACCACACACAGACCTAATAAGTTTTACAACACGAACTACTCATCTCTCAACTTAGTCGTGAGCACCTCACGAATCAGCAACTGCTTCAGGAATGAAGGCTTCTTAAGGTTTTTGTAGGCTCTTCAACGTCTTTAACGTTATTTATGTCTAGCGTTTTGTTGTAAAACTTATATAGAACTACCTAATCCAAGAGAGTGCTCACACAAAACACG
>ERZ1669248.978-NODE-978-length-11543-cov-10.291783_pt1 | contig 11543 bp, 8 predicted proteins | sample MGYA00579296_ERZ1669248 | MGnify/ENA primary metagenome ERZ1669248 (study PRJEB41166, sample SAMN08046057) | hot springs metagenome | biome: hot spring; feature: neutral hot spring; material: thermophilic sediment; isolation source: thermophilic sediment from...
GGTAAGGTTTAAGATGTATAGAGAAGATACTTTAAAGTTAAGACTAGTAGGCTCTTCGGATTAGAAGCATGTATTCCAAGAACATGTAAAGCAATAATATATCTGAAAAGTTCAAGCTATCAAGGAACAATAATATAGTTGGATCGAAGTCTCCAAGATATAGTAAGGGTTACAAGTATTGTAGTAGATGTGAGGAAGCATTCTTAATAAATAGTAAGACTTGTCCAAGATGTGGAGCAACATTAAGGTCTAAGCCTAGAAGAGTTAAGAAGAATATTATAGAATGTTTGTCTTAGAGATGGGATAGATGTTTAAGAGTAGTGTTTATAGAGTTTATGTAGATGATGATGGTAAGATTGTATGTCCAGAATGTAACACCATCATATGTCCTGATGATTATAACTATGAGTTTATAGATATTAATGATGGTCTTCGCAGTATCGTTATGATAGTTTAATTGTTAAAGTTTTTATTCTATTTAGAGAGCTTAATGCTCGATGGAGAAAGAGAAGTATACTTGTAAGGTCTGTGGAAAGAAGTTTAGGAGTGAGTATGGGCTTAAGACTCATATGAAGACTGAGCATGCTGGAAGATACTATTCTCTCAGAGTAGGATTACCAGATATGATACTAATTATTGTTTCAGTATTGATTGGTTTAACTATAGGTTTCCCAACCCTTGGTCAAGCTACAACAATTGTTACCCCGACGTATCAGACTGTATCAACTACTACGGAGACCAGTAAGCAGATAATCGATTTCACACTTCCAGTATTTGACTTATCGAGCTCAACTACGAGATATCTTAGTTTATCAGACTTCGCTGGAAAACCTGTCTTCCTAGAATTCTTCTCACCAACTTGTGGACACTACATAAATATGATACCGACAATAGAAGAATTGAGCAGTAGATACAGTGATAAAATCGTCTTCTCAGTAATCTCTGCTCCACTTAGGGATCAGCTGGAGAAAGTTATCGAGAAATATAATTTAAGGCAGACAATCCTCGTTGATGATAACCTTGAAGTGTTTAAGAAATTCAACGTTGAGGGTACGCCAACATTCATCATACTGGATAGCTCACATAATATAGCTAGAAAAATCGTCGGCGAAACTTCATTTGAGACACTATCTAAAGCTATCGTGGTGGCTATTGATTGAATAAGAAATCTTTGATATTGATCCTTGTGTTAATTTCGGTTATTGGTTTAATTATTTCAGCTTATCTAGAGTATATTTCATCACAGCCAGTGTGCCCAGTAGGATTCAAGGGATGTGATAAAGTAATTGCCAGCCCCTATTCTAAAGTGTATGGAGTATCTTTGTCATCGCTTGGTTTAATGTGGTTCCTGGTATTGTTAGTATTAACGATTATTGCATCATATAGAGGTGACAAGAAGATCTTCTACGTTCTTCTTGGATGGTCTCTGATAAGCATACCGTCTGTAGCAGTTCTAGTATGGGTGGAGGTGGGCATCCTTAACGCTATCTGCATATACTGTACAGCAGCTCACATTTTAGGGATATTCTCTATCATCCCAGCTTACAAGCTAGCTAAATACAAAGATTCGAGCAGATAACTGTGATATTTCTTGGACATTATTGTATCAGAAGAGGATATCACTTCTAAATTTTTGGAAGTGATTTTTAAGAGCAATCTTTATAATTTCATAGCTTTATAGCTAAATGACGATAGAATGGTATTCTTGAGTAGTGGTTAGTGATGAGTCTCACTGATAGAGAGAAGCTTGAATTAATGAGACAAGGCATCATTAGAGGTTTCATTATTCCCCAGCTTGAAGAAAGAGGATACCTTGTAAGCTACTGGAAGAGACCTGTATCTCTTGAAGATATGTTTCTGAGAGATGATGGATGGAAACCGTTATTCAGCCGTTTTACAAGCTGGGAAACATACAGGAAAGATTACCCCCTCTACATTTTCTTCAATACATTTTATGGGGACGTCTATGAGAAAGCTTACAGAAACTGCTTTGTAGAATACTTGCTGAGTATTCCAAACTATCAGTTAACATCTTCTCTTCTAGGCGTTTTCACTAGACTGAATACTGGAAATGGATACTATTGGAAACATAGAATTCCAATCAACCTGTCATATCCAGAATCATGTATAAAGATAATAGATGCAACCTATGATGAGTTAGTTGTTTCACTAGCGAGAGAGGGAACATTGGATGAGCTTGAGAGGCTGGAATCGACAATGATTAACCAATCTAAAAATCATCAAGGAAGAAGCGATTAAGCTCTAGATTAGTAATATGCAATTATTATAGTGAATGATGTTCGAACTACTCTTTCACGAAATATTTTTGGATAGGTGGAGGGGTTTGACTTGATCTCACAATCTCTCCTCTTAAGCATCCAGGGTCGGGTGCGAGAAAATCATTGAAGTATGCATATGCTCTAGCTCTACATCCTCCACAAACATATTTGTACTGGCATTCTCCACAAGGTGGTTTAAGTAATTCTTTGTGTCTAAGTTTTCTCAAGACTGGAGCGCTACCCCATATTTCTCTGAAAGTCGATTTTCTTAAATCTCCAACAATTATTGGTAGAAAGACGCATGGTGTAACTTTTCCATCAGGTTGTATGGCTGCATATATTCTGCCTGCTCCGCATCCACCTATGAATTCTGCTAGAGCTTTAAGAGACTGACTTTGGGGTGGTGTAAAATGTGTTGGCAAGCAATCTACTCCACTACTCATCTGCCATGATACTCTAGCAAGCTGCGGAGCAGTAGAAGCCACTTGAATACTGGATTTACGTGCCAACTCATACACTTTCCTAAGAAATTCTTCTCTCTCTACAGGTGTTAAATCTAGTTTCATTATGTCTCTACCTCTACCAGTCGGTATAAAATTGAAGAAGATAACTCTCTTTACTCCAAGCTCTTCTCCGAGTTTAACTAGGTCTTCAGCTTCTCTATAGTTGAGCTTAGTAACAGTCATAGCGAGCCCTACGCTTGCATTCATTTTGACGAGATTTCTTATACCATTCATTGTTGTCTCCCATGCTCCCTTAACCCCTCTAATTTCATTGTGAATCTCAGGATTTACAGAGTCTAAGCTTACTTCAACGTATTTTAATCCAGCTCTCAAAGCTTTCACCGTGAAATCAATGCTTGAGAACCTTAAACCATTTGTAGCCACAGCCATGTATATTCCCCTCCGTGATCCTTCCTCGACAATATTCAGGAAGTCTGGATGGATTGTTGGTTCGCCACCGCTTAACGCTATTAAAGGTACACCTGCTTCATCTAATTGATTAAGTATGTTTAGCTTTTCTTCTAGAGTGAGTTCAGTAGGTAGAGGTTTGGAAGCATTCTGATAACAATGCTTACACTTTAAGTTGCAAACATTAGTGAAGTTCCAGACTATAAGGAAAGGTGAACATAGTTTCTGCGGAACAGTGACACCGTAAATTATCAAGCTCCTAAACACTAGCTCTATACCTCTTCTAATAGATGGATCTCTTATACCTGCTTCAAACTCCTTATTACTTATCCCCATGTATCGTAATGCAAGTTTAATAAATGAACTGAATAACCTGTATTCAATTAAGCATTCAATTGATGCATCATGTATCGAAGAGTCACCAGCGAGCATAGCTAGAACATGATCCAGCCTTGAACGATATCCTTCAGGATCAGCATCAACCAGCCTCCTCAACATTCCTCTAACAAAAGAATTCCCTATCAATCTACGAGTAAAACTTAAGATATTTACTTCTAGGGACATCGCCCCCATTTGATAATAATTCTATACTGAGTGATAAGCCTTACTCGTGTTATCTTCTTAAGAGAAAAAGAAGAAATAATTGTGGGAAATAGTAAAGGAAGGCATAACATTATCTCCAGGCGGTCAAGAATATGGAAAGAAGTCTTAAGTAAACTCAGAAGATAATCTAAATGATCCTCAATGCATCTCTTTGTAACAAATTGTTATCTTGGGTTACATCTACCCACTATAGGTATAATTTCTACTAATTTACTGTAAAGCTTATATGGTGTTGAGTGTAGGTTGTCATAGATGGCTCGTGTTCTTTTAGTGAATCCTCCTAGCTGGAATGATGCTTATAGATTGGTTTTTGGATGTGTTCTCCCCCCTCTTGGTTTATGTAGTATCGCTGCTAGTCTTAGACTCAGTAACCATGAAGTTATGATATTGGACTTGAATTCTTTAACAGACTATTATAGTAGGAGAGACTTGTTAAACTACTTGAAGAATGTTGTGAAGTCATTCAGGCCTGAATATGTAGGTGTATCGATTATTGCAACCTCCACTGCCCCCACCGCATATAGTATTGCTAAAGAGGTTAAGAATATTGATGAAAGCATAGTTACTATAGCTGGCGGTCATCATGCAACTTTCATGCCAGTAGAAGTTTTAATGAATGAGTTTGACTATGTTGTTAGAGGTGAAGGTGAATTCACACTCACAGAATTGATAAACATACTTGAGTCTAACGGAGATCCAAGTAATGTCAGGGGCATAGCATATAAGAAGGATGATAAATACATTGAGACTCTGAGGAGGGAGTTTGTCAAGAATCTTGATGGACTACCATTACCTGCCTGGGATTTGCTAGATAGGAAGAAATATGTCTTAAGAGGGTTCGGTTGGGATGCTACGATAACGACTGCTGAGACGAGTAGGGGATGCCCATACAATTGTGATTTCTGCTCAGCTTCACCTATGTGGGGTCGTAGGTGGAGGTACAAAAGCATCGGACGCATAATACGTGAGGTAGAGCAGATTAAGAAAGAGAAATGGAGATACGTTTTCTTCGTAGATGACAACTTTATCACACCTGTAAACATAGAGGAAAGGAAGAGGCTTTTCCAAGAAATTATCAAGGAGGGGTTAGACATAGAATGGATCTGCCAACTAAGAACAGACATTATAGTTAGGAATCCAGAGTTAATGGCTCTAGCTTCTAAAGCAGGTATGAAGGTAGCTTTCATAGGTGTTGAGTCTGGAGATGAGAATGTATTGAAGAAGATGAGTAAAGGGATAATGCCTTCAATTAGTGAGAAAGCTGTTGAGATACTTAAGAATGTCGGGATAGTAACATTGGCAGGTTTTGTAATAGGGGCACCCTATGAAACTCTTAAGCAAGCTTACAAAACTTTAAAGTTTGCTTTGAAACTGTGTAAGAGAGGGTTAGACGCAGCTCAGTTCAGCATATTTACACCACTTCCAGGTTCAAGATCATTTATCGAGGCTATTGAGAAAAGGCTCCTAGCTACCAGGAACTGGATACTTTACGATTGTCTTCACCCAGTCTTAACGAAGAATAGGATATCTACTTACATGTTTATGAGGTTTGCACACTACATCTTTTACATGTTTAAGTGGATTTATGGAAAAGCTTCTAATAGAAGAGCGGTGGAGCCAGTGATCTCAGCAACATCGAGATACTTATTGAAGAACCTGCCTAGACATATAATTAGTTTTCTCAAACTTCCAGTAGATATTGTCAAGATCCTCAGCCAATGCTGACATCCTTAATCTTCGGTTAGACTTCTCAGACAGTCTCTTTATCTCTAAAGTGTTACTAAGCATTCTGTATTCATTATTGAAGTATACGTGCTTATTCTCTGTATCTGTTTTCTTACTCTCCTATTAGGGATAAGTTTTATGCGTGAGCTTTATTGTTCTTAACTAGTAGATTGGGAATAGACTCTTCAATATTGAGTGACCAGTAAGGTAGAAGAGTAATGAAATTTCTTTTGCGCACATTTTACTCATAAGCATTATACGATGAAAGGTTATTGATGAGTTCTTCGCACTGTTAGCTTATTATTTAATGTTTCTCTTTAATAGAGAAATAGAAGAATCTCAAAGTATTACTCGGTAAGTGAAGTTTTAAGACTGCGTTGATAACTGTATAGGAGGGATTGTGGAGAATGGTTGAAGTAACTTTTGAACAGATATCTCCAGCAGACTTCTTCTACAGAAACAGAGACATCGCTGGATTCAGCAATCCATCCAGATCACTATACACAAGCATTAGAGAACTTGTAGAAAACTCCTTCCCATATGATGAGCCGATATTAATCAGAGAGGATGGCAGGATAAGAGTAGTGAAGATAGGCGAGCTTGTGGAGAAAGAGTTGTCTCAAGGAGACTACATCGAGTTTAACAGAAGATACTATAAGCCTCTAAAGAAGAATATTGAGGTTTTAACGGTAGATGAGAACCTAAGACTTGCATTCAAGAGAGTTACAGCGGTTTATAAGCACCCCTCGCCAAAGACCCTGTTTAAAGTCAAGCTGCAAGCTGGAAGAGAAGTTAGAACGACTTCCACGCATAACATTTTCATCTTAAATGATGAGCTTGACGTAATATGTAAGGAGACAAAGAACCTTAGGAAGGGAGATAGGGTTATCGTTCCAGCCGCAGGTTACGAACCTGAAAATCCTATGACGGAATTAGACTTGTTAGAAGAGCTGCTAAGACTTCCAGAGAAGGAAACAGAAGACATCATGTTATATGGAGCTCTTCAGTTCTATAACAAGATCTTACCGCGAACACATGTTCTCTTAGCGACTGTTGGTAGATCTGAGATAACGTGGGGAGAACTATACAAGAAGATTGAGGAACTCGGCTTAGGTAAGCCAAACAACATTATACAGACTCTGAGAAGTGAGGGCTTCTTGCTCAATATCAGTAGAGGTGTTTACAGGATAAACCCAGAGAAACACCCTAGAAATAGGTATCCTGTCAACAAAGACTGGGCTAAACTCGACTCTATCCCATTTAACTACCTCCGTATAAACATGCCTCAAAGCATAAATAAACATGAGGTAAGAGTGGGGATAAAGCAGTCAAAGATCGCTCTCCCAGCAATAATCCCGCTAACGCCGGAGCTCATGAGAATTCTAGGATACTATATGAGCGGGGGGTCAATAACCGATGGCGTAAAGGTATCATTTTCCTTCGGTTCTCATGAACTAGATACCTGTGTAAAGGACTTAGTGTATTGTTTGGAGAAAGTTTTCGGCCTTAAGCCTTCAATAGTCAAGCCCCATGAGACAACTGTAAATGTTGTCGTAAATAGCGCCTCTATAGCTTTCCTCTTTGAAAAGCTGCTTAGAACGGGGACCAACAGCAACAACAAACGAATACCATGGATAGTCTTCAATGTATCTAAAGCGCTAAAGTGGCATTTCCTAATGGCGTATATAAGGGGAGACGGCTACATTCAAAAAGCTAAGAGGAACAAAAAGATACTATTGGCTACATCGAGTAAAGAACTCTTCACAGACTTAAAGTTCCTCTTAACTCTAATGGGGTTAAGCTTCTCAGCTAATGTTTCTAATCCTCAGGAGAGAATAGTTAAAGGTAGAAGTACGCGATTTAGCAGAAATTACTATATTTACATCAGTGAGGGGATCGCTTCTGAATCTCAGTCAATACCAATAGAGTTTTATAGACGAGAATTGTTAAAAATTTGTGGCTATCAATTTAGAAATCTTTACAGACCTACCGTCCAGAAACGTTGGTTGACAAGATTCTTCTCAATGGAACAACTTCCAGAAAAACTAAGGAAGATACTGCTTTCAGATATAGGCTCTCTACCAGTAAAGGACGTAGAGATCGTTCAATCAGATTCAAAGTGGGTATATGATATTTCTGTCGAAGACGTGGAACGGTTTATCGGGGGCGAGGCAGTAGCTTTACTTCATAATTCTTTGGATGCGGCGGAGATAGGTAGGATTCTCCCAAACGTGATTGTTCAATTATCTGTTGAAGGGAAGACTGAGAATGAGGGTGCAGCTGTATATAGGTTGAAAGTTGAGGATAACGGTATCGGCGTTGACCCAGAGTATATTCCGAAAGCTTTTGCTACAGTTCTTTTTGGAAGTAAGTATGGATATAAGCAGAATCGTGGAACCTTTGGGTTAGGTGGTACAATGGCCTTACTATACGGTCAGATAACAACTAATAAGCCTGCAACTATTACATCAAGTAAAGGAGGCAAAGAAATCCACAGGTTTGTATTAATGATCGATATTGTTAAGAATGAGCCTAAGATCTTTAAGCATGAAGTATTTAAGAATGAGAAGAAGTGGAGAGGAACCATAATTGAATTCTATCTAGAAGCAGATTACGTAGGGAGTAAGGCGAAGATAATTGAGTATTTTAAGCATACAGCCATAGCGAACCCTCATGCATCATTACTATTCATAGATCCTAGAGGTAGAATGTACTATTTCCCAAGAGCAGCTGATAAAGTGCCAGACCCTCCTAAAGAATCTCTCCCACATCCTGTAGGTGTAGATGTTGAAATAATGAATAGGCTTCTAGCCAACGCTAAGCAGAGAGATATGGTATCATTTCTAGTTTCAAACTTTCAGAGAGTTGGAGAGAAAACAGCTAGGGAAGTTCTCGAATTAGCCGGGATCCCCGTAGATGCTAACCCGAAGAAATTGACGCATGAACAAGTTACGTCTCTAGTTGACGCTATTAAACGCTACAATAAGTTTAGAGCTCCTGATCCTTCAAGCGTTAGCCCCATCGGTGAAGAATTATTGAGGGTCGGCATCCTGAATATGCTTAAACCCGAATTCGTGTATGTTGTTCAACGTCCCCCCTCATCATATTCTGGTTTCCCATTCGTTGTAGAAGTTGGAATTGCATACGGGGGAGAAATACCTTCAACTGAAGGAATCCAACTTTATAGGTTCGCTAACAAGATACCTCTCTTATATGATGAGAGAGCAGACGTTGTCTGGAAAGTAGTTAATGAAAGAATAGATTGGTCAAACTATAAAGTTCCAAAAATAGCGCCCGTAGCTTTGGTAACCCATATCTGTTCCCCCAAGATTCCATATAAGAGTGTAGGTAAGGAAGCAGTAGCTGATAGACCTGAGATAGAAAGAGAACTAGTGATCGCTGTTAGAGAAGTAGCTAGACAGCTTAAACTCTACCTTTCAAAGATTGAGAAGAGGCAGACAGCTGTAAAGAGGTTAAACATTTATGCAAAGTATCTACCTATCATCGCTAGATGTGCTGGAGAATTAGTAGATAAGAAGCCTCCGAACATTTCTAAAATATTAGCACGTTTAGGAATAGATGAAAAAACATTGAAGGAGACACAAGAGCGAATAATGAAGGAGCTAGAAGAGAAATACCTTGTACCAGAAGAAGAGCAGTGAAGAATCTTAAGGTTCCTTATATAATTTTCTTAGGAATTGTTCATTTCAGAGCCATTTTAAAGATAATTCTTTTATTATTGTTTTAAGCAAGGTTTAAGCATGAAAGTAGCCTTAGCATATAGTGGTGGTTTAGATACTACAGTCTCAATCAAGTGGTTGCAGGAGAAGTATAATGCTGAAGTAATCACCGTTACTGTGGACGTTGGTCAGGAGGAAGACTTTGGAGAAATAGAAGAGAAAGCTTTGAAGAGTGGAGCCGTCAAACATTTCTTTATAGATGCTAAGAAAAAGTTTGCAGAAGAATATGTTGCTAAATGTATCAAAGCTAATGGATTATACGAGGATGCTTACCCTCTCTCATCAGCTTTGAGTAGACCTCTTATCGCTGAAGAAGTAGCAAAGATTGCTCTCAAAGAAGGATGCGATGCAGTAGCTCATGGATGTACAGGTAAAGGGAACGATCAAATAAGATTCGATGTAACATTCTCTGCAAAAGCTCCAGGTCTCAAGATTATCGCACCTGTAAGAGAGTGGAATATGAGTAGAGACCAAGAGATTGATTATGCGCTGAAACATGGTTTACCAGTAAACCCTAAGAAGAGCAGATTCAGCATAGATGAGAACCTGTGGGGTAGAAGCATAGAAGCAGGAGAACTTGAGGATCCATGGGTTGAGCCACCTATAGAAGCATTCAAATATCTCAAGCCATTAGATGAAGCACCAAACCATCCCCAAGAGATAATAATAGAATTCGAAAAAGGAGTACCAACCTCAATAGATGGAGTAGAGATGCCTTTAGAAGAGTTGATAATGGAATTAAATAAGATAGGTGGACTACATGGTTTCGGATACATAGACCATATTGAAGACAGAGTTGTTGGATTGAAGTCTAGAGAAGTTTATGAAGCTCCAGCCGCCCTACTACTAATCTTTGCACATATGGATCTTGAAAAAATGGTACTCAATAAGAGGGTTCTAGATTTTAAACGAGTGATCGAGCATAAATGGGCTGAGATGGTTTACTCTGGTCTATGGGTTGATCCTTTAATGAATGCTTTGAATGCATTCATTGAAGAAACACAGAAAGAAGTCACAGGAGAAGTTAGAATAAAACTCTACAAAGGTTCAGCTAGAATTATTGGAAGAAGAGCTGAAAAACCATTATATAATCCAGAGATGATCACATACACTTCTAAAAGCGTCTTCGATCAGAAAGCTGGAGAAGCATTCTCGAAACTTTGGGGTCTCCCAAGCGTAATGCACTACGTTCATAGGAGATGAGCTACTAAGCAATCTTAAACTAGTAGATATTCCAGTCTAGACCTAACCTATCCCGAAAGAATAATAGACAGCAGAGTATAAATTTTGACAGGAGTAGAAGATATGAGCATATTTAGAAACGCAAGGTTAAAGAAGGAAATGGACCGTGAAGCTGCAGAGTATATTTCATCGCTTTCTTTTGATCATGAAATACTTAATGCAGTAATATGGGTTAATGCAGTGCACTTAAAGATATTATATGAGAAAGGTCTCCTAAAGCTTGAAGATCTCCAAAAAGCTTTGAAAGCATTGAGAGATGTATATGAGAACCCTCCTAGAGAATTAGATCCACGAATTGAGGATATCCATGTATTCATTGAGCAAGTTGTGTCTAGCGTGTCTGAACATGCTGGTGGAATGCTCTCCTATGGTAAAAGTAGAAATGATGCCGTAGCCACAGCTATCAGGATTAGAGCGAGAGAATATTTTCTACAAACAGTTTTAATTGAACTATCACTCGTGGATGTATTACTAGATCAAGCTGTAAAATATGTTAACACTATCTTCCCAGTATATACTCATCTCCAGAGAGCTGTACCAGCTACTTTCGGATTCATACTCCATTCATATGCTAGCAAAATCCTAAGAAACATATCAAGTGCTATAAATATTTATGCAAGAGTAAATCTTTCACCGTTAGGGTCAGCTGCAGCAGCAGGTTCCTCAATATCTATAGACAGGCTTAGAGAAGCCCAACTACTAGGATTCGAGGACATAGTCGAGAATGCTTTAGACGCTACTACTTCAAGAGACTACATTATAACAATCTCATCATATCTCATTAACTCTGCAATAACTTATTCATGTTTAGCAGAAGAGATAATACTTTACTCTACGAGAGAGTTTAACTTAATAGAGCTTCCAGATGAATATTCCTCAACTAGTAGTATTATGCCTCAGAAGAAGAACCCAGTAGTTGCAGAGATAGCTAGAACCAAGATTGGGGAAATCCTTGGCGATATGGTTAAGATGATAATGATAGTCTCTAGACAGCCTAGCGGATACAGTCTTGACTATCAGCAGATAACACCCAAGCTATGGAA
>ERZ1669248.979-NODE-979-length-11524-cov-11.241608_pt1 | contig 11524 bp, 10 predicted proteins | sample MGYA00579296_ERZ1669248 | MGnify/ENA primary metagenome ERZ1669248 (study PRJEB41166, sample SAMN08046057) | hot springs metagenome | biome: hot spring; feature: neutral hot spring; material: thermophilic sediment; isolation source: thermophilic sediment from...
AGAATTGAAAGCACAATTAATATTGCTGTATTAAAAAAATGATTCATCTAGAAGATCTAATATAGAATTGAAAGGATTTACTATTCTAAAGTATTGCCCCATATCATATCCCTCCTTGAAGATCTAATATAGAATTGAAAGCGAGCCACAGAATAAATCCTCTCGCCACTAACAGTGAATAGATGATCTATTATAGAGTTGAAAGTAGATGGGGATGGTTCCTATGATGGTAGCTCTGATTCTTCTGTTGAAATCCACTATAAGATTAATGGAGAATGACGCTGTTTACTACTATGAAGAACCCTGGGAGAGTGAGTTGTGATGAGGAATGAGAGAAGTTTGGTGGTTTGTGACTAAGTTGTGTAATGAGTGAAATATGGAGGATCTACTATAGGTTCACAGGTATTTTCATTGTATCATGAGACATGCTTACGAAGGCAGATCTATTGTGGTGCTAAGAATACTTGATTATGATTATTTAGATTTCTAAGATTTATCTTTGCAAGGTTTCTTATTAATACGGTGATTATGTGAATAAGGCTCTGATTGCTACTCTAGGATTTGATGCAGATCTTATTCTACGAAGAATTAGGTTCGGTAGAGGGTATCTCAAGATAAAGTGTATAAGCCTGAGAGTAGATGAGCAATCATTCAAGAGAGTGGAGACGGCTTACTCAACTATTAAGTTTATCGCTGAGAAACTAGGCATGGCCTCGGAACTGAGATCATTTTCGCTAACTAGAGGATTAATTAGAAGCATTATTGAAGAAATTGAGAATGAAGCTGCCTACAGTGAGGTTGAGATATTATTATCAGGTGGACCAAGACTACTTGTTATTGCGACATTTATCGCGACACTATTAATCGATCCATTATTCATAGATAGAGTCACTATAATTGTGGAGGGAGAAGGCTTCGAAGGAGAAATAAGAGCACCTGCATCATGGCTGAAGAAAATAATTGAACTCAGCGGAGACGAAATAGAGATACTAAACTACGTCGCTGGAGTAGAGAGAGTGAAACCATCAGACCTGGTAAGAGACCTAAGAATACCTAAAGCAACAGCTTATAAAAAACTCAGAAAATTAGCAAAACACAATATCTTACGAGAAGAAGACAATGTATTTATAGTATCAGAACATCTACTAAGCATTTTATACTAGATCTATTATTTCAGGTCCCAGATCGTGAGCTGAATAAATTGGGTATTGATGTATTTACTTAGGTCACAGGTTGCGACCATCTATAGTTAAGGTTCTCCATAGTGAAAATTTTTATATTTGATAAATTAAAATAAGTAACGGTGACCAGGTATGAGTGATTTAGATAAGATTCGTAAGATCATTGAAGTGTTAGGCTTTCTAGGAGCTATGCGGGACTTCGGCTACATAGATAGATTAGCTACTGCCTTAAATGAGGTTAGCGTTTACGAATCTTTGAATGATGCATTAAGAGCCTATCTATCATTGTGTTTCGAGAAAGATAGTATTGAGTATAAAAATAAGATATATATGTGTCCTAAAGTTTCTGAGGATGATCTCTTAAAAGAGATCGAGTTCATTAAGGGCTCTATTACTGGAAGATCAGGGGCGGAGATCGTGAGATTTAGTAGAGAACTTGCTCTCAGAGCATATGCTACTATACCAACTATTAAGGTAGTAGAAAAAACACAATCTAGTCAAACCCAGTCAGCATGAGGTGAGGTAGATGAGTGCTCAGTTAAGTAGTGGAAAAATTACTTATGTAAGTATCGTGGCGAGAGTACTGATGAATGTTGAGGCGCTAAACATGGCTGAGACCGTGGGTAATGTCTCTAGACATAGGAAGGCTCCTGTCGTAGCGGTCTCAGAGAATGGAGACGTCAACGTAGTCTACGTCCCATCAATTAGTGGTGAAAGTTTAGCATATCATTACCAGAGGCTACTGGCAACGATTGCGAAATCAAGAGGTTTACCCGTGACTCAAATGGATGAAGCAGGATACTTCATGAAGTTTTCGGATGATAACATAATAAAGAAATACTACGAAGATATTGAGAAGAAGTATTCCTTGACCCAGAAAAAAGATCAGTGTGAAATTGAAAGAATAATAGTGTCCTCGAGCATAGTAGCTGATGTAGGAGGCTTTCTCTACACAGATAAGATGGTTAAGAGAACATCACGTATAAGATTTGGTTATATGGTGCCTACTTTAGACGCTATCAAGAAAGGAGCTACAGTATCATATCCACAGCTTCATGTAAGATACACGCCAAGACCTGAAGAAAGAGAGCAAGCGCTGTACTACGTAGAGACAGCCAGCTCACTATATGCATTATCAATAGGCTTTAACGCTTCAGACGTAGCTGAGTTATCAACTATTTGTAAACAGGATCCAAATCTCCAAAATGAGAAAAAGAAAAGAATCGAAGCAGCATTTGATGCACTAATAGCACTGATAGATGGAGTTATGTTTGGTGCTAAGAAATCAAGATTCTCTCCAATGTGGGATGTGATGTCATTAGCGGTATCAGTGTCTAAGGGACCAATAGAGTTCAATCTCTCTCCACCTCATTCAGAGAAATTCCTAGTAGAGAGTGTAGAGAGAGCCATGAAGATCACAGATGTATTTAAAGACATGAACATTGACATATATTGGTTCAGCAAAGAAAAAATTAATGAGCCAACTCAGCAATCACAAGGCGACAAATCAGCACAGCAACAGAGAAGAGTTGAAATTATTAAATCAACATCTCACACTGATGCATTAATAAAAGCTAAAACAAAATTACTCAGCTACGTGTAAAGCATTAAGGCAGGAGCCTAATATGACTAAACTGAGATTTTTTTACTCAAAAATAAAACTTCACTGGGGCTTCGCTGTTCGAGTTAAAGGAGCGACTGCTTCTCAACCAGCGTTTATTCTCCCACCACCAACGACAATCGTTGGAGCATTTGCTTATCCCTTAGCAAGAATTTTAGATCTTTCTGAGGATTTACCGCGAGGAATGAGAAAAACTAGCATCTCACCAATTATTACACCAGTATTCGAGTGCTTTTTAAAATCCACTAAAGGCGCGACTGCAGGCCTCGATCCAGATAGTGAAGCAGGTCTTGTTCAACACTCGGAACTATCCAGAATTATTGGTTTCACCTATAAGACAGGTGGACAGATCGGAGAGACCCTTAAGAAACATTTGTTTGAAGCTATACCCACGATAATGCCCGTTCAGCCTATGGGTTCATCGTATGGTCCTAATAGTACTCTTAACATAGCTGCTTTGATTGACATTGATCAACTCGCAAAATGTTTAGGGATCAATAGCGAGGATGTGGACAGTATAGGTCTTAAAGCATGTCATGGTGTTTCGAGACTAGGTTCAAAAGAGTCCATCATATCAGTATTAGAAGCAGCCTATGGAGAGCCTGAGACGGAGGATGGTGAAACTCACACAATCGGATATGTTCAAGCCTCATATATTAGGGAGATCAAGATGCCTGAGATGTTTACACGAGTGTATATGTATGATCTCGACTATGAACTGTCTGAGTACCTGATCCCAATAGGTAGAATGCTAATGTCGCAGAATCTATTGACGCCGCCTACTAAGATCCCAGGTAAAACACTAGTTTTAAATCAAGGCTTCAGAGCATACTATCTACGACCATACAGTGATCTTAAGGTGATCGCATATGGAAAGTGAGTATACAGTGAGATTATTACCAGAATACATGTTGGGTCGATACTTCCAACTGGCTGCCTTATCTATTTACTTATCTAATAAACCAAACGTGCTAGAGAATATGTTTAGTAGCATAGAAAGAGGTATACCGATCACAAGAGACGATCTAATATATTTAGTTGAATTAGTAAGAGATCTTTTAATCGAGAAATTCAATCTAAGAAAATATACGCCGTGTGAATTACTCAACGCTCTGCAACAAGATGAACCAAGAGTATATTTACCTAATGACAGGAAAAGAATAGAGAATCTTATCTACCCAACACATATTCTCACGAGTTGTCCTAAAGATAGAGAAAATTCTTACGCTGAGGTAGCTGTATCATTCATCGAGGAAGTTTTGTCTAAAAAAGGATATGTAGAGCAGAAATCAATAGATAAGTCTCCCGCTCTCTTTGAGGCGATGATCTTTAGTGAGAGTAAATTAAGAGGTCAAGCAGGGTCCCCTAAGAAAGACAAGATCTCTTTAAACATAGGTGTGTTAGGTCTAATGATATCTTATATAGGGAGGATTAGGGCTGGGGATAAGCTGATTGAGATATATGTGGTGCCAGATGGATCCTTTGAATCGCTTCAATATTCGACCTTGGTATATAGATTATTATTTGGTGGAGACGTCAGGAGATTAAAAAGACTAACTCAAGCTATCACTAACCTAAAGGGTGTATCACTTGAGAGAGCTCTCATAATGGCTTCAACAATTAAACTCATCTATGGCAAGCAAAAAGATCTAGAGAAATTGATTAAATATTCACTACCCGAGAGATTTCTAACAATAAGAATCATTCCGGAAAAAAGGCCTAATATCTCCGGGATTACGCCACTAACTTTCGGATTCGTACAAAGTTTACGCAATAAGGATCTAATTCTAGTATTAGAAAGATTGGCTCAGGAGACAGAAAGAAGAGGAGCACCTGAGGAGTTATCTACAGCGGTGGCTGAGTGCATTAATTTTGTATCGGAATCGATACTAACACAAAATAAGGATCATATAGTTGAATGCGCGAGAGTTGCGATACCAGTCTATTTAAAGAGAGATCTATCAGAAGAGGCTCGTGCTGAATTAGCGAATTTGTTGAGGATTCTTCCACATGTATGAAGATAAAGAAGCTTTATCCATACTCTATGAGAATCTTAAGAAACATAGGATCTCTGCATTAATAGCGCCAACATCATATGGAAAAACTATGTTTTCACCAGTACTGTTGAAGAGAGCACGGGAAGACAGTATTGGTTATGGATTGATTCATGTAGTACCATACAGAGCATTAGTTAGAGAAATCTACCTGGAGAAGTTCAGAGATATAGGAAACAAATTCACAATAGGTTATCAAAGCATGGATGAGTTTGAGGAGGGCAGAGATAAATCTCCATTTTTTCTCAGAGATCTTGTTGTCTCAACAATTGATAGTTACGTATGGAATGCTTTTGGAGTACCTGTAGCCGAGTTTGATAATATCGTAAATGACGTTAGTTTAGGACACGGGTACGTGGCGGGCATGAGTATATTTACCTCGGTAAATGTATTTGATGAGGCTCATGTATATTTAGGTGCGGGTAGTGATAAAGCCGTTTTCACAATGGTTCAAGCATCTGTTGCATATCTCTCATACATGAAGGTCCCCACAGTTATTGAGTCAGCCACGGTTCCATCAACTAAACTTAGATTTCTAAAGAAGACATTGAGCGAAGATCATTTTCCTCTGGTGTATGTTTGTAAAACATCTGATTGTTCATACTCAATACAGTCTAGAAAATATAGAGAGATCCTGGGAGGCGACTTCAAGCCAATATCAGATAAAGACTGGTACGATTATAGTCTATTTAAGTGGAGAACATATTTACTCACTAAAAATAAAGCCATAGCTTACGCCAGTGAATTATGTAAATCAAAACCTGTGTTGATTATTAGGAATACAATTAGTGATGCGATAAACACATATAGAGAGCTTAAAGATAAGTGTCCAAAGATCACTCTTCTTCATAGCATGATCGGTGCCAGGGATAGAGAAGAAAAGATCAAGAGCTTGAAAGATATTATTGAAAGAATCGGTGCTATAGTTGCAACACAGGTGATAGAAGCCGGTGTAGAGGCTGAGGCACTGACCATATTCTCAGATATTGCACCAATAGAGAATCTGGCTCAGAGAGTCGGTAGGCTATGCAGAAGAAAAACTACTGAGAAGTGTAGAGAAGAGGATATCGAGGTCATAATTATCGAAGATGGCTTCTATGAACATATTTACGATAGTGTCTTGACCATGAAATCTCTTGAAAAATTAAAGAAGAGATTAGACTCTCAAGAAGTGATTGATTGGAGACTCTTAGAAAATATTCAACTTAACGGTGCAAAGAGAATCAGCTTCACAGAATTAATGGAAGAAGTATATGAAGAAACTAAAGATCAGGGATATGGTCTCACGACAATCGATGCATTAAAGAAAGCTCTTGAACTAGATCTTCCCTCAACCATAATGCTTGAGGTGCTCGAAGGCATCTTAAAGGATGATATTTTAGGCGTAATATTACTAAAGTTGGTGCCAGGAGATGATAAAGATAATTTTATAGCAGTAGAGATTACTAAACTACATAGCCTTATTAGGAATAAACGTGAACAGCTCAGCAGATGTCTCAGACTTTCAAAAAATGATTCTTTCTCCATACACGTAGAGACCACAGAAGGAGATGTAGATATCGAAATCGATATAAAGTCTTTCAAGGATCCATTCAATCTCATAAGAAAACTTTACTATGAAACCAGGAAGATATTTAGATCTATGAAAGGAAAAGAGCATTTCGTAATAAAGGACTATTATATCTTACTAGACGAGAAGTGTTATAGCGGAGAATACGGTGCCTTATATGATGTTGTGTAGAGATCTACCATTAGCATATTTCGAGGTGCGTGAGAATGGAGATATACGCTATGAGAGATTGATAGATCACTCGACAGCTGTTGCTTGCTTAGCATCGAGGGTTTTTGGGGAGAGACTGAGAAGGTCCTTAGCTAATGAAGAGAACTTAAGTGCTGTTCTTGATAAGGTGCTAAATATTTCAGCTTATCTTCACGATCTGGGGAAGGCGTCAGATTACTACCAGGTTCAGGTGGAGAGTATTAAGAAACGATTTGGTTCATTAAGTTTTTGGCTTCATCATATCGTTTCCTCACTAGTATTATATGAATCATATATTATGAAAACCGATCCTATTCTCAGATACGCTTCTGAGATTGTCCTTAGACACCATCGAGCAATGAAGACAACAGTTGAGGACTTATGTGAAGAACGAAGAAAGGATGTAATTATTAATGCTATTAAAAGACTTAATGAGAAATGGATAACTAGTCTACTTGATAATGGTATTGATAAGGGATACATAGATGAAGATCGTAGGAACCTGATTCTTGAAGCAGTGAGCGAGATGAAAAGATTAAGAGATAAGGACATAATTAATCGTTGCGCATATAGACTAAGATCATCTCTCACACACTACAAGAGTGCTGAGGCCAAACTTATCATATCTGTGTCAGGGGCTGTGATAATTTCAGATATAGTTATCTCCGGTATTGTTAGAGGAGGGATTAGGGCACTAGCAAATATATGGCTGAGAGAAATACCTAATCTAGAGAGAGAAGCTCGTAATTGCATAAATCTCCAGAGTGATCATAAGATATGAGAAAACACATATATGTTCTGACGATAAACGGGAGAATATTGTTTGGGCAAGACCTGATATCTCCGCCACTCTCATCAAAGATTCTTAAGTATCTAATTGACTCAGGGAGATTCATAAGTTTTTTAAAGGATCTGTCTTTATCGAGAGATAAGTATAAGCCGCTTTTCATATCAAATTTGTTTACTGCGGATAATGTAAGAATTTACTCGAGAGTGAGTCAAGAATCATATGAGCCAAGGGTCCTCAGATCTGGGGAGGAGTATTTCTTCAGGATCTCTTTTGCATCTGACAAGGAGATAATGGATACGCTACTAGCGGATCCTCCGTCAAGAAGTTGCGAGATAGATCTAGGTGGAAACAAGATCCCGGTTTATGTAGAGACACTCTCTATTCAGTACGTAGAATTAGAAGGCTTATCACTAAACTTATCAAATAAGATCTATGTGAAGTTCCTCACTCCCGTAGTGCTCTCGCCCAAGATCATGATGCCTCCATCTCTGGCTGATAAGCCGAGGTATAGGAGACTTTCTGTTGCTAATCTTCTCTTCCCGGTTCCTGGCGCGGTTATTGCTTACTCAATGAAGCTCTGGAACAATATTGCTCCCCCGGACAAGAGATTTACTTACCCCAATGACAGAGACGATGTATATATCTTCAAAACAACTGTCCTAGGAACAGTATTTACTGAGGTAATTGATTACAGGATCAGGCCTGAGACCGTTGTTATTGGCAGAGATAGTGAGGGGAGACTTAGAAAAACAAGAGGCTTCAGAGGATACTTGGTGATGAAGATTAATCATCCGAGGATAAGAAGCGTTGCTGAGAAGACCTTGGCACTAGCCAGGTACCTGGGGATTGGTAGAAGTAGAGGTATTGGGCTTGGGGAGGTGGAGATAGATTCAGTTAAAGACTGATTCATGATCCGAAAAATTGAGGAGGTGTATCTCCAGAATATTTAATATCATACCCATATTGTATCTGGGTGATCTATTGGGCACCAGACAAGAAGACTCTAAAGATGCTGGGAGAAGAATTCTAATCTTGACGTGGGGTTCTCCGTGGAGAACCTACTCGACAAACAAAAATCAGGTTCAGTATCGATGGGAAGAAACCAAATATACAATAGAAATAAAGGGCAACGTAGCACTCGAATGCAAGTCGCGAACTACTTTACCCGTGATATACAAGAAATACTCCCCTGATAGAATAATCGTATTCGTCACAGACACAACAATATTTGATTCCAGCCTATTCTCTGGAGATAAAGATTATGAAAGTCTGATAAGATACGTAGAAAAAATTTACAGAGACTTCGCCTACGAGATAATTGATTCATCAGCTAAATACTGCGATATTAACGCAGATGAGCTTAGAGATAAGATAGAGATAATAGTCGCCCCCGGCACAGGTAAATACAGCAACAAACTCCAAATTAATAAGGAGACGATCGAATTACCACGTATGAATTTGTGTGGAAGTATAGCAAATTACTATTACTTTATTCACGGAAAATTATCGGTGATACTTTATAGTGAGGTAGTGAATCTACTTAGTAAAGACGGGGAGTCTAACAAAACACTCCAAGTAATACTCGATTTAACACACGGAGTTAATTATATGCCAGCGCTAACATATAGAGCAATAAAGGATCTAAGTGGTGTAGTCTCTATCTTCCTCAAACCCATTAATCTAACTGTTTTAAACAGTGAACCCTACACGGAAGGAGCTGAGGGACTCAGAATTCATTTAGTCGAGAAAACAATAAACCCTAGACCTGAGAAGTTTTTCTTCGAAAAAGACGAAGACCCATTAGAGGTAGAGGGGAGTTGCGTAAAGAATACAGAAGAGTTAAATAAGATAAAGGCAGATCTTGAGGAAATACTCCGTATACTCCGAATAGACAATTTGGAAGAAATCAGAGTCTACGCATTATCTATCGAGTACGGACAACCTCTATTATCACTATATACACTACCTAAAGCATCATTAAACTGCGTAGTTGATGCTCTCGAAAAAATATTCTATTATTTCACTAGAGTAGAAGCAGACTTCGAGATAAGACATTTAGTGAGATACACAATTAATGCCTCTAATATGTTTAAGGCATTATTTATCTCTGACGTATTGAAAAATGTTTTCAAAATAGGTAGGAGAGAGGAGATCTCATTAAAAGAATTAGCGGATATCACTGGAAAAATTAATTGGTTAGATAATGCCACAAAACTAAGAATATCTCAGGAGCTGTATAGCATAGAGAAAATAGTTAGTAGCAAAGGAATATGCTATAACGAATACAGAAAACTACATGAATACATAGGATACGAAGACTGTAGCTATATTGAGAAAGGAGAAGATAGATTCGCGAGAAACCTGTTTTCACACGCGGGATTAGAGAGATGCGTCACAGAAATTAAATGCGAAGACTCTAAGCCCGAGAAAATATATCTAAGATACGCGAGTAACAGACTGAAGTATGTGAAAGAAACATTTTTGAAACAAGCTTCATAAGAAAAAGTCGTGTCGATCAGTATTACATAAAGGTCTATAGAGAGAAAACTCTGACCCATGGTGCTAGAAAAAACAAATAGATATAATATGATCCTAAACTCTGTAAGACGCTTTACTGAAAAATCAGATAAATTAATAACAGAGTGACACAAGAGAATATATCCGCTGTTATGATCTAATTTTTAAGGAGGATCTTTATTATAGATCTTTTTCCTCGCGCGAAATCACCTAAAGAAAAAAGATCTTGTAGTCTCATCCGCAGAGTATTTTATGAGATTTCTCTATAAGATCTCTAATAACGACCGCTGTATCTTCAAGGACTTCATACGCATCTTTATCACTTGCCCATTCACCCTCCGATACTGAGGCGATGGGATCATGACCTTGCTCTAATTGATTTGATAACAATTTATGTCTTTTCTGAGCATAATGTGCTACGATGTTTCTCATTTCCCTAAGATTTCTTATTCTATTCTCAAACTCCTTATCTATTAATCCTCTGTATTTAGCCTCTATGATGATGCGACCAAAATCCATATCATACACATCAGAATTAGGCTCAACGTTTTGAAGGAATCCTTCGATGCATCTCACTTTGCCTTTGGCGGCTGAGATTATGTCATAGAGTAAGGTCTCTAGAGCGACACCGCAAACAAGTATTGTGGCCATAAATGCACCATTCTGATAACAAGACAAAGCCTCTCTAAACAAATCCAGACTTAAACTGACGATCAGATGCATTTTCTCGATTTTCTCAGAGGCTATGAGAGTTTCCCAAACTCGCTTTAATCTCTCCTCCCTAAAGGCTCTTTTATCATCACACGGAGTAGGACCTACAAGTATAGTTCTATCTTTCTCAGACATAATTGGAGCCCCTATTTGAGATTATATTAAATAACACAGAATTATTATATTAAAGCCATAGTGGCAGCGGATTATAGCACGCATATTATATAATGCTAAGATCGTGAGCTTGGGTCGAGAAATTACATCCGCATAGAAACAACAGCTTATCCATAGTTTTAATTTAATGCTATATATATTGATATTTTTGCGGTGTATCTTTTCATCATATTAAAAGTATAATATTTATTTACTTTCTGTATTACTTGAAAATCTTCATAGGATCTTGTTAAAAAGATCCGTTTAACATTTAGGGTAGTCTTGATCTATTTGTTTTTGTTGGTATTACACTTGATCGGTTTCTGTTATGATCCTTACCTCGTGTAAGGGAGATATATTGTTTATGATAAGGCATTAGTGCCGTGCCTGGTTTTGTTTGGTGTTTCGCTTGATTTGTTTTCGGTGTTTTGCGTAATATAATTTTTTATTGTTTAAATATCGTGTTGGGAGGTTGTTGAGTGGTTTTTGATGAGTTGACTAGGAAGAAGTTTGGTGCTTTTGAGACTCCGAGGCATATTTTTAGGAGATATATTCTGCCTGAGATCAGGGGTAGGCTGTATGATTATGTTTGGGTGGATATGTTCTGTGGTGGCGGGAACCTGATCCTCCCTGTCTTGGAGGAGTTGCCTGAGGGGGAGAGGGCCGGTTTTTTCAGGGATCATGTGTTTATGTTTGATGTTCTTGAGGAGATGGTTGAGAGAGCTGTGAGATACGCTG
>ERZ1669248.980-NODE-980-length-11518-cov-4.129111_pt1 | contig 11518 bp, 9 predicted proteins | sample MGYA00579296_ERZ1669248 | MGnify/ENA primary metagenome ERZ1669248 (study PRJEB41166, sample SAMN08046057) | hot springs metagenome | biome: hot spring; feature: neutral hot spring; material: thermophilic sediment; isolation source: thermophilic sediment from...
CATTTACACCATGAAGCCCGCTGCGACACCCTCCCCGTCTCCAACCCCTACCAAGGTTAAGATTGAGAAGGTCGTTATCGGCGTTGTCCAGCCCTTGACAGGCCCTTACGCTATATTCGGTAGAGAGGCGGTCGACGCCGCCAGGCTTGTCGTGGACATAATCAACAACGAGCTCGGCGGGGTCAGGTCGCTCGGGGGCGCGAAGCTGGACATCGTGGTCGAGGACGCTGGTACGTCGCCCGAGTCCGCTAGGCTGGCGGCGGAGAAGCTGATCTCGCAGTACCACGTCCCCATAATATACGGGGCGTACATCAGCAGGTTCACGATGGCGATGGGTACTGTGACCGAGCAGAACAAGGTCATCCTGGTGACGGACGCCCTAGTAGACGACCTGGCTAACCAGGGCTGGATGTACTTCTTCAGAGTGGCCCCCAGAGCCAGCGCTCACGGAGTCTCGGCCGTGGACTTCGTCATGGATATGGCTAAGAAGCATAACGTGACCATTAGAACAGCCGTGATCATCAACGAGGACTCAGTGTTCGGGACTACGGTTAGCAACGGAGCCCACCTCCAGCTAGTGAAGTACGGCGTGGAGGTGTCGTCGCACATAACCTACCCGTACGACATCACGGACATGAGCCCGATCATAGACCAGATCAAGAGGTTGAACCCGGACATCATAATAGCCGTCCCCTACTTCAGCGACGGGGTCCTGTTCGCAAAGACGGCGAAGGCGGCCGGGCTGAACCCCAAGTTCATAGCCGGCGCCGGCGCGTGCGGCTTCACGGACCCGGACTCCATTAAGGCGGCCGGCGACGCCGTCCTGTACTACACCAACACCTACAGTTACAACCCGGCAAAGCCCACGGAGTGGAACGAGAAGCTGGTCAGCGAGTTCATGAGGAGGTACGGTAAGATGCCGACCGAGGCCGCCGGCGAGGTCTTCTACTCCTTCTTTACGATCTACGAGGCACTCGAGAAAGCTGGCCAGATGTTCCCGGACGACCCGTTGAACCCAGACCACTTGAGGCAGGCCTTCCTCAGCCTAGACCTGAACGAGAGCAACAGCATAGCCGCCCAGCTCTACCCGACGGGCAGAATTAAGTTCGCGCCGAACGGCGAGAACCTGTACGCGGGTACAGCCGTACTACAAGTACAGCTGATAAACGGCACTCTAACACCTGTCGTTGTGTGGCCTCAGCCACAGGAGGGCGTCCAACCCGTATTCCCTAGACCCGGTAGCTGATTTTTTGTCTCCGACTGCTCCCTAACCAAACCAATTTTATTAAGAATCGTCCCACACCTATATACAGAGGACACATCCGTACACGCATGTACAGGGTGTTGTATAGATGTCGGTTGGAGGATTACTCGTCGCCGTCTTACAGCAGGTTATAGACGGTGTCTTCCTAGGCTTGTTCTACGCGATAGTAGCCTCAGGCCTAGCCCTCATATTCGGGGTCATGGACATAATCAACTTCGCCCACGGAGACCTAGTCATGATCTCGGCGTACTTCGTGTGGCTGATATCGACATACCTAAACATAGACCCGTTGTTGTCGATGCTCCTAGTACTACCAGTACTGTTCGTCTTGGGGCTCGCGATACAGAAAGGGCTGATAAACCCCGTCCTCGGCAAGGAGCCCCTTATCCAGATAGCTGTAACGGTCGGGCTAGGTTTCGTGCTCCAGAATATAGCCCTGGGCTACTTTAAGGCCGAGCCGAGGGGGTACCCGAACCCCGTCTTCTCGGAAGGCCTGAGCATAGGGCCGTTTGTAATATACGAGTCGAAGCTGCTGTCGGCGGCGGTGTCGGTCCTCGTACTTTTCCTACTGGACCAGTTCTTGTCGAGGACTAAGCTAGGCCTGGCAATGAGGGCTGTCACAGACGACAGGTCTAGTGCCATGCTCATGGGCATCAACGTCGAGAGAGTCTACCTGCTCACGTTCGCGGTCGGAATGGTATTGGTAGGGGTCGCCTCGGGACTGTGGATGGAGATGGGGCAGGTGTGGCCCTACCTCGGGACTTCTTTCAGCCTGGTCTCGTGGGTCGCAGTAGCACTGGCGGGTCTCGGCAGCATACGGGGCTTGGCGGTCTCGGCCGTGATCATCGGGATAGCCGAGTCTATGGGCAGCCTCATAAGCCCCTCGGTGAAGATGGCCGTGGTCTACCTGATATTCTTCTTCATACTGTGGTTTAAGCCGAGGGGCTTCTTCGCGAAGAGGTGAAGAGAGGTGTTGACGAGGAGCACTCTACTCTCGATCGCCCTCTTCCAAGCCGCCCTACTGGCAGTGGGCTTCCTAGTGTCGGGGAACAACTACTACATGCTCTTACTGACCCAGGTAGCGCTGTTCGCGGCCTTCGTCGCCGCTTGGAACATCATCGGCGGCCTGACCGGGCAGCTAGACTTGGCTTCGAGCGCTTACATGGCTCTCGGGGGTATAGTGACCTCGCTCTTGTGGATGAGGCTCGGGCTGCCGCCAGTGGTGGGCGTTTGGGCGGGCGGCGCCGTGGCTGCGGGTCTGGCAGTGTTGATCGGTATACCCACGTTCAGGTTCGGGGTTAGGGAGGTCTGGTACGCCCTGATGACAGCCTCCCTTGTCGTCATACTGAACAACTTGTTCAGGTACTTCATGGGCCCCTGGGACTTCTACTTGCCGAACAAGTGGGGCTGGCTGTACCTGAGGCCCAGGACCTACTTCGAGCTCTTCATCATAGTCGACGTGGTCTTGTTGGCGGTCATACTCGTCAACATCTACATCTCGGGCTCCAAGATCGGCTACTACTTGAGGAATATAAAGGAGGACGAGCTCGTCTCCGAGGCTATCGGCGTCGACACGAGGCTCTACAAGCTGATAGCTCTAGCCATATACTCGTTCATAACGGGCGCGGCCGGGTTTTTACAGGTGGTCATATACTCGAGCTTCTCGTACAGGCTCTTCGACGCTGGGCTCGCTATAAGCATCGCTATAATGGGGATAATCGGGGGCCTAGGCTCTATTAGCGGGGCGATAGCGGCCGCCATGGTCTTCAGGGCTCTAGGCGAGTACCTGCGTAGCACCCTGGGCGGGGTCATCCCCGGCCTAGACCTCCTCCTCTACGGCGTGGCCCTGATAGTCGTCGGGATCCTCAAGCCAGAGGGCCTAGCCGGGCTTTTCAACCAGTTGAGGAGGTGGTGGAGGAAGTGAGCGGCCCAGAAGCCATCCTGGGGGTCGAGAACGTGACGAAGAGGTTCGGCGGTGTAGTGGCGCTCAACGACGTCACCCTCAGCGTGGGTAGAGGGGAGATAGTCGGCCTCATAGGGCCCAACGGCTCCGGTAAGACGACGCTGTTCAACTGTATCACCGGGGTGTACAAGCCGGACAAGGGCAGGGTGTTCTTCATGGGTAGGGACATAACCGGCCTCCAGCCCCACGAGGTGGCGAAGCTGGGTATAGCCAGGACGTGGCAGAAGGTGAGGCCTTTCAGGAACCTGACCGTCCTAGAGGCCGTGACAACAGGGGCTCTCTTGAGGACGGACAGCGTGGAGGAGGCCCGTAAAACAGCCGTCGAGGTCCTCGAGTTGATCGGTCTACCTAGGGAGGAATGGGGGAGGCTGGGGAGCGAGATCACGCTAATGGAGCACAAGCTTGTAGACCTGGCTAGAGCCCTGGCCACCGGGCCCAAACTCCTCTTGCTGGACGAGATCGCCGCCGGCCTCAGGCCCCACGAGCAGGAGAGGCTGGCCGAGGTCATCAAGAAGGTGTGGAGCGACCGGGGCTTGACCCTCGTCGTGGTCGAGCACGTCATGAGGTTCGTAATGTCCCTGAGCAAGAGGGTCGTGGTACTCCACGAGGGCAGGGTGATCGCCGAGGGCCCCCCGGAGGAGGTCGCCTCGAACCCCAGGGTGATAGAGGCGTACCTTGGTATCAAGCCCGTCTAGGTGGTCGGATGACCCGCCTACTCGAGCTTAGGAGGGTTAACGCGGGCTACGGCGAGTTCAAGGTCCTACACGACGTCTCCCTCTACGTCGACAAAGGCGAGATAGTCGCCGTCGTAGGCCCCAACGGCGCCGGCAAGACTACGCTACTCCGGACTATCATGGGCTATACCACGCTGTACAGCGGGAGCGTCGTCTTCAAGTCGGCCGACATCTCCGGCAAGAGAGTCCACGAGCGGGTGGCGCTGGGGCTCACGATGGTGCCGGAGGGCAGGGGGATCTTCCCTAACCTCACCGTCGAGGAGAACCTGCTAGCGGGGGCTTACCTAGAGAGGGACAAGTCGAAGGTGAGGGAGAGGCTCGAGCTCGTGTACAGCATATTCCCGAGGCTCAAAGAGAGGAGGGGCCAGCTAGCGGGCTCGCTGTCGGGTGGCGAGGCGCAGATGCTTGCGCTTGGCAGGGGGCTGATGACCTCGCCCGAGCTGTTGTTGGTCGACGAGATGAGCCTGGGGCTAGCGCCTAAGGTGGTACTAGCGCTCTTCGACCTCGTAGTGAAGCTGAACAAGGAGTACGGGCTCACGATGCTGGTAGTGGAGCAGCACGTCAAGAACGCACTGGAGATCTCAAGCCGCGGCTACGTCCTCGAGAACGGGAGGGTCGTGCTCGAGGGAGACGGCAGGAGCCTGCTATCTAACGAGATGTTGAAGAAGGCCTACCTGATATACTGACAGACTACTTTTTGTCCAGCTGGAACGGGTCAATGTAGTCCCCGTACCTGAGCCTCGCCTCCTCGAGCCTCCTCAGCTGCTCCCTCATCACGTCGAAGAACACGGGGGGAGTGTCGGGGATCTTCTTGTACACCTCTACAACCCTGTTGACCCTCTCTATCTGTTTGGCCACCCTGATCTTGAACTGCTCCCTGTAGGCCTGCTCCGTGTACTCTTTTCCAAGCACCTCCCTGAACAGCTTGGCCAGGTCTTCGTAGACTGGTATGAGGCCCGTCGGCGACTCGAGAGCCTCAACGTCGCCGTGTACTCTCAGCTCTATCCACTTCAACCAGACCACTTTATCTGTCTTCTCGTTCAGGAACCTGCCCTCCTTGTCCCTGAGGAAGTAGTTGACGCTGTATATCTTGGGTAAGCGGGTCAACCTCTCCGCGAAGTCCAGGTGAAGCCTCAGGAACTCGCCGGGGGACACCGAGAGGAAGTCTAGTATGGCGTAGGGGTTGAACTCCTTGACCCCAACCTGGCCGAGAACCGCGGCCGTCCTCTCCGACTCGAGGGCAGCGGCCTTCGTCACGTTGCCGTGTACCCAGTCGAAGGCCTCCTCAACCGGGACGTTCGTGTCCGAGTCCCTCCCGCCGAATATCATCGCCTCCACGGGGACGCCCATGGGGTCCTCTATCCTCGGGTCCAGGTTCCTCAGGTACTTGAGGTACGTCGTGAACCTGGCGTTGGGGTGGGACGGGAGCACCTCCCTCCCTTTATCGTCCCTAAGCCCCGGCCTCCAGGGACCCGCGTAGTTCAACCCGCTCCTGGGGGGCTCGGGCCTCCCCCTCCACCAGACATCCCCGTCCTCCGTGAGGAGGACGTTGCTGAAGATCACCTCGGTCTCGGGGTCTAGGAGTATTCTGTAGATCTCCGGGTCGTCGACCGGGTTTATCCCGTCTATTATCCCGAAGGAGCCCACCTCGGGGTTTATCGCCCTGGCCTCACCGTTGTAGGCGTGTATTATTGCCAGGTCGTCGCTGACGAGCGTGTCTGCCACCAGCGCGGTGGACGTCTTGCCGCAGCCGGCGGGGTAGGCGCCCGTCAAGTACGTCACCCGGCCCCCCGGCCCCTTGACCCCGACTATGAACATGTGCTCGCAGAGGAACCCCTCCTTCTTGCCCTGGTTCACGCACAGCCTGAGCGAGAGCTTCTTCAGGCCCACCGTGTTCCCGGCGTACTGGGTGTTCACGCTGTAGACTATGTGGTCGTCGAGGTCTATGTATATCCTCCTCTTCTCGACGTTCTTGCTCCAGCCCAGCTCGTTCCTCTCACCAGTCGCGTGCAGGAACCTCATGTACTTCAGCTTACCGCCCCTCTCCACGAACACGCTGTAGCAGACCCTGTACAGTATGTTCTCGCTGTGGGCCACGTACGCCGAGTCCGTTATCTGGACCCCGTAGAGGGAGAACGGCGAGTCCCTCGGCCCGAAGCAGTAGAACCCAATGTACATCGTGTTCCCTCTCATCACGCCCTTGAAGAGCTCCCTGATCTCGGCTAGGCCCCTCTCCCTCTCGAGCGTGTTCACCATGGCTATACTGTGCCCTGGCGGGACCAGTATCCTCGTGTTCTCCCTGTCTCTCGCTAGGTCGTATAGCCCGTCGAAGTGCACGGTCTTGTTCTTGTACTTCGTAGGGAGCTCCTCCCTGTTCTCTAGGGCACGCCTCTTTATGAACTCCAAGTCCTCAGGCGAGCCCGTGTTGACGTAGATCCTCTCCGGGTCGGCGGTCTCTGCCACGTCTGCGACCCAGCTGTGGAGGCGGGGGTCCGGGATCGCGAGGAGCCTCTCCAGGTGTTCCCTGTCGGCATACCTCCTGAGGACCTCGACGACCCTCTCGGATACCCCTCCAGAGAGTGTAGGGGACATGTAGCACCCCCTAGTTAACAAGTACTACACATATACGTATATATCTACTTGAAGACAGGTATGTTGTGCGAGGCGAGGAAGTCCATGTACTCCCGGTCCCCGACGAGCCTCCGATAGGCCCTCGTCAGGTTCACGGACCTCAACAGGTAGTCGTTGAAGTACCTCAGGGAGAGCTCCACGAGCCTACCGAACAAGTCTCGGCTCAGCTCCCCTAGCGCGAGTAGGGCGAGTAGGTCGAAGGGCGTGGGGACGACCTCCTCGAGGGCGGTGTAGTGGGCGCCGGGGTTCGCCTTGAGGGTCGCGTAGGCCTTGACGTAGTCGTCAACGACCGTGAACTCCCCCAACTCCCGCACCGGCTGGGCGTCTCTCCTGAACACTCGCACCCACTCCTCCAAGTCGGCTACCCCGTACACGTCGGCTCTAATGATGAGGGAGGCCACATCAACGGCCCTGTACCTAGCCTCCTCGAAGTCCACTTCGCCGAGGTAGCACTCGACGCGCGGCGTGTTAGTGGAGGCGAGCAGGCCGAGGACGGGCCGCCAGACCCTCGCGAAGCTCGCGGGGACCCCCCTCTTCCTCAGGCTGTCCGGGCCTAGTCGGCGGGCGTCCTCGCACAGGGAGCCCGGGATTGGTACGGCAACCGACCCGCGCGCACGCCTAATAAAGGAGGCCAGCTTCTTGTAGCCGCTCTCCGTGAAGGTGGTGAAGACGTACATGAGGCTAGACGTCCCTGTGGAAGAAAACCTCTCTCACCACGTCGCCGACCTCTACGAGGAACACCTCTAGAAACGGGTCGACTAGACCGCTGACCAGGTGGCCGGCGGCGCTACCCCTACGCCACGCCAGGTTGACGTGGAGGTGGACCGAGACGTGGCCGCTGCTCGTCACCAGGTAGTTGCCCAGCATCGGCGCCACCTCGAGCGTCTCGTCTGCGGTCGCGTCGAGCGTCTGTACAACGTACCTGCCGGCCCCCCTGTCGTAGACGCCGAGCTCCGCGTGCTTCAAGCCCCCTATCGCCAGCACCAACCCTCCCCTCAGCCCCCTCTCGAGCACGGCGGTAGCGATGGCGTCTGGGACGACGGAGTTCCTCTCCAGCCTGACGGGGTAGACCCCCTTAACAGCGTAGGCGGACACTAGGCCTCGCCCAGGTACTCCCCTATGAGCCTGACCCCTTCTTCAATGGTCTTCTCGTCGTTGGTGACAAAGGTTATCCTCAGGTGGTTGGCCCCGGACGGGCCGAATATGGAGCCCGGCAACGCGACTACGCCCTTCTCCTCCGCTAGCTTGACGGCCAGGTCGAGGTCGCTGACCTTCATCTCGGCCAGGTAGCTGGAGAGGTCTGGGAACACGTACATGCTGGCGGTGGGCTTCACGACCCTCGCCCTGGGGAGGTACTTTCTCACAGCCTCGTAGGCGGCGTCCCTCCTCCTCCTGTAGATCGGGAGGACGTACTCGAGGTACTTCTCCTTATACCCCTTCCTCAGGTAGAGCGTGGCGAGCCACTGCATCGGTACCGGGGCCACGATGCCGAGTATCCCCTTGAGCTTCACCATCTCGCGGGCTAGCTCCTTGTTGAACGTGTAAACGTAGCCGAGCCTGCCGCCCGGTATCGCGATGTCCTTTGAGAAGCTGCCGATGTTAACGAGCACGTCGGGGTTCTCCACGTACTTCTCCAACCAGACGTGCTCCCCCTCGTACACCAGGTGCTTGTAAGCCACGTCGTAGAGTATCCAGACGCCCCTCCTCGAGGCCTCCTCGGCAATCGCCTTCGCGACCTCCCTGCTTATAACCCTCGAGGTCGGGTTGTCGGGGCTGGCGAAGAGGACGGCCTTGACCCTCTTCATTTTGTCCAGGATACAGTCAACGCTCGGCTGGAACCCTGTGTCGACGCTCTCGCTACACCACTCGGCCTCCAAGCCGAGGAAGGTAAGGGTGTCCCAGTACATGCTGTAGCAGGGCTCTAGGAGCAGGACTCTGTCGTTGGGGTCCGTGGTAGCGTACAGCGAGAGGATGATGCCGTCCAGCCCCCCGGTCGTGACCACGATGTTGTCGGGCGGGACGTCCACGCCCCCGTACTTCTTCAGGTCGGCGCTTATCTCCTCCCTCAGCTCCGGCAGCCCCTGGGTGGGGGCGTAGCGGAAGGCCGTGAAGGTGTTCTTCGACACGAACTCGATGAACTCGGCTAGCGCGCTTGCGTCCGGCGGTAGGCCGGGCTGCCCCGCCGTGAAGTCTATGACCCTCCTCCCGCTCCTCCTCAGCTGGTCTGCGAGCGCTACGAGAACCCTGTGAGGCGAGGTCTTGATCGCCCTGCTCCTACGCGAGACGCCCGTCATCAGACCACCCACGTGTTAGAATTGTTTTTGGATAATAAAATAAACCTGATAATCGAGGGGTACGCCGCTCACCGGACCGGCCTGACCCAGGAGCCCACCGGCTTTCCCTCCACGACTCCGTCTCTAGCCACCACTACCCCCTTCAGTATCGTGTACTTCACCCTCCCCTTGAGCCTCCAGCCTATGTAGGGGGACAGCTTGTGCTTGTAGTACAAGTCCTCCTCCCTGACCACGTACTCCTCTCTCGGGTCTACGACGACGAGGTCCCCGGAGCTACCGGGTGCTATCTCGCCCTTCCACGGCCAGAGCTTGAACAGCTTGGCGGGGTTCCTCGCCATTAGTAGGGGTATCCTCCTCACGTCGATGAAGCCCCTGAGCGCCAGGTCGAGCATGAGCGGGAGCAGCGTCTGGACACCGGGCATACCCGAGGCCGCCGACCATATGTCCCCGCTCTTCTCCTCGGGAGCGTGGGGCGCGTGGTCGCTGCCAACGGTGTCGATCAGCCCGCTGTTCACCCCGCGGAGCAGGGCCTCGGCGTGGTCCCTCCCCCTTATAGGCGGGTTCACCTTGATTAGGGGGCCGTACTTCTCGTAGTCGTCCGCCGACAGGACCAGGTAGTGCGGGCAGGTCTCGGCGTACATGGAGACGCCCCTCCTCTTGAACTCCTCGACGGCCTCGAGCGCCTGCTTCGACGAGACGTGGACTATCAGAGACCTGCCCCCGGCGTGCTCCTGTATCGACCCTATCGTTCTAATGGCGTGGGCCTCCGCCAGAGGCGGCCTCGCCAAGTCGTGGAGGGAGGGCTTAGACCCCTGCGCCCTGTACCTCGCCGTGAAGTACTCGACCAGCTCGTGCGTCTCGGCGTGGAAGGCGACCGTGAACCCGTACTTCTCCGAGGACTCCATCACCTCCACGAGGCTCCCCAGCCTGGGCGGCGGTATGTTGCCGGTCGTGGGGCCTAGGAAGACCTTGAACCCCACGACGCCCGCGTCGAGCATCTCCCTTATCCTGCCCACGCTCCCGTCGTGGAGGACCCCGTAGAGGGCGAAGTCGACGTAGGCCCTCCCCTGTAGCAGCCTGGCCTTCTCGGCAACCCTCTCGGCGGAGTCCACGGGTGGGAGCGTGTTGGGCATCTCGACGACCGTCGTCACGCCGCCCGCCGCAGCCGCCTTGGTACCGTGCTCGAAGTCGTCCTTGTGGGTCAAGCCCGGCTCGCGCATGTGGACGTGCTCGTCTACCACGCCCGGGAGGACGAGCATCCCGCCGGCCTCTATGACCTCGAAGCCGGGAGGCGCATTCAGCCCTCTACCGACCTCCTTGATCACCCCGTTCTCCACGAGGACGTCCGCCTGGTACACGTACTCGGGTGTTACGACTAGCCCCCCTCTCACGAGAACGTTCATGTCCCCCACTTCAATAACGACATATATCCTATCACGAAGATATAACTAATCGAGTGGAGACAATGAGCGAGCACGTATTTATAGGAAGGCGCGCTCCTAGACACGACGCCCTCCCGAAGGTGACGGGAGCCCTCAAGTTCGCCAACGACCTCGAGGCCCCGGGGATGCTAATAGGCAGGATATACAGGAGCCCCTACGCGTTCGCGGACATTGCTAGGGTAGACGTGTCCGAGGCCGAGAGACTCGGGGCGGTCGTTATCACCCCCGACGAGGTGCCGCGCAAGCTCTTCAACCCCAGGCTGGTGAGCGTCGACGAGGTCACTTATAAGGACCACCTCATACTGACCAAGAGGCCGCGCTACATAGGCGAGCCGATAGCCGCGGTCGCGGCCCCGAGCGAGGAGCTCGCGCAGCGGGCCCTCGAGTCGATCAGGATAGAGGTGGAGAGGGTCTACAAGCCGGTACTAGACCCCTTCGAGGCCATGAGCCCGTCCGCCCCCCTCATACACGAGGAGATCATGAAGGGCGACCAGGTGCTCAAGGTCGAGAGGAACGTAGCCGCCAGGCTCTCGTACACGGAGGGGGACGTCGACAAGGCGTTTAGAGAGGCCAGCGTCGTGGTCGAGAGGAGCTTCAGGAGCGGTAAGAGGTACCACATGCAGCTGGAGCCCAAGGCGGTCCTATGCGTACCGGAGCCGGGCGGTAAGCTGACAATATACGCGACTACGCAGACAATACACAACACCAGGATCTTGATCAGCCAGCTCTTCGACATACCAGAGAGCAAGATCACAGTAGTCAAAGTCCCCATAGGAGGGTCCTTCGGGTCCAGCATCCAGGTCAACTACCTGGTCCCGATCGCGGTGGCGCTGTGCCTCAAGGCCCGTAGGCCCGTGAAGATCGCTTACACTAGAGAAGAGGACATGCTAGACCACTCCAACTACGTCTTCCACATGAGGCTCAAGGTGGGCGCGAAGAGGGACGGCGAGATAATTGCGGGGGAGTTCCACAACATACTCGACATCGGGGCCCACCAGATCCAGGCCTACCCGCTGCTCGGCACCTCGCTGGGCTGGTTCGTCTCCATGTACAAGTGGAAGAACATAAGGTACGAGGGCGTGGCGGTCTACACCAACAAAGTACCCAGCTGCGCCCTGAGGGGCTACGGGGCCCCCGAGGTCCAGTGGGCTGTGGAGACGGTGATCGACGAGCTGGCGGAGGAGCTGGGC
>ERZ1669248.981-NODE-981-length-11514-cov-4.783838_pt1 | contig 11514 bp, 9 predicted proteins | sample MGYA00579296_ERZ1669248 | MGnify/ENA primary metagenome ERZ1669248 (study PRJEB41166, sample SAMN08046057) | hot springs metagenome | biome: hot spring; feature: neutral hot spring; material: thermophilic sediment; isolation source: thermophilic sediment from...
GCATGATAACAATCATGGCTTATTATACCATAAAGATTGTCCTCTAAAGTTCCGTATTCGCCTAAACTTTTGTCCAGATCTTCATCGGTTTTGCCCTTTAAAATTTCTATAAGCTTATTATGAACTTCTTCCAATTTTTTAACAGTGTTTTTCCAAGCCTCCTCCGAGGTATCATCAGGGGTTTTAAAATCATCCTCAGATGGAATTTCCTTACCTTCTAAGATGTTTATTAAATACTCTTTCCCAAAGATTAAATGATTCACAATTTCCCAAATGCTGTGTATATTTTCTAATACATCCATAACCGAATGAGACCAAAGACCCGCATCCCTCTTAAAGGCATCATTCATATACTTTATGATCCTCTCAATTCTCGTAGCCATTTTTCAAACCTTCCTTTGGAGTTTTATACACAAAATCCTTTGTTAATAGTTTAGCATGTATGGCTTAGTAATTGTTTTAAAATTTTATTTTTTGTAAAATATTAAATCATGAAGAGGGAAATATTTCTTTTAAAGCTCTTCTTTTTTATATATTTTTCTGCATGGGTATTTATTTTCTCCTTTATCCCTGTGTATTTGAGAGAAGTTAAAAATTTTTCCATAGGAATGATTGGAGTTTTATCTGCTATTTCTTCTCTTTCGGGTGCCCTTTTTCAAGTTTATATAGGATATCTTTCTGATAAATTTGGTAAAAGAAAGCCTTTTATTCTCATAGGTTTTATTGTACTTATATTGATATATACTTTTATCTTTCCATCTTTAAAAAATTTTTGGTCCTTTCTAATAGTCTATTTTATTGTAGGAATATTTACAAGCACTATCACTACTATGGCGAATGTCCTTGTTATGGATTACGCAGTGTCAGAGAGAACAGGCTCTCATTATGCCTCCATAAGGATATGGGGAAGTATAGGATTTCTTCTGGTTATGCTTGCAACAGGATTTTATCCAAAATTGGTGGAACCTAAGGTAATGTTTTTGATGATTGGCTTAATATACCTATTGGGATTTATTTTAAGTATTGTAATAAAAGAGTCTCCTGTTAAGACTGGCATCTCTAAAGTGGATTTTAGAAGTGTAAAAAAAATAATATTAAAGCCTGAAGTAAGGAACTTTTTAATCTTTTATGTGATTTATTTTATTGCTCTCTTGGGAGCATCCTCCAATGTTAACCTGTTAATAAGATCCTTGGGTGGAGAAAGTAAGCATATAAGTTTTGCTTATTCTGCAAGTTCTTTTTCAGAGATCCCCTTTATGCTTATTTGGGGTTATCTGTCAGACAAGTTGGGAAGAAAACCCATACTTATATTCACTTCTATTGCTCTTCCTATAAGAATTTTTCTATATACTTTAACTAACAATCCATGGCATATCATTCTTATTCAATTTATGCATTCCTTAACTTTTGCAGTAATAGGGACCATACCTATTGTTTATATGAATGATCTGGTGCCTCCTGAGGAAAGAGCAACAGCTCAAGGACTATTAGGCATGGCTATGGCACTTTCATCTACTTTAGGTCCTGCTATTTCAGGATTTGTAGCTGATCTTTTTGGACTTCCTGGAATGTATCGCTTTTTAACCTTTGTATCTCTAATCTCTACAGTACTTGCTATAACTTCTTTAAAGGAGTCAAAAAATAGGGTGTCCTCTTAAATCTAAGGACACCCTACCAAGATTTTTCTTTTTTTACTTTTCTACTTTGTTAATTTCTTATGGCAGAACCACCAGTCAAAGCATTCAATTTCACCTTTCTTAGCTGCTTCAAGTCTTGCTTTAACAGTCTCCACATCACCTGCAGGAGGAATAATTACATGATCCTTTCCTACTACTTCACTGTCGGGCCATTGAGCTGGAGTTGCTACTCCATATTTATCGGTAACTTGTAGTGCCTCTACAGCTCTCAAAATCTCGTCAATATTTCTTCCTACCTCTTGTGGATAGTAGAGGATAAGCCTTACTATGCCCTTGTCATCTACCACAAATACTGCTCTTACTGTGTTGGTTCCTTTTCCAGGGTGAATTAATCCGAGCTTTTCTGCTACCTTTCCTGTATCATCAGCAATAATTGGAAATTCAATTTCTACTCCTAATTTTTCCTTAATCCATTCTACCCACTTAATATGGCTAAATACTTGGTCAATACTAAGCCCAATAAGCTCGGTATTTAGAGCTCTAAACTTATCATATCTCTTTTGAAAGGCTACAAATTCAGTGGTACATACAGGTGTAAAGTCTGCAGGATGGCTAAAAAGTACGAACCATTTTCCTTTGTAGTCATTAGGAAGAACTTTCTCACCATGGGTAGTTTTAACTTTCATCTCTGGAAAAGGCTCTCCTAAAAGGGGAATTCCTTTTCTCTCTAAATTTTCCATTTTTATCCACCTCCTAATAAAAATTATTATTATTTAGAATTATTATTATTTTCAAGTATATATTACCATAAATGAAAAATTTTTGCAAGAGGAGATTATAAGAAAGGCTTCTAAAAACATAGGGTTTAGTTACTAATAAAAATTAATTATACTAAAGTACGTTGAATGTCTCAATGATATTTATTTCTTTAAGAACCTATATTTTTATGGTATATTATGATGTAAGGTAATGAGAAGAAAAAATTTATTAGAGATTTTGAGGGAATGTTTTTGAGGAGAAGAAATTTATTTAAGATACCACGTTCAACAATATTTAGGATATTTGTAGATTTTGCATTTTTTATTCTATCTATTTATTTTTCCTTTTTGTTAAGGTTTGAATTTATACCTCCTTCTAATTATATTAAAATACTACCTCTTGTTATATTTAGAGAATTTCTTATTTTCTTTATTATTTATTTCTTTGCTTTTAAGCTCTATCGCACTTTATGGGAATATTTTAGCCTTGAAGCCCTGAAAGAGTTGACCCTTGCGATTACACTTGAAAAAATAATATTTTATTTATCTTATTTAATTTTTCCAATTCAAGGACTTCCAAGATCAATAATTCTCATCTCTTACTTTACGTCTCTTTTACTTTTATTCTCAGTAAGGGCTTTTACTCGCTGGGTTTACGAGAGTAAAAAGAGTATAGATAAAGTTAATTATGCTCAAAAAAAGAGAGTAGTTATTATTGGAGCTGGTGATGCTGGAGAAAAGATATTAAGAGAGATAAAGACACATAAAAACCTAAATTATGATGTGGTAGGATTTTTGGATGATGATCCTAAAAAAATTGGAAAAACAATTCATGGAATTAAAATATTAGGACCTATATCTTCTTTGCACAAAGTTGTTAGGGGGAATGGAGTTCAGGAAATTCTTGTTGCAATTCCTTCTGCACCTCCTTCGCTTTTGAAAAATATTTTGAGTATGGCTTCTAAGTTGAAACTTCCTGTAAAAACCCTTCCTGGAATATGGGAGCTTATAGATGGGAAAGTGACCATAAGTAAAATTAGGGACGTAAAGATAGAAGATCTTCTTGAAAGGGACGTTATAGATTTGGATTCTGAAAAAATAGGTGAATACTTAAGAGGAAAAAAAGTACTTGTTACTGGAGCTGGAGGATCTATTGGGGCGGAAATTTGTAGGCAGGTTGCAAGATATGGACCACAAAAACTTATTCTTCTGGGAAGAGGAGAAAATAGCATATTTAATATTGAATTAGAACTTAAGAATACTTACCCTAATTTAAATATCTGCTCTTATATTGCAGATATAAAGGATAGAGATAGGATATTTTACATATTTTCCATGGAAAAACCTGAGATAGTCTTTCACTCTGCTGCCCATAAACATGTGCCTTTAATGGAGGAAAATCCTGACGAAGCGGTGTTTAACAATGTTTTTGGTACCATTAATGTAATGGATGCTTCAAAAGAATATGGAGTAAAAAAATTCATCTTTATTTCTACCGATAAAGCAGTGTATCCAGCAAATATAATGGGTGCGACAAAAAGAGTTGGAGAAATGTTAGTAAGGTATTATAATTCTCACTCTCAAACGGAGTATATAGCAGTAAGATTTGGAAATGTCTTAGGAAGTAGGGGAAGCGTCCTTGAAGTATTTAAAAAACAGATTGAAATGGGCGGTCCTATCACTATAACCCATAAGGATATGGAAAGATATTTCATGACAATACCCGAGGCGGTAGGACTTGTGCTTCAGGCAGGGGCTATTGGGAAATCGGGTGATCTTTTTGTTCTTGATATGGGAAAGCCAGTTAAAATTATAGATCTTGCAAAAAACTTTATAGAGCTTTCTGGATATTCGGTGGAAGATATAGAGATAAAGATTATAGGTCTTCGCCCTGGAGAAAAGTTAAAGGAGGAACTTTGGGAGGAAGAGGAAAAGGTTCTAAAAACCTCGCATCCTAAAATATATAAAATAATTTCTAACAATGATCTTGATAAAAATAGTTTTGAAGCATTACTGAGAGAGCTAAAGCTTTCTGCTGAAAAAAGGGATAAAAATGAGATTGAAAAAGTGCTTAAAAAGTTAATTCCTACTTATAAAAAAGCTCAAGAAAATGCAAAAGGGAAAGAACAATGGGAAGCTTTAAAGTAATTTCCATAGTAGGAGCCCGCCCTCAATTTATAAAACTTGCTCCTTTTTCAATTGAGCTTAGAAAAAGCGGAATAAAGGAAGTTATTCTTCACACAGGTCAGCATTACGATGAAAACATGAGTGATCTCTTCTTTAAAGAATTGGAAATTCCAGAGCCAGATTATAACCTTGGGATAGGTTCAAGCTCCCATGGTGAGCAAACAGGAAGGATGCTTATAGGAATAGAAGAAGTCTTAATAAAAGAAAAACCTGATGTAGTAATAGTATATGGAGATACAAACTCTACTTTAGCTGGAGCTTTGGCAAGTTCTAAACTTCACATTCCTTTAGCCCATGTAGAAGCGGGACTTAGAAGTTTTAATAAGAAGATGCCTGAGGAGATAAATAGAATTGTAGCAGATCACCTTTCGGATATTCTTTTTGCACCTACAGAAACTGCAGTGGAGAATCTTAAAAGAGAAGGTATAGAAAAAGGCGTATACTTAGTAGGGGATATAATGTTTGATGCTCTTATGCATTTTTCTAAATTAGCAAAAGAAAAAAGTAAAATTTTAGAGAAGCTTTCTCTTTATCCTAAAGGTTATTACTTAGTTACAATTCATAGAGCTGAGAATACTGATAATCCTGAAAGATTAAAAAGTATTTTTTCAGCCCTCCAAGAATTAGATAAAGAAGTGATCTTTCCTATTCATCCCAGGACAAAAAATAAAGTAAAAGAATTTGGTTTAGAAGATTATTTAAAGAGCAGAATTAGAATAATAGATCCAGTTGGATACCTTGATATGATACAGCTTGAGAAAAATGCGTATGCAATTTTGACAGATTCTGGAGGGGTCCAAAAAGAAGCTTTTTGGCTTAAGGTTCCATGTATTACCTTAAGGGAAGAAACAGAATGGGTAGAAATAGTGAAGCTTAAATGGAATAGATTAGTTGGTGCAAATAAAGAAAAGATATTAGAAGCTGTAAGAAATATAAAAGAGGGGGAAGATGTAAATTTTGAAGAAAATTACTCGGCACCTAAAATGAGAGAAATTTTAGTAAGAGAATTGGAAAAGAGAGGAGGAGAGTTTAAGTGAGTTTTAAGAAGATCTCTATTGTGGGACTTGGATATGTAGGACTTCCTTTAGCCTTAGAGTTTGCAAAGGCTGGATTAATAGTACACGGCATTGAGCAAAATCCTAAAAAAGTCGAGATGGTTAATAAAGGAATTTCATATATTGACGATGTAAAAAATGATGAACTTTTAGAAGTTGTAAATAAAGGAAATCTTAAAGCTTTTATAGATTTTGAGCCAGTAAAAGATTCTGATGCTGTAATTATTTGTGTACCTACACCTTTAGGTCCTCATAAAGAACCTGATATTTCCTATATTATAAATGTTACCACTGAGATTTCTAAATATTTAAAAAAAGGACAATTAGTAGTATTGGAGAGTACCACTTATCCCGGAACCACCGAAGAAGTTTTAGTTCCTATATTGGAAAAAAGTGGGCTGAAAGCGGGTGAAGACTTTTATGTGGCTTTTTCTCCCGAAAGGGTGGATCCTGGAAATAAAAATTTCACTACTAAGGATATTCCAAAAGTTGTAGGAGGAATAAATGAAGTTTCCACAGAAAAGGCGATGAAACTTTACTCCATAATTATCCCCAAGATCCATAAGGTATCTTCTCCAAGGGTTGCTGAAATGGAAAAACTTCTTGAGAATATCTTTCGCCTCGTAAATATATCTTTCATAAACGAACTGGCGATCCTTTGTAGAAAGATGAATATTGATATTTGGGAAGTAATATCTGCAGCTTCCACAAAACCCTACGGATTTATGCCCTTCTATCCTGGGCCAGGGCTTGGAGGACATTGTATACCCATCGATCCTTTTTATCTTTCCTGGAAGGCTAAGGAGTACGATTTTGATGTAAGATTCATAGAGCTTGCGGGAGAGATAAATGATAATATGCCAAGGTATGTGGTCCAATTGGTAATGGAGGCATTGAATAATCATAGAAAGCCGGTAAATGGATCTAAAATACTTATAATTGGTGTTGCCTATAAACCCAATATAGCAGATCCCAGGGAATCACCCGCTCTAAAAATTATTCCTTTACTTGAAGATCTTGGAGGAGAAGTTGAATTTTATGATCCCTATGTATCAGAGATCAAGATTGAGAATAGCAAAACAAAAGAAGTTAAATATATGAAATCCTGTGTGTTAGATGAAGGTAAAGTTAAAAATGCTGATTGTGTTCTTATTGTAACTGACCATGATAACATTGATTATGAGATGATATACAAGAATGCAAAATTAATAGTAGATACAAGGAATGCTTTGAGAAAAAGAGGAATTAGTATAGATGAAAGGGTAATTTTGTTATGAATAAATAATTGAGGGAGGAGAAAAATGGATAAATTTATTGGACTCATAGGGCTTGGATATTGGGGAAAGAATATATTGAGAAATTTATATGAGCTTAATGTTCTTCGTTCTGCGTGTGATTTTGATAAGAGGGTTATTGAAGAAAGAAGAAAAGATTTCCCAGATGTAAATTATACTCAGAAAATAGAAGATATTTTGCAAGATCAAGAGATAACTGCTGTAGCCATAGCAACCCCTGCAGTTACCCATTATGATTTAGCTAAAAGGGCTCTTCTTTCAGGCAAGGATGTCTTTGTGGAAAAACCTATGACAGTCTCACTAAAAGAAGGAGAGGATTTGGTTAAGTTGGCGGAGGAAAGAGGAAAAATTCTTATGGTGGGACACATTTTAAAATATCATCCTGCAGTAGTAAAAATGGAAGAAATGGTAAAGAGAGGTGATTTGGGAGACATAATGTATATCTACTCCCACAGATTAAATGTGGGAAAGGTAAGGACCGATGAAAATGCATGGTGGAGCCTTGCTCCTCATGATATATCCTTAATTTTAGAACTTACAGGAGGGATGCCTGTTAAAGTATATTCTCAAGGATTTGGATTTATTACAAAGGGAATTGAAGATGGAGTACTTGCGGCCTTGGAGTTTGAAAGTGGCATCAAGGCGCACATCTTTGTAAGCTGGTGGCATCCTTTTAAGGAGCAAAAATTAGTAGTAATTGGTAAAAAGGGTATGATAGTTTTTGATGATACCACGAAAGAAAAATTATTCTTATATCCTCATAAAGTGGAATATAATAATGGTTTTCCTATGGCTAAAAAAGAAGAAATGCAAATTATTCCTGTGGAAAATGAAGAACCTTTAAAATTAGAGCTTCTCCATTTTATAGAATGTGTAAAAGAAAGGAAAAGACCAAAAACCGATGGATATGAAGGATTAAGAGTCCTGAAAATACTTGAGCAAGTAATGGGCTAAAGGAGGATTATAAATATGTCTAAAGATCTTCATTATTTTGTTCATGAGAGCTCTTATGTAGATGAAGGTGTAGAAATAGGGGAGGGTACAAAGATTTGGCATTTTTGTCATATATTAAGAGGTAGTAAAATAGGGAAAAATTGTGTTCTTGGACAAAATGTCATGGTAGGACCAAATGTAAAAATAGGAAATAATGTAAAAATACAAAACAATGTAAGTGTATACGAAGGAGTAGAGATAGAGGATGATGTATTTTGTGGACCATCTTGTGTATTTACCAATGTCATAAATCCGAGGGCATTTATAGAAAGAAAGAATGAATTTAAAAAGACCAAAGTTAAAAAAGGTGCTACCATAGGTGCAAATGCCACAATAGTTTGTGGAGTAACCATTGGAGAATATGCTTTTGTAGGAGCAGGAGCAGTGGTGACTAAGGATGTCCCTCCTTATGCCCTTGTGGTAGGAGTTCCCGCAAGACAGATTGGTTGGGTATGTAAGTGCGGAGTAAGATTAGAATTTGATGATAATGGAAAGGCAGTTTGTAAAGCCTGTGGAGAAAAGTATAGATTAGAAGATGGGAGAGTAGTAAGTGATGGATGATGAAAGATAATGTAAGATTGTAATAGAATAGTCTAAATATTGAGGTTTTCACATTTGAGGAGCTTGAGAAAAATTTATAGTAGGATATCTTGATATGATAAATTTAGAAAAGAATGCAGAGGTAATCTTAATAGATTCAGGAGGTATCTGAAAAGAAGTCTTCTTGGATAAAAGTTCCTTGTAGTACTTTAAGGGATAAGGCAGAACGGGTGGAGACAGTAAAGTTTGAGTGGAATAGAGTTGTAGGAGCGGATTGTGATAGAATAATATCTGTAGTGGTTTCTATAAGACTAAGGATAGAGGTAGATTTTAAAAGATGAATATCCAGTGGAGAAGATGGCGAAGATGTTAGTAAAGGAGCTACAAAAATATTAAATGATGGGAGGAAGTATAAATGCTTTCGCAAGAGTCACATACACTTTAGTTAATTGAAGAAGCTTTAAAAAAAGTTCAGGAATTTAATTATAAATCATATACAAGTGAACTTTATCAACTGTCTTAAAGTATGAGAAATAAATGGGTAAGGGAATATAAATATATAATTAACCAGATTTTGGAAAAATTTGGCTTACATAAAGAAAGAGGATCAATATGTTTAGAGTGTTGGTGACAAGTGGAAGTTATAAACATTCGATTGCTATTCAGAAATATCTCAAAATTTCTATACCTGATATTTATCTAATTGTTCAAGATGATTCAAAGTTGAATTTCTCTAGGCTATACGGTTATGCTAATGTTATTAAAAGATGTTCATTGGAGGAAGCTTTACTTGCTAACGATTTTGACATGGTAATTCCAGTAGGTGCTAAAGATATTCTACCTACTTTGAAATATGTCAGAGAGAAGGCAATTTTGCCCTCTGAAGAAAGTATTAGAGTATGTTTCAATAAATATCAAACTATACAATTGGCTAAAACTTGTGGCGTACCTGTTCCGTTCTCTATACATCTTAAGTCATTGAAAGAAATTGAGAAGGTAAAGGGAATAGTGAAATTTCCTTGCGTAATAAAACCATCTTCTGAACTTGAGGCAAAGTTTGTTTTTTATGCTAATAATCAAAAAGAATTAAATTATTATTTAAATCAGTCATTTAAGATACTTGGAGAGAATTCTCAGCATGGTGTTATTCTTCAAGAATATATTTCTGGAATGGGGGTTGGTTTTTTTGCTTTATATAAGAAAGGAAATCCTGTAAGAATTTTTATGCACCAACGTCTGAGAGAATGGCCAATTTCAGGGGGAGCAAGTACTGCTGCGAAAGCATTTTATAGTGATAAGTTAAAAAACTATGGTTTAACTTTGCTTAATACTTTAAATTGGAATGGTGTAGCCATGGTTGAGTTTAAATATAAATATGATGAGGAAGAATTTTATTTAATGGAAGTAAATCCTAAATTCTGGGGATCTTTAGAGTTGGCATTACGTGCAGGAGTTAATTTCCCTGCTGATTTGGTTAGAATTTTTAGAGGGGAGTCTTTAAGCTATTCAGAGAATTATAACATTAATCAACATTTTTATTGGCCTTTAGATGGTGACATCTTGAATCTTGTGAAAACGAAAAGATTATATCTTATTAGAGAGTATTTTAACCCCAATGTATCAACCTGTTGAGGTGAGTCAATATTAGCAGATATTTTAAAAGTATTAATACTTTTAAAGGACCTAATCTTGAAATAATGAAAGCGATATGTCATATTCATACAAAATATTCATTTGATGGTATGATGTCTCCTTCAAAGATCGTAGAATATGCTAAAAGGAGAGGAATAAATATTCTCTTAATCTGTGACCATGATAGCTTTGAAGGAGCAAGACAAGCTCTGGATTATGCTTACAGTAAAGAAATAGATATATATATTCCTTTCTCTGCTGAAATCAAAACTGAATATGGTGATATAATTGTTGTTTTAAATGATTTTGACGAGAACTTAAATATTTCAGAGTTGAAGAAATTTGAGACCCTTATTCATGTTGTAAAAAATAAGGGTGGAGTAATTATATTGCCTCATCCATATTGCCAGCATAGAGATATAGAACGAATTGCTATGAAAGTAGACTGCATAGAGGTTTTTAACTCTCGCTGTAGCGAGCAACAAAATCAAAAAGCTCTAAATCTTTGTATGCAACTTAATAAGGTACCTATTTATGGGGCTGATGCGCATCTTTTTTCTGAGTTAGATAATGTAATAGTTTCTTATTCAAATTTTGATAGAAATTTCCCATTCTTATCTTCCTCAGTATTGTTGGCTGGAAGGCAAACTCAAAATTATAAGATTCGTATTTCAAATCTTATTAAAGCAGTTAGAAAACGAAACTTTTATGAGATTGTAAATTTAACCCTTTCTATGATTAAATGGTTATTGATAGAGGAAATTTTTGCAAATAGAAGAAAGAATATAGGGAGGAAGTAATGAGCACTCTAATTGTTAGTATTCCAGAAAATTTCTATTTACAAGAGTTCAACTATATTATAAAAGTGCTCTTGATAGATTTTCTTGGTTTGGATTATACACTTGAAATGTATGATGGTGATAAAGTAAAGATTAGACTCAAAGGGGACGAATCAGATAAGGCCCTGATTATTGAAAATATATTATTTAATACACCCACCGAAGAATGGCTGAAAGAATCATCCTTGCCACTATCTCCTCTTCCTCGATGGAATATATTAGATGATTTACCAGAAGTTAGATTATGCAAGAAAGATTTACCTATAATTTATGGAAGATTGTTATCTAATGGAAGATATTTTGATCAGGGGAAAAATTTTATACATTTAGGTGTTGATATCTTTGGTTCTTGTTTCTTTATGCTAACAAGATATGAAGAAATAATAGTTTCGGAAAGAGATGAGCATGAAAGATTTCCAGCAAAAGCCTCATTAGCTTATCGAGAGGGATTTCTTTCTCGTCCTATAGTAAATGAGTATGTTGAAATCTTATGGGCTTTGCTAAAACGGCTTTGGCCAGGTTTGGAAAGAAAGCAACATAGTTATAAAGTTTTATTAACACATGATGTTGATCATCCT
>ERZ1669248.983-NODE-983-length-11472-cov-58.714548_pt1 | contig 11472 bp, 13 predicted proteins | sample MGYA00579296_ERZ1669248 | MGnify/ENA primary metagenome ERZ1669248 (study PRJEB41166, sample SAMN08046057) | hot springs metagenome | biome: hot spring; feature: neutral hot spring; material: thermophilic sediment; isolation source: thermophilic sediment from...
TAAATTATTTGAGAACTCTAAAATCCGTGAATTCACAGAAATTGAAAGGGTAGGGCAATACACCTATTTTCGTTTGATAAAGCCTCTTATTACCGAAAGGGAGTGCCTTAAATGTCATGAGAAACAGGGCTACCGCGAGGGTCAAATAAGAGGCGCTATAAGTATCTTCATACCCCTTGATTACATCCTGATTAAACTCTCCTACTATAAAAAATTTACTTTAATGAGCTTTGTAATTCTTTTGATTGTTTTAAATTTCACTATTCTTTTTCTTTCAAATCGTTTTATTTTTAGACCCTTTTACTGCATAGTGTCGCTTCTTAAAATTTTAAGAAATCTCTATGGAAAACCGCTAAAAGAAGAAAAACTCTCTCCAATAAAAGTTAGTAATGAATGGGAGCTTTTATTAGATAGTATCAACAAGTTTATAAAGGAAATAAATTATTATCAAGAAAAAATGGAAGAGAAGATCAAAGAAGTTACTAAGGATCTTGAAGAGAAAAACAGAGCTCTCCAGAATCTCCTTGAAAAAAGGAAATTTCTTATAACCAATATGGCACACAAATTAAAAACTCCCTTAACCTCTGTTAAGGGAAGCATTGAGTATATTAAAAGAATGCTTGAAGCAGATGCAGAGATTGAAAAAACGGAAAGATATTACAAAGTGCAGGATTTTCTTGAAATTTCCCAAAAAAATATTAATCGTTTAATATAGCTCTTTAATGCCCTTGTTGACCTTGAGAAGGCAGAAGCTAATCTTTTAGAATTAGAAATTTCCTTAATTAATTTAAAAGAGATGATAGAAGAGGTAATTGCACAGTTACAAGGGCTTTCTACAGAAAAAAATTAAAGTTCCAGATAAATATTAGAGAGGATTTGAATGTTTATGCAGACAAGGAAAAACTTTTAATAGTTTTAAGTAATTTAATAATTAATGCTATAAAGTATTCTCCTGAGGCTGGGACTATTACTATTTCTGCCTATGAAAAGGAGAATAAAATAAGAGTTGAAGTGGAAGATGAAGGGAAAGGTTTAAGTCAAGAGGATTTAGATAAAATTTTTGAAAGATTTTACAAAAAAGAATCTGGGGGATTTGGGCTTGGTTTGGTTATTGCAAAGGCCTATGTGGAAATCCATATGGGTCATATAGGAGCAGAGACTCGAGAAAAGGGAGCTCTCTTTTATTTTGAAATTCCCCAAAATATAAGTATGCCTAAGAATTATGAAAAAGAAAATTTTAGTATTAGATGATGATCCTGACATATTAAAGATACTTTCTGCCTTTTTGGAACTTGAGGCTTTTCAAGTTTTAACAGCCCAGTCTGTCCAAGAAGCCAAAAAAGTTTTTTCAAAGAGAGCTTCCAGATTTAATTATTCTTGACATTATGCTTCCTGATGAAAGTGGGCTTAATTGGTTAAAGGAATTAAAAAAGATATTTTCTTTAACTCCTGGGTTATTACTTACAGCCAAAAGTTTAGTGTCTGACAAAGTGATAGGTTTTGAACTTGGGGCGGATGATTATCTTGCCAAGCCCTTTTAACCCCTTGAACTCGTTGCAAGATGTAAAGCCCTTTTGAGGAAAAAGGAAGTCTATACTAAAAAAGAAGCAACTTTGTTAAGAATAAAGGATCTTGAGATAGACTTTGAAAAAAAGAATAACTAAAAAAGGTAAAGAGATTCTCTTAACTCCTAAAGAATGGGCTATTTTGTCTCTCCTTGCCTCAAAGCCTGGAAAGGTTTTCTCAAGAGAAGAAATTAAAGAAGTGCTTTGGAAGGATAAAGAGATTTATAATTGGAGTAGAGTACTTGATGTTCATATTAAGCACTTAAGGGATAAAATAGAAGATGACCCTTCTTCTCCGGAATACATAATCACTGTCTACGGTCAGGGCTATAAGTTTAGAGAAATATAAGAAAAATTTCTAATTCCTCTTTCCATTTTCTATTTAAACTCCTGCTTGATTATTAAATTTAAGCACCTTTTCAGTAAATAATCCTATAAACTGACCTTCTTCTCTTAAGACAGATTCATAGGATAGGGAAGACTATATCCTTTATTGATCCCACTAAAGAGTTTGTGTCAACCCCAAGCGCTGTTTTAAATTTTAAATCTTAAAGAGTTCTTCATTAAGCTTTTTTTAAATAAAAATAGAAAAATTCCGGCAAAAATCATAGTTTCTTTGAGTTATGGATTTTAAGAGCTTTAAAGTTTCGGCATAAAGGCATGATATAAAGGTTTAAAGCCATTTAAGTTTACTTTTTATAAGATTTTTACCTTTCGAATCTTTATTTTGAGAAGTATTTCCCCTTTAAGGTCATTTTAATTTTCAAAATATTTGGAAAAGGGCTGAAATTTTGAAAGCGAAGAATTAGGAAAGATCGTCGTCAAAATAAGAAAAATGAGGAAAAATCTCAAGTTTTAAACTAAGTATGAAGTAAATATTCAGAGAAAGAGAAGGAGATCTTTAAGCCCTAACATATTTATAATTTTCTTCTTGCCATTCAACGAGGGCTACAATTCCAGCAGGGACAGTTTTACCCCCATGAGGCACTTTTTCCTTAGGTATATTAAAGCCTTTTAAGGCGTTTTCACAGAAATAGACCTCAATTCCATAAGAGAGAACCTCTTTAAAAAGCTCTTCATAAGGAGAAAAGTTATTTAATACCGTAATGCCTTCAAAATTGACAAGAATTCTCACTTTATATGGTCTTTGTCCCATGGCCAAGGCAAAATTTTTGGCAACCTTAAGAGCGGCTTCAAATCTGTTAGAAGCAGGAACATGCAAAAGAAGTTTTAGTTTATCCATTTTTACATCTCCTCAAATTCCTCTTTTAAACTTCTGGATAATAGCCTTTGTAGAGAATTTTTTGGATTCTCCCCTTGATAAATAATATTATATACCTCTTCACAGATAGGTAAAGATACACAAAGTTTTTCAGCCAAATCTTTTATTACAGAAACAGTTTTCACTCCCTCAGCAACCTGTTTTACCTCTCTTAAAACTTCAGAAAGAGCTTTTCCTTCTCCAAGTTTCAGGCCTACTTGATAATTTCTTGAAAGAGCTCCTGTGCAGGTTAAAACAAGATCTCCAAGGCCAGCAAGACCATAAAAGGTTTCTAATTTACCTCCCAGCCTTGTTCCAAGTTTTATAATTTCAATTAATCCCCTAGTTATAAGACTTGCTCTGGCATTAAGGCCAAGTTTTAAGCCATCACATATTCCAGAGGCTATAGCAATCACATTTTTAAGAGCACCAGCTAGCTCAACTCCAACTGGATCATAACTACGATACACTCTGAAATATTTCCAGGCAAGTATCTCTTGAACCTTTGCTGTCTCCTTTCTTTCAGGCCCAGCAACCACAACTGCTGTAGGAAGACCTTTCGCCACCTCAAGGGCAAAAGAGGGACCGCCAAGAACAAAATAAAGCTTATTCTCTCCAAGTGCATCTTTAAGAATAGTAAGAGGAGTCTTTCCAGTTTCTATATCTATTCCTTTAATACCTGAGAGGTGAAGCTGAACATTTTTTAAATAGGGTTTTAAATTTTTTAAATTCTTTTCTAAGGTATGAGAAGGGATAGCCCAGATAACAAGTTCAGCCCTGTATAGAGCCTCTTCTGGGTCAAAAATAGCTCTTATATTTTCAGGAAGACTTATACCAGGAAGATAATAGGGATTCTCCTTGAGGGAATTTATAGTCTCAACTACTTCCTTTCTTCTTGCCAAGAGATTAATTTCAAAACCCTTTTCAGCAAGAAGTTTTCCAAGAGCTGTTCCCCAAGATCCAGCTCCCACTATCGTTATTTTAAGCATACCTAAATTTTAAAGGCAAAAAGGGTATTTACAAGTTATTATTTGAACAAACTATGATTTGAAAAGTTTTAAAAGAGATTGTTCCTTGACTTTCTAAAACCTGTTTGGGCCAAAAAGCTCTCCCCAAATAGGAGCATAGAGCCCTGCAGTGATATTCTACTACAAATTTTTGAAAGCCCCCTTGACAAACCGGAATTTTTATTTTAAAATTGAAATTAAATTTCGAATTCAAAAAGTTTTTTTATAGAGAGGTTACTATAGAAAGGTTTGGTTTACTAAAGGTAGTGCTTTTGAAAAGGGAGGTGCCTTTAAGAGGGTAGCTTTTACCATCTAAAGGAAATAAAAAATTTTAAAAATTAAATATCTATCACATAAAGTTGCAAAAAAATTTTTTTATGTTACAACCAAAAAACTAAAATTTTGCCAAGGAGGGTAGTTATGAAAAGAGGACTTTTAGGTATTCTTGCAGGGGTTGGAATGATTTTTACTACTTCTCAGGCAAAAGCCCTGGAGCTTACGGAAAATCTCTCTCTTGAAGCAAATTTAACCTGGGTACATCAATGGCTTGAGCACAGAAAAGGTGATTTTAAGGATAAAGATAGAGGTTCTCTTGTGCTTGATGGCATTTTAAGTTTTAAACCAACTAAAGTTGACGAATTTGCCCTTAGGGCAAGCTTTGCTAAAGAGAATGGATTAAAAAAGAAAAATCCTTTTACTCTAACTCCTAATGCTGATGATCTAAGAGATGATCTTCACAACATCAATGGAAGATCACGTGATCATCTTCAAGAGCTTTGGTATAAGAGAAGTTTTTCTCTTCCGGGAAATTCAACCTTAAGTGCTACCTTAGGTATTATTGATGGAACCAGCTATATTGATGATAATCGTTTTGCCAATGATGAGATAACTCAATTTATGAATGAAGTTTTTGTAAATAATCCTCTGGCTAATTTGATTAGCTATGATTATGGGGTAGCCCTTGAATTTGAAAAAGGTCCAGTAAATTTGAGATTAGTTGGGATGCAAAGCAAAACAGACGAACATGATGATCCAAAGTTTCACCGTAAAAATTACAATTACTATGCCTTGCAATTAGGTTTTAAATTAGAAACACCCTTAGGCGAGGGAAATTATAGAATCTTCGGTTTTACCACCAATAAAAAATTTCCAGATTGGAAGGATGAAGATAAAGAGGCCCTGAAAGGGTGGGGTATTTCTGTAGATCAGGATTTGATTAAAGAGAGGCTTGGGATGTTTTTGAGGGCTGGTGTTCAGGATGATTCTGCTTATATAGACTACAAGAGCATGTATTCCTTAGGCCTTCAATACAAGCATAAAGTCTTTAATAGAGAGATTACCTTTGGGGCAGGGTATGCCTATTTAAAGGCCCCTTCTAAAAATGAGGAGTTAAAATCTACTGATGTCTACGAAGCTTACCTCTCTTTCCCCCTTTATGAAAAGGAGAAAAAATTTGTCTCAACTCTTACCTTTGACTGGCAGTATATGAAGGATAACTTGAGGGAAGAAACTGATAAGAAAGGGCACATCTTTGGTATAAGATTAAATTTTGGCTTTTGAAAAAGGGCCTATCAAATTATTTTTAAATTAGAAAACCCCTTTTTTCTGACATTATCTTAAAAAATGGGCAGGTGCTTGACTCCTCATAGATAGCTTTTCTTTTGCCTTTAATCTTAGATTTGCCATCTATTTGGATAGCCTCTTGCCTAAGTAAATTTAGGGGATATTTTAAAATTTCCTTTAGATTTTTAACAAGGCAATTCGCTATATTGACAAATAGCTATAAAGGTATTAAATTATAGAATATGCAAAGCATGCTTTTAAAAGGGATTTCCCAGAAATTAAAGGCTCTATCTGATCCAAATAGGCTTAAAATTCTTTATCTTCTTAGTATCAGGCCTTGCTGTGTTTGCGAACTCGCTAAACTTCTTAAGATTTCCCAACCTACTCTTACAAAGCATCTGCAAAAACTTGAACATACAGGCTTTATTACAAGCACTCGGTATAAATTTTATCAGATTTATTCCCTCCATTATGAAGATGATTTTACAAAAGAATTAGCAGAAAAGATTTTAAGTTCTTTAAGGACTCAAAGGGAGGTCATCGAATTAGCAGAAAAGTTAGGAGAAAAACTCTACGAAAAGAAGGATAAGCTATGAATCTAAAGAGGGAAATTAAGTATCTTTTGGGTTTTATTCTATTTTATGTTTTCTTTTACCTTTTTCCTTTTCAAGAAAGAATTTTACAGGGCTTAAAGGAAGGAGCTCTTCTCCTAAACTGGTATGCAAGAGAACATGTTCTTTTCTGCTTAATTCCTGCCTTTTATATTGCAGGAGCTATTAGTACCTTTATTTCCAAGGAATCAGTTTTAAAATATCTTGGCCCAGATGCTTCCAAGGTGCCCGCTTTTTTAGTTGCTTCTGTTTCTGGATCGATTTTGTCGGTCTGTTCCTGTACGGTTTTGCCACTTTTTGCTGGGCTTTATCTTCAAGGGGCTGGCATTGGACCTGCAACCACTTTTCTCTATTCAGGCCCTGCTATCAATGTGCTTGCCATAGTTCTCTCAGCCAAAGTTTTAGGACTAAATATTGGTATAGCAAGAGCTATTGGATCCATTTATATGGGTATTCTCATAGGAATTATTATGCATTTTCTTTTTAGAGAATCTGAAAAGCAAAGGCTTTCATCTTTTCAAGGGTTTCAAGCAGAAAAGGGATTAAGTCTTGGAAAATCAAGTTTTTTCCTGGGAACTTTAATAGCTATTTTATTGGTAGCTACTTCACAGCTTCAATTTAAATGGCCTCTTCTTTACCTCTTATACCTTTTATTATTGACGGAAATGAGAGTTTTCTTTAATATTGATTTGAAAACTATAGTTATTTCAGCAGTTTTAGTTCTTTTTCTTGATTTTGTTCAGCCTTATAGAGAAATTTCCTTTATAGGAGGAGTAATTTTAATTTCTTATATAGCGAATAAAAAAAGAGGGATTCTTGGAGAATGGTTTGATAATTCCTACATCCTTGCCAAACAAATTTTTCCTCTTCTCTTTTTAGGAGTTTTTACTTCAGGATTTTTATTTGGAGGTGTAGAAGGAGAAGGTTATATCCCTAAGAGATTTATTGAGACCTTTTTTGGTGGGACAGGTTTTCTTACTCACCTTTTATCTGCCACCATAACTGCCCTTATGTATTTTGCCACTCTTACGGAAGTTCCCATTATTCAAGGACTTATGGCACAGGGGGTTAAAGCAGGTCCAGCTTTGGCTATGCTTCTTGCAGGACCTGCTGTTTCTTTGCCCAGTCTTTTAGTGCTTAGAGCCATAATGGGGACTAAAAAGACTTTAACCTATGCTCTTTTAGTAATAATTATTTCGAGTATATATGGATATTTTTATCAAATATTTTTTAGTATAAAACCTTAAATAAGGAGGAAGGTATGGGTATGAAGAGGGAGATTAAAGTGCTTGGACCAGGCTGTCCAAAATGCGAGCTTCTTTATGAAAATGTGGTTAAAGCCCTTGATGAGCTTGGGGTAGAGGCAGATATTATTAAAATAAAGGATTTTATGCAGATTGCTGCCCATGGAGTTTTGACTACCCCAGGTCTTGTGGTGGATGGAAAACTTGTCTCTCAGGGGAAAGTTTTATCTGTGGAGGAAATTAAAGAGATTTTAAAAGGCTAATCTGGTTTTTAGTGTTTTAAGAGAGTTCTACCCGTGTTAGAACTCCGTGAAGTTTAGTTGGAGGAAGGTCTATAAATTTAACAAAATGGGGGCTGAGTTGTTTTAAGAGAGCGTAGAGCTTCCATATAGGATGCTTAGTTTCTATATCTTCAAGCCCATAAAAAATGACTCTTTCATCTATTCCTTGTTCTCTTAGGATGTTTTCCACACGGAGATATTCCATGTAGCCATAGGCTATTTCAAAAACTTTAGCCCCTGGGCATAGTTCCTCAAGAAAGCCTGTAGTAATTCCATAGGGCTCATTTTTACGAATAAGGGAGACAAAAATATTTTCTTCATAAATTATTCCATGGTAGAAGAGAGTTTCTATCACATAGGGAGGAAAGATATTAGGATCCCTGATAAAAAAGAGGGCTTTCCCTTGGATTTTAGGATTTTTTTCATAAAATCTACTGAATTTGTGAATAAATTCTTCCCGGGTTAAAAATTTCATACTTTTATACAACTTTTTTTGACCTTGGGTATATAAAAGGATAATTGCAAAGGGAACTCCTGCAAAGATAGTTGCCCAATAACCTCCTAAAGGAAATTTGTAAAGGGTGGAAAAGAAATAAATAAGAGAGGTTAAGGCTGTAAAGATGGAAAGGAAAAAATATTTATATTTTTTCTTTATAAAAAAGATTATTAAAAGAAAGCCCCCGGTAATAACCATAGTGCCGGTAACAGCAAGTCCGTAGGCTGAAGCCAGTTTAGCTGAACTTCCAAAAAAATACATAATGTAACATATTGCCACATAGAATAGCCAGTTTACTGTACTAATATAGATCTGTGAGGCAAGTTCTCTGGAAGTATACTTGACTTTGAGGATAGGGAGCATTCTTGCAGAAATGGCCTGATAAACAAGGCTGAACATAGCGCTAATCATCGCCTGGGAGGCAATAATGGAGGCCAAAAGGGCAAGAATTAAAAAGGGCACATATAAAGGGGGTATTAATAGGAGACACATTTCAAAGAGGACAAATTTGGCGTGAGGATTAAGGAGTAAAAAGGCGCCCTGGCCAAAATAATTAACAGTTAAGGCCGCAAAAACAAGATGCCAACTTTGTTTTATAGGTCTTGCTCCAAGGTGTCCCATATCGGCGTACATAGCTTCACTTCCAGTAGCACAAAGAATAATCTCTCCAAGAGCAAGATATCCTTTCCAACCGTTATTAATAAGAAATTCAATACCATAGAGGGGATTTATAGCTTTAAGGACAGAGGGTACTTTAAGAAGATAAGGGAGACCTAAAAGAAAAAGGCTTAAAAACCATAAACACATTATAGGGCCAAAAGTCCCTGAAACCCTCTCTGTCCCTTTTGACTGAAAAGAGAAAAGCAGAGTGGCGATACCAATACTTATAAGTACAATATGTGTTTCCGTTAGGGAAGGAAGGCCAGGAATTAGAGAAATACCTTCCACAGCACTAAGTATAGTTATAGCAGGGGTTATCACTCCATCTCCCATTAAAAAGGAAATGGCAAGAAAAGAGACAAAAGTTACCACTCCAAGGGCTCTTTTCGATTTTAAAAGAGATTTTAAGATTTCTGCAAGAATTAAATTTCCTCCTTCTCCTCTTAAGCTGAGATTCATAGCAAGAACTGTATATTGAAGGGTAGGAAGGATAATTAAGGTCCAGAAAATAAGTGATAAAACCCCCAGAACATTTTCATAGGTCACAGGAAGAAGAAGGAAAACTACACTTAAAGTATAAATAGGACTTGTTCCTATATCTCCAAAAACAAGCCCTATGGCCTTTATAATTCTAAACATAGCCCAAATTTTAGCACTTGTTGAGGGTTTTTGAAGAAGATTTTGTTAAAAAACTTAGTCTTTGAGAAGAGCCTTTAAATCAGAGGGTGTATAAATTTTTAAATTTTTTCCATCAAAAAAGAAGTGTTCAGGAAGGTTTTTTTCAAGAAAAGAAAGGGCCCTTTTTATTTTATCTTCAAGGGAGGTTAAATCTATAAACTTTTTAAAAAAACTTAGGGCCCAGAGGGAGTAAAAAATTACCAGAGGATCCTTTGAGTTTAGGTGAAAGATAACATAATCTTTGGCTGAAATTTTTAAAAGATCCTCTAAATATTTCTGAGAGAGTCTTCCAATGCCCCAGAGAATTCCCCTTTGTGCAGGTGGATATTCAAGGTAATTTCCTTCAGGCCATATATAAGATACATAAATTTGTAAATACTCCTTTTTTAAAGGCAAAGAATTGTAAAGAGCTTCTGCAAAGGCTTCTCCAACTCCCCAGCCCATGCCTCCTGATTCTTCATTTAACATCCACATAAGCCTTCTAATGACAATTCTTGCCCTCTCCATATCTATTTCTGCAAGTTCTGAAACGGTAAATCCAAAGGCATAAATAGCCTTCCAACCAACTTCTTCCTTAGGATGTAAGAAGGCCCCGATAAGGAAACTTACCCTTTTACCTGGAGGATAGGGCTTGAGGGCCTCTTTGAGCTCCTCAAGCCCTTTATTTTCAAGAATAGATAAGATCTCTTTTTTTAAATAACTCTCACTAACCAGAACAAAGCTCCTTTACCTTTTTGGCTACAGCCTTTCCAAGCTCTCGACCTTCCAAGAGAGCTTTCTCATCAGGCACATACTTAACCTTTAGCCCATCATGGACAATTTCTGCCTGTATCTCTTGAAGATATTGATTGAGAATCTTTACAGATTCGCCACTCCATCCGTAGGAGCCAAAGGCAGCTCCCACTTTTCCTCTTGGTCTAAACCCTTTCATATAAGTCAAAAACCCTGAAACTGTAGGTAAAAGCCCATTATTTAAGGTAGGAGAGCCAAGAATTAGACCCCTTGACTCAAGGACATCTGCCATAAGTTCTGTCCAATCAGTAACTGAAAGTTTGCATAACTTAACCTCTACTCCTTCCTCAAGGACACCATTCATAATGGCATACGCCAATTTTTCAGTGCTTTTCCACATAGTGTCATAAATTATCAAAACTCTTGGATCACAGACATAAGAACTCCATCTTTCATAAAGGCTAAGAACTTTCTCAGGATTTTTTCTCCAAATAACTCCATGGTCAGGACAGATCATTTCAATTTGAAGATTCATCTCTTTAACAGTCTTCAAAAGCTTATTTACCTGGGGAGAATAGGGATAAACAATGTTGGCATAATATTTACGGGTTTCCTGAATAAGTTCACAAAGATCTACTTCATCATCAAATCTTCCACTTGAAGCATAATGAGCTCCAAAGGCATCCTGAGAAACAAGGATTCTCTCTTCTGGAATGTAAGTTATCATACTATCTGGCCAATGAATCATTGGGGTTTCAATAAAAGTGAGCGTTCTTTTTCCTACCTTAACCGTAGTTCCCGTTTTTACCTCCTCAAAGGGATAGTTTTCTTTATGAAAATGGGCAAGAATTCCAAGCCTTGCATTTTTAGTAAGAAAAATTTTCTCTGGTTTTATGACTTCAACAATTTTAACAAAACCTCCTGCATGGTCAGGCTCAATGTGATTGATAACAAGATAGTCAATTTTTTCAGGTTCAATTACAGATTTGACTCTTGAAAGCAACTCTTCTTCAAAACCGTGTTTAACTGTATCAAAAAGAACAATTTTTTCGTCAACCAATAGATAAGCATTATAGGTAGTTCCTCTGAAGGTAGAATATCCATGGAAATTTCTTACATTCCAATCAATAGCTCCTACCCAGTAAAAATCTTCTTTTACTTTTATGGCCTTCATAAGCCCCTCCTCTTCTTTTAAGACTAATATTTAAAATTATTAAAATGTAATAATTGAATAACCCTCTTTTAAAAATCTACCCATTCCTGCATGATTGGCCATATCATCAAGAATTTTTAGCCCTTTCTCAAGGGCTAGCTCATAAGTTCCCATTTTCTGAGAACAGGCTTTACAAACTCCCTCAACTAAGCCTTTTTCCA